>OHAC01003646.1_pt1 | contig 10543 bp, 8 predicted proteins | sample 1577051 | NCBI WGS metagenome assembly OHAC01 (sample SAMEA3541499, study PRJEB24748) | human gut metagenome | biome: human gut; feature: human-associated habitat; material: faeces | place: China | collected 2012 | reverse complement strand
TATATCCATTGTCTGCATTCTGATATGTAATTCTCTCAATTACACAACGCAAATGTTCCATGTTCGTCTCCTTTACTGATTTAATATTCCTGACTCTGGTCCGACATCATATCCTTTTTCAGAATATTGCGAAACACTCCCTTGAAATTAGCTTTCTGAGGTAAATATTCTTACCATGGTAATCCCTTACATTTTTGAGACAATCTGTCTCGCAACATATACTCCGCTTGCCGAAGCATGAGACAGAGAATGGGTAATACCGCTGCCATCACCGATGATATAAAGTCCCTCATGACGAGTCATCAGATTATGGTCCAGTTCCACTTCCATATTGTAGAATTTTACCTCCACACCGTACAGCAAAGTATCATCATTTGCAGTACCCGGAGCAATTTTATCCAATGCATAGATCATTTCGATAATACCATCCAAAATACGTTTCGGAAGTACCAGACTTAAGTCACCCGGTGTAGCGGAGAGGGTAGGACGAACCAGACCTTCTTCAATACGTTTTACAGTACTGCGTCGTCCGCGGACTAAGTCGCCAAAACGCTGTACAATGACACCGCCACCCAACATGTTGGACAGTCTTGCAATGCTCTCACCGTATCCGTTACTGTCTTTGAACGGTTCAGAGAAGTGTTTTGCAACCAGAAGAGCAAAGTTTGTATTTTCAGTCTGCTGTGCCGGATCTTCGTAGCTGTGTCCATTTACAGTAACGATACCGTTTGTATTCTCATTTACAACAATTCCATATGGATTCATGCAGAAGGTACGCACGTTATCCTCGAATTTTTCTGTACGATATACAATTTTGCTTTCATACAACTCATCTGTCAGATCAGAGAAAATAACAGCCGGAAGTTCTACGCGTACACCAAGGTCTACGCGGTTTGAATTTGTCGGGATCTCAAGATCCTTACAGATGCTCTCCATCCATTTGCTGCCGATGCGTCCGACAGAAACAACACACTTAGTACAGTCAGCAAATGTATCATGATAGTGAATACGATAGTTATTATCTCCCAGACGTTCAATTTTGGTTACCGGTGTCTGGAAGTAAAAATCAATCTGATCTTTTAACTCATTATACAGATTTTCTAAAACAACATAATTGATATCGGTACCCAGATGACGAACAGATGCATCCAGAAGTTTTAATTTATTCTGCATGCAGATCTTTTTGAAATGTGTTCCTGCAGTAGAGTATAGTTTCGTTTCAGCACCGCCATGCGTCATGTTGATCTCGTCTACATAACGCATCAGATCCAGGGCTTCTTCTTTTCCGATATATTCATATAATGTGCCGCCAAAGTCATTTGTGATATTGTATTTTCCATCAGAAAATGCTCCGGCACCGCCGAATCCGCTCATGATCGCACAAGTCGGACATTTGATACAGGATGGAACTTTTTTGCCGTCAATCGGGCAATGACGTTTTTCTAACGGGTAGCCTTCCTCGAAAACAGCAATCTTTAAATTTTTATTCTGGTGAATCAGTTCATAAGCGGAAAAAATACCGCCAGGACCGGCACCAATGACCACAACATCATATTTCATAGTGAAATAACCTCCAATAGTAAGACATGAAAAATGCAGTGCAACATACTACAACAAAGACAAGAGTGAAAACAGAGTTTCACTTTGAATTTTATGTAACTGGCACTGCTCATAGTTACTACTTATTTTATCGCAGAAATATATATCATGTCAATAAAAATCATGTGAAAATAATAAGGCAGGCATTTTCTTGTGTAACAGTGCCAAAATGTAACCCCCATGAATTGTAAGGTTTTGCCAAAATTGAAAACGATACCAATTTTATACTTGCAAAAGCAATGCATCAGGTGTAATGTATGGCTTGTGAGGAACAAAAGCAAGAAAGGTGATAAAAATTGGCAACGATATCAGATGTAGCAAAGCTTGCCGGAATGTCTGTTTCTACTGTTTCAAGAGTCATTAATAATAAGCCTCATGTTACGGAAGAAAAGCGGCGCAAGGTGCAGGAAGCCATGAAAGCATTGGGCTACAGTCCATTGCAGGCAGCGCGTCAGATGCGCGGTTCCGGTTCAAACAATATAGCAGTGGTGGTACCCACCATTACAAATAATTTTTTCGCCGGTCTGGTAGATTCTATTGAACGGGAATGCAGAAAGTATCAGTACAAGACACTGATCACTCAGACTTACGGAGAAAAGCAGAATGAAGAAGAAGCAATGGGACTTCTTAGCATGCATCACGCAGATGGAATCATTCTTTGCTCGATTGAAAATGAATGGGAAATGCTAAAATCCTACTTAAACTATGGAAAGCTGATTGCTTGTAATGAGTATAATGAAGATCAGAGTGTTTCCATGATCCGGGCAAAGCAGTATGAAGGATTTTATAAAGCAACAGAATATCTGTTAAGCAAGGAAAAACGCGGTATTGCCTACTGTACCGGTACAAAGTCACTGGCATTGCAGCCCACAGGGGCAAATATCGACAGCGACCGTTACACCGGATACGTAGATGCACTGAGTGACAAAGGGATCCTCACAAATCAGCGATGGTTATTCCGGGGCATTGGGAGTTTAGAAGACGGCAGAAAAGTAATTCATCAGATTATGGAGATGAATCAAAATGATCGTCCGGAAGCCATCATTGCAGGAAGTGATGAGGTGGCAGCCGGGATGGTGATGGAAGCTGCAAAAGTTGGTTTACGAATCCCGGAGGATTTGGCAATTATGGGAGTTGATGATCAGCCGCTGGCAACATTTTTATCGATTCCACTGACAACAATCCGACAGCCGGTGCAGGAAGAAGGAAAGCTGGCAGCCAGAGAAATGGTCCGGCAGCTGACAGAGGATTCCGAAGATGCCATCCGGACAGAATTGGAACTGGAGCTGGTGATTCGCCAGTCTGCATAGGAAATGCAGTGAAGTGTAAGAATCATTTAGAACAACCTGAAAACAACAAAAAGATGTATATCGCAATTGTACAAAGGGAGGTCTTAAGAGGCTCCCATCTTTTTGAAAAATAATTGGTATCGATACCAAAAATATAGAAGTGCTTGTTTACAGCACAGGTTGACTCAGACCTTTTGGCACTTTAATCATAATATAAATAAAAACATTAATTTTTCTAAAATCAAGGAGGAAACAAATATGGTAGTAATGGCAAGAATCGATCAGAGATTAATTCATGGACTGGTAGTGAATCAGTGGGCACCGGCTTTACAGGTAAAACGTTTTATGGTAGTAGACGATGTGCTTTGCAATAACGAAGAAATCAAAGCCAGCATGAGAATGGCAAAACCTGCAGGCACCGGAGTATCTGTAATCAGTACAGAGACAGCTATCAATAATTTCAAAGCTGGAAAATATGACGGTCAGCGTGTACTGATCCTTGTAAAAGAGCCGGAGACACTGATCAAACTGGCAGAGGGTGGAGTAGAGATTCCGAAAGTCGACCTAGGAATCATATTTAACGAAGACGGAAGAACGCCGGTAACAAGATTTATTGCGTTGAATGAGAAAGAAAAAGCAGATCTGGCAACCATCAAAGGAATGGGAATCCCGGTAGTGATCCAGTATGTACCGACTGATGCAGAAGAGGTATATGAAGGATAAGTAAAAAATATATAGTTCACCCGCGCCATTCGCAAAAGAGCTCGCATGGCGAGCGATTCTTCTTGAACTTGTTTCAAGAAGAAATCCAGTATGGGTGAGTGAACTGGTGAGAAAGGTTGAGGTAAAAGTTATGATTTGGTTACAAAATATTTTGATTGTTCTGTTGGCAGGATATATGTCAATTGATCAGAACGGCCCGGTTGTATTATCATGGTTTTCTGCAATTGTAGGAATGATCTCCGGATTGATCATGGGAGATGTAAGTACAGGTTTAATGATCGGTGGAACGTTCCAGTTAATGTCTCTCGGTGTTGCAGCTCTTGGCGGTGCATCAGCTCCGAACTATGGACTTGCAACCATTATCGGAACATTCATCGCAGTTCGTACCGGCACAGGTATTGATGCAGCTATTGCAGTCGGACTTCCGGTTGGTCTGCTGGCTATTCAGTTAGAAGTAGTAGCACGTATTATCTTAAACTTCGTTGCACACAAGATGCAGAGTGATAATAACGAAGGCAAGTGGGGCAGAATGAATCGCATTGCACTTCTCGGACCTGCAATCTGTTCGCTCCAGACACTGGTTCCGACCGTTATTGTAGTTGCATTTGGTGCAAGTGTCGTAAATCTGATCCTGAAAGTAATTCCGGAATGGGTAACGAACGGATTATCGATTGCAGCCGGAATGCTTCCGGTTGTAGGTATCGCAATGCTGATGCGTTACATGCCGGTAAAAAAATTCCTTCCGTTTATCCTGATTGGATTCGTATTATCCGCATATCTGAATGTACCTGTGCTTGGCATTGCAATTGTCGGTTTTGCAGCAGCATTTGGATATTTCAAGATTCAGCTGGGAAAAGAAGAGATCGCTGCGGCAGTTCCGGCAGCAGGTACAGTAGATGAAATGGGGGATGACTTCGATGAATAATAATACAGAACAGAACAATACAATCATCGGTACAACAGAAAAATATCAGGTAACACAGAAAGACCTGAGCCGTACTGCAGCCAGATACAACTTCATGGCGTGCAACATTTTCAACTATGAGTCACAGCAGGGACCGGCAGTTGCCTGGGCTATGGCACCGGTTCTCCGCAAAATCTATAAAAACGATGATGAATATAAAGCAGCATTAAATAATCATTTTAATTACTATAACTCTACAACTGTAATGTCAAGCATGATTCTTGGTGCGACACTTGCAATAGAGGAAAAAGACGGTATTCAGGCAAAAGAAACCGTTCAGTCTCTGAAAACAAGTTTAATGGGACCGTTTGCCGGTGTCGGTGACACACTGGTGTGGGTATTATGGCCTACCATCATCGGATCGATTTCCGGTTATATGGCCCAGCAGGGCAATCCGCTGGGCGCTATCGTATGGTTGATCTGCAATATTATTTTCTGGTTTATAAAATGCAAATTTTTCAAAGTTGGTTATACATCCGGAACAAAACTGATCACAAACCTTGGTTCTAAACTCTCTGCTTTCACAGAAGCAGCTTCTATCATGGGACTGAGTGTGGTTGGTGCATTGATCGCCTCATCCATCAATATCACGACAGCGCTGGATTTTAAGGTGGGCGAAGTGGCATTGAATCTTCAGACGGACGTACTGGACAAGATTATGCCGGCTCTCCTTCCGGTCATTCTGACTGCGGTTGTATACAAGTTACTTGGAAACAAAAAATGGACAGCAACAAAGCTGATTTTGTTAGTGATCGGTATTGCGTTGGTTTGCTCCTTCTTCGGAATTTTGACAGTATAAGAAGAATCAAAAGCGTATTATAAAGAAATTTTCTTAAATAATGAAGTAGTAAACAGAAAATATACAAAAAAATGTTGTAAAAAAGTTGTGAAAGGAAAATAGAAATGAAAAGGGTTTTAATATTAGCTTCCCATCACAAAATGGCAGAGGGATTGAGAGATACATTGGATTTTATCACCGGCGGCATGGTAGAGACTATCGCATTATCTGCCTATGTGGATACCCAGCCGGTGGAAGATGCTGTAAAAACGATCATGGACGGACTGGCAGAAGAAGATGAAGCAGTTATCCTCACAGATCTCAATGCCGGAAGTGTCAATCAGAAATTTTTTCCGTACCGTAACCGTTTACATACCCATCTGCTCAGCGGAATGAACCTTCCGCTGGCTATGCAGATTGCTATGGAGCCGCAGAACGAATATCTGAGCGTAGAAGGCATTCGTGAAATGCTGGCAACAGCACAGACAGAAATGAAGTATGTAAATGATCTTGTGGATGACGGAGATGATGAGGATGAGTAATAAGAAACATACAGAGTGGTGGAAAAAAAGTGTTGTATATCAGGTATATCCGAAAAGTTTTCAGGATTCCAATGGAGATGGCCATGGAGATCTGAACGGTATCCGCCAGAGATTACCATATCTGAAAGAACTGGGCATTGATGTGATATGGTTAAATCCAATTTATGCGTCACCACAGGTAGACAACGGATATGACATTTCCGATTATACAGCCATTGAGCCGACACTTGGAACAATGGAAGATTTTGACGCATTGCTGGCAGAAGCACATGAAATGGGACTGAAGATCATTCTGGATCTCGTTGTAAACCACACTTCAGATCAGCACAAATGGTTTCTTGAGGCAAAAAAGAGCAAAGACAATCCATATCATGACTATTATATATGGAAAGATGAAGTACCAAATAACTGGGGATCGAGCTTTGGCGGTTCAACATGGGAATATGTACCGGAAGTAGATCAGTATTATCTGCATCTTTTTGCAAAAGAACAACCGGATCTGAACTGGGATAATCCGGTAGTGCGTCAGGAAGTATATGATATCTTACGCTTCTGGCTGGATAAAGGAATCGATGGATTCCGTATGGATGTCATCACACTGATTTCCAAAGATCCTGCGTACCCGGATGGACCGGTGGTCCAGAACAAAGCATATGGAAGCTATTATGCAGGTTGTGCGACAGGACCTCATGTACATGAGTATCTGCAGGAGATGAACAAGGAAGTCCTTTCCAAATATGATCTGATGACGGTCGGTGAGTGTGCCGGTGTCACGATCGAGGAGGCAGAAAAATATGCATCCGCAGACGGCAAAGAGCTCAGCATGGTATTCCAGTTCGAGCTGGTTGAGCTGGCAAGCGGAAAATACGGCAAATGGACGGACAAACGCGTACCGCTCAAAGATTTCAAACGCGTCATGACAGCATGGCAGACGGAGCTTGAGGGCAAGGCATGGAACAGCCTCTTCCTTGGAAACCACGACCAGCCGCGCTGCCTGTCCCGTTTCGGCGATGATTCACCGGAATATCGCGTAGTCAGTGCCAAAATGCTTGCAACCTGCCTTCATATGATGCAGGGTACCCCGTACGTATACCAGGGCGATGAGCTCGGCATGAAGAACGTTCCGTTCCACGATCTGTCCGAATTCCGCGATATTGAGAGCATCAACGCGTTTCACGAGCTGACCGGAGCCGGAAAAGTAGCGCCGGACGATATGATGCGCTACCTGAACCTGCGCGGAAGAGACAATGCAAGAACTCCGATGCAGTGGGATGATACCGCTTCGGCAGGATTTACCACAGGAACCCCGTGGATCAAAGTCGGACCGGATTACGAGACCGTCAATGCAAAAAATGAGATGGCGGATCCGGATTCTGTATACAATTATTACAAGAAACTGATTCATCTCCGGAAAGAGAAGGATATCATGGTTTACGGAACGTACGAGCTGCTCGATCCGGAAGACGAGGCACTGTATGTATATACCAGAACCTTAGGCGATCAGAAACTCCTCGTGATGTGCAATTTTACAAAAGAGGAGCAGGAGTACACGGTTCCGGAAACCTTTGCAGGAGCAGAGGTACTGATCAGCAACTATCCGCAGGACGGCGCGGCAGCAGGGACACGAAAACTGCGTGCGTATGAGGCAGTTGTTCTGGAAACCAAATAAAAAATGCAGAGGAACCTGTGGCAGAACGGATTTTTGCCACAGGTTCCCGTTCTCAAAATACGGCAAAAACCGGTAAGAGTAAGAAAGGGGAAAATAAAACATGAAATCATATCTGAAAATGGAGACACATCCGCTTGCAGATCCGAAGAATGTAGTAAAGGGCGATAAATATCGTATCACGGTGCTGACGGAGCATCTTCTTCGGCTGGAATACAGTGAGGACGGTGAATTTATCGATGCGGCATCCCAGACGGTTGTAAACCGTGATTTTCCAGCAGTGGAATTTTCCGTCAAAGACACAGGCGATGAGCTGGAGCTGCGTACAAAGTATCTGCAGCTGAATTACAACAAAAAGGCATTCTCTGCAAACGGACTTTCCTGCAAAACAACGGCAGTCGGCATCAGTTCTGTACCGGCATGGCATTACGGAGATCCGACACAGGATCTTGGAGGAACGGCCCGTACGCTTGATCAGGTCAACGGAGCATGCGAACTGGAACCTGGTATCATGTCCTGGTTTGGTTCCGCTGTTCTGGATGATTCGAAGTCGCTTCTGATGACAGAGGACGGTTGGGTGACCCCGAGAAAGAAAGGAGTGCAGGATCTGTACTTCTTCGGCTATGGCTGGAATTTCCGCCTGGCATTAAAGGATTTCTACCACCTTTGCGGCAAAACTCCGATGCTTCCGAGATTTGCACTTGGAAACTGGTGGAGCCGTTACTGGCGTTACAGTGAAGCATCTTATATGAAACTGATGGAAGACTTCGACAAAGAGAACGTTCCATTCTCGGTTGCTGTTATCGATATGGACTGGCACCGTGTAGACGATGTGGATCCAAAATACGGCAGCGGCTGGACCGGCTATAGCTGGAATAAAAAACTCTTCCCGGATCCGGAGCGTTTTCTTGGAAAACTCCATGCACGCGGCATGAAGACAACACTGAACGTCCATCCGGCAGACGGAATTCGTGCGTATGAGGACTGCTATCCGGAAGTAGCAGAGGCTATGGGAGTGGATGCAAAAAAAGAAGAGCCGGTCAATTTTGACATTGCGGATCCGAAATTTGTTGATGTATATTTCGACAAAGTTCATCATCCGATGGAAAAAGAGGGCGTCGATTTCTGGTGGATTGACTGGCAGCAGGGACAAAGTACCAAGATCGAGGGTCTTGATCCGCTGTGGATGCTGAATCACTATCATTTTCTTGACAGTGGAAGAGACGGAAAACGTCCGATGACCTTCTCCCGCTACGCAGGACCCGGCTCCCACCGCTATCCGGTCGGATTTTCCGGAGACACCCATATCACCTGGGAATCCCTGGATTTCCAGCCATACTTTACCAGCACAGCCTCCAACATCGGCTACGGATGGTGGAGTCATGATATCGGCGGCCATATGCTCGGCTACCGTGACGATGAGCTTGAAGCAAGATGGTATCAGTACGGAGTCTTTTCTCCGATCAACCGTCTGCACAGTTCTAACAGTGCCTTCAGTGGAAAAGAGCCTTGGAACTTCAGTATGGAAGTGCGCAGCACAATGGATGATTTCCTTCGTCTGCGTCATAAACTCGTACCGTATCTGTACACGATGAACTACCGTGCATGGAAAGAGGACACACCGATCGTTGTTCCGATGTATTATGATTACCCGGAGACGGTTTTCTGGGGCAAAAATCAGGCACCGAATCAGTACTTCTTCGGAAGCGAGCTGATGGTAACACCGGTGACAACGAAATGCATTCCGGAGCTGAAGCGTGCAAAAACAAAGGTGTGGCTGCCGGAAGGTACGTGGTTTGATTTCTTCAACGGAATGATTTACGAGGGTGGCAGAAGTATGGATCTGTACCGTACGCTCGAGGAGATCCCGGTTCTTGCGAAAGCAGGTGCGATCATCCCGATGACAGAGAAGATCAGTGCGCTGGATGTAGAATCTAACCCGGATGAGCTGACGGTACGCGTTTACGCGGGCGCGGACAATACATTTGTCCTGTACGAGGATGACAATACTACCATGGCATATGAGAAGGATGACTGTGCAAAAACATCGATGACGCTCGACTGGGGTGCGCGAAAATTTACGATTGCACCGGTTGAAGGCAATCAGAGCTTCGTTCCGGAAAGCAGAATGTACTGCGTAGAATTCGGCGGAAGTACGGCAAAAGAAGCGAAGGTCTTTGTAAACGGCGTGGAAGCGGATGCAGAAGTCAAAGAGAAAGACGGACTTCTTACGATCGCGGTAACAGATGTAAAACCGCAGGATACCGTGACAATCTGTCTGCCGGAAGATACGGAGATTGCAAAGAACGATGTCATGACACGTGCGATGGATCTGCTGCTGCACGCCGAAATCAGCTACATCACCAAAGAGCAGATCGCAAATCTTCTTCACAAAGCAGACGGAAAGGTAGCAATTCTGGCTGCAGAGCTGCAGAGCATGGAACTTTCAAATGATCTGCGCGGTGCGCTGCTGGAGATCATTACGGCATAAATTGCTGCAGAAAAATACGATTTGATTTACAGAAAAAGAATTCTGTGATACGATACATACAAAGAAAAGGAAGAGAGCGTGGCAGTGGATTCTGTCAGGCTCTCTTCTTGAAATGTGAGACAGGAGGATTTTTAAACGTGGGAAAATACATCATGGCACTTGATGCCGGCACAACGAGCAACCGCTGTATTCTGTTTGATCAGAAAGGACAGATCGTAAGCCTTGCGCAGAAGGAGTTTACCCAGCGTTTCCCGAAACCGGGCTGGGTGGAGCACGATGCCAATGAAATCTGGTCCACGATGCTCGGTGTAGCCGTGGAGGCAATGCAGAAAGCGGGCGCGTCCTACGAGGATATCGCGGCAATCGGCATCACAAACCAGAGAGAGACGACGATCGTCTGGGACAAAAAGACGGGAGAGCCGGTCTACAATGCAATTGTATGGCAGAGCCGCAGAACATCGGAACGATATCCATTTTCAATGTACCTGCAC
>OHAC01003640.1_pt1 | contig 10549 bp, 8 predicted proteins | sample 1577051 | NCBI WGS metagenome assembly OHAC01 (sample SAMEA3541499, study PRJEB24748) | human gut metagenome | biome: human gut; feature: human-associated habitat; material: faeces | place: China | collected 2012 | reverse complement strand
AATAATCCCTGTGTCAGGCGGACGCATTTGCCGCCCTTCATGTCAATTGCCGGATATAACTGCATGGGAATCTCTCCTTTTTATACGTTTTCTGTTGCCAGGCACACAGACGTGAAACCTAGCCACTTACAGTACGCCTTTTGTCGACAAAACATCGGTGATCCGTGCGTCGTATCGGGTTGCGTTGTCGAGCGCCTTTGCAAACGCCTTAAATGCACCTTCAATAATATGATGGTTATTGATTCCGTCAAGCTGCTTTACGTGCAGGTTCATCTCTGCGCCGTAAGACACTGCATAGAAAAATTCGCGGATCATCTCCGTTTCCAGATCCCCGACCTTTTCCCGGTCCAGCTTCAGGTCATAAACCAGATACGGTCTTCCGCAAAGATCCAGGGAACAAAGAAGCAGTGCCTCATCCATGGGCAGGATCATGGTTCCGTAACGGACAATGCCTTTTTTATCTCCTACGGCTTCTTTGATCGCACGTCCCAGCACAATACCGGTATCCTCGATCGTATGATGGGTATCGACCTCCAGATCCCCGTCTACATGCAGGGTCAGGTCAAACAGACCATGTCTTGCAAATCCGTTTAACATGTGGTCAAAAAAGCCAATGCCTGTGTGAATATCTGCTTTTCCGGTTCCGTCCAGGTCCAGGGTCAGACGGATTTTCGTCTCTTTTGTGTTGCGTTCTATGGTCGCACAGCGTGCCATGAGCACTACCTCCTGTTCTTATTTGAATGACCACCTCTTGGGTTTGCTGCTTTCCAAAAGACAATCATTTTCTTGTTTTTTACTCGAAACGTACGCGGATGGAATTTGCATGTGCAGTCAGATGCTCTGCCTCTGCAAAGGTTTCAATATCCTTATGAACCGGCTCCAGTGCTTCTTTGGAATAGTAGATGATGCTGGATTTTTTAATGAAATCGTCTACACTTAGCGGGGAGAAGAATTTTGCGGTTCCGTTGGTCGGAAGCACATGGTTCGGACCTGCAAAGTAATCACCCAGCGGCTCAGAGCTGTATTCGCCCATAAAGATCGCGCCGGCATTCTGGATCTTCGTCATGACTTCAAACGGGTTCTTTGTCACGATTTCCAGATGCTCGGATGCAATGGCATTTGCGGTTTCGATTGCGTCTTCCATGGAATCAGCTACCAGGATATAACCATAGTTTTCCAGAGATTTTTCCAGGATGGCTTTTCTGGAAAGCTGCTGAACGAACGCCTCTGCCTCAGCAGAAACTTTTTCTGCCAGCTCCATGCTGGTAGTAACCAGGATTGCAGATGCAAGCTCATCGTGCTCTGCCTGGGATAACAGATCCGCTGCGACATAACGTGGATTTGCGGTTTCATCTGCAAGGACCAGAATTTCACTCGGTCCGGCGATACTGTCGATGCTCACATGACCATAGACTGCTTTCTTTGCCAAAGCCACGAAAATATTGCCTGGTCCAACGATCTTATTGACACGCGGAATGGATTTGGTTCCAAAAGCCAGCGCTGCGATTGCCTGGGCACCGCCGACTTTATAAACTTCGGTAGCGCCTGCCAGATGTGCAGCAATCAGGGTAACCGGGTTTACTTTTCCGTCTTTTCCTGGTGGCGTTACCATAACAATCTTCTCGACTCCTGCAACCTCAGCCGGGATAATGTTCATCAATACGGAAGACGGATAGGCTGCCTTGCCGCCCGGAACGTAAACACCGACACTGGAAAGTGCGCTTACCTTCTGACCAAGAATGGTTCCGTTTGGTTTGCTGTCGAACCAGCTGTAACGTTTCTGTTTTTCATGGTACTCGCGGATGTTTTTCATGGATTTTTTCATGACAGCCAAAAGATTTGGGTCTACCTGGGACAGTGCCTCCTGAATTTCTGCCTGGGTTACACGAATATTGTCTGCAGAGAGCTCTGCGCCGTCAAATTTTTTTGTATACTCGAACAGGGCTTCATCGCCTCTGGCGCGTACATCATCCACGATCTCCTGGACTGTGCCCTCGTAAGCACTGTAATTGTTCGGGTCACGCTTTAATAAATCTGCAAGGATGTTTGCCCTGCTTTGTTCATCTAATTTTACAATTCTCATGATTGGTTATGCCTCCTGGATCAGATTCTTTAACTGCTGTATGATTTTGGTAATGCGCTCGTGCTCCCGCTTCATGCTGACCTGGTTTACCACCATGCGGGCAGAAAGCGGGCAAACCTCTTCGAGGACCGTCAGGCCGTTCTCTCTTAAGGTCGAACCGGTTTCTACAATATCGACGATCACTTCGGAAAGTCCAACGATCGGAGCCAGCTCGATGGAGCCGTTCAGTTTGATGATTTCTACGGTCTGATGCTTTTTATTATAGAAGTAATCCTTCGCGATCGCCGGGTATTTGGTGGCAACGCGGATCAGCTCATGATGCTGCAAAAGCTCTTTGGCTGATTCCGGCCCGCACACACACATGCGGCATTTGCCAAGCTTCAGGTCCAGAACCTCATAAAGCTTTCTTCCCTCTTCCAGGATCGTATCCTTTCCAACGATACCAATATCGGCTGCTCCGTACTCCACGTAGGTTGGAACATCGTTTGCTTTTGCGAGGAAGAACCGGTAGCCAAGCTCTTCATTGGTAAAAATCAGCTTTCTCGTATCTTTATCTTTCATTTCTTCACAGGTGATGCCGATCTTTTCGAAAAGATCGAGGGATTTATTGGCCAGCCTTCCTTTCGCCAGCGCAAAGGTAAGATATCTCATAATTGCCAGTCTCCTTTAGTGAATGTAATCCCGGACGGTTTCCGTGTAAGCCTGATTTACCGATACGCCGGTTTCTGTATCATAGACGGATGCAGTGCTTCCGTCACCCAAAAGGCTGATGAGCCGGTGCATCTGGAACCGCCTTGCATAATCCAGATAAGCATCCATGCCTTCTGTTTCCGTGCGCGGTGTCAGCTGCGCCGGGATTCCTGCATTGCGGAACTGGCAGGCAAGGCGGATTGCCTTATCTCTCGCTGCCGGATCGTACAAAATAATGGTATCGTTCATTTTTACATCGATACGGATCTTCTGACGGGAAAGAGCCAGAAGAAGCTGGTCAGCCATAATGGCAAATCCGACTGCGGCAGCCTTTTTTCCAAACTGTTCAAGCAGCTTGTCATAACGGCCACCCGCAACGATGTACTCGCCGGTACCGTAGGTGTAAGCCTTAAAGATGATGCCGGTATAATAGGAGTATTTGCTCAGCATGCCAAGATCATAGGAAACATAATCGCCAAGACCATAGCTGTCTAAGATTTCCTGTACTTCTTCCAGACGTTTGATCGCATCAAGCGCCCGCTTATTCGTTGTCATTGTTTTTGCGATGCGGATTTGGTCAATGTCTCCGAAGAGCTCCGGAAGCTTAAGAAAGAGCTTTTTTAAGTCTTCACTCATGGTCTGTTCGGATAAGAGCTCCTCCACACCGAAATAATTTTTATTTTCGATCAGGACGCGGAGCTTTTCCTGGGTCTCCTCATCCATTCCGGACTCCTCAACCAGTCCACGGTAAAATTCCACCTGCCCCAGTTCCACCTGAAACTCCTTTAAGCCGGTCTCTCTTAATGCGTCAATAACCATCGCGATCATTTCTGCATCAGCATCGGAGGTATCATCACCGATCAGCTCGGCTCCCGTCTGGGTGGATTCTTTTAAGCGCCCCTGATAGCTGGTCCCATTGATAAAGGTAGGGCCAAGGTAACACAGACGGAGCGGTTTTGTCTCATCCATATAATACTTTGCCACGCAGCGTGCAATGGGCGGTGTCATATCCGGACGAAGTACCAGAGTGTTGTTGTCGCGGTCAAAGAACTTGTACATTCCCTGGCTGCCTACGCTTCCGCGCTCCTTTTTGAAAATATCGAAGAACTCAAACACCGGTGTCTCAATGCTCTGATATCCGTAAAGCCCGAATACATGCTGGATCTTCTGCTCCACGGCAAGCTTTCTGGCACATTCCTCTGCGTAAATATCACGCACACCCTCCGGGGTATGCAGTAACTGGTTATTCATGTTCATAATCCCGTCTCCAATGCTTTACTATGGTAAAGTACTAATTCGATAACGTGATTCCAATTATAGGAGAAAGTATCTGAATTGTCAATCAATATCTTTCCACTGTTTTAAACATTTTACGACTTTTCAAAAAACACGTCAAATAGACTCCGGTTATGGCTAGTATTCCTCATCTGTTATTTATTAGTATATTTTATATATAATAGCCGTTGTATAAATATGACGATATATGATACACTATTTCTGTATTTGTGATAGAAAGAACACGTGTAACGGTTTTGCTCATTTCCTGCGCAGACAGTAACGTGAATTTGCATGATGACAATCGATTTGGAAGGAGTTTGAGACTATGGGAGGCTTTTTCGGAGTTGTTTCCAAGCATGACTGTGTGATGGATCTGTTTTTTGGTACAGACTATCATTCTCACCTGGGTACCCGCCGCGGCGGCATGGCTGTATATGGAGAATCTGGTTTTCAGAGAAGTATTCATAATATAGAAAATTCCCCGTTCCGTACGAAATTTGAACGGGATGTAGAAGAACTGAAAGGAAATGTCGGAATTGGCTCGATTTCAGACAATGAACCACAGCCACTGCTGATCCACTCCCATTTAGGAAGCTATGCGATCGTAACTGTCGGCAAGATCAATAATGAGGAAGAGCTAATCCAGCATGCTTTCCAGAACGGACATATCCACTTTATGGAAATGAGCGGCGGGCGGATCAATGCCACCGAGCTGACGGCTGCGATCATCAACCAGAAGCAAAGTCTGGTCGATGGCCTGCTCTACGCGCAGGAGATGATCCAGGGTTCCATGACGATCCTGCTTCTTACACCAGAAGGAATCTATGCATCCAGAGACCGCTATGGCCGTACCCCGCTGACCGTAGGACAAAAAGAAGATGCCTGCTGTGTTTCCTTTGAAAGCTTTGCCTATATCAATCTCGGCTATCATGACTGCTATGAACTGGGACCTGGAGAGATTGTGCGGGTAACTTCAGACGGCGTTACGCAGCTTTCTGCCCCAAGAAAAGAAATGAAGATCTGTTCCTTCTTATGGGTATACTATGGCTACCCAACCTCCAGCTACGAAGGAATCAATGTAGAAGAAATGCGTTATCGCTGCGGACAGATCCTGGCTGACCGGGATTTAGGCTGCGGACATTGCTCCCATTGTCCGGGACACGCAGTTGCACACACAGAAGAAACTTCCGGCACGGATAGCACTGTCGCAGACCATTTTGAAAACGTGCCCACGGAAGCTTCTGAGAATGCTAACACGGAAACGATCCACCCGGATATCGTCGCAGGTGTTCCGGACTCCGGAATCGCCCATGCGATTGGTTATGCCAACGAATCCGGTATCCCGTTTGCAAGGCCGTTTATCAAATATACACCTACCTGGCCGCGTTCCTTTATGCCGCAGAACCAGAGCCAGCGCAACCTGATCGCAAAAATGAAGCTGATCCCGGTTGGCGCCCTGATCAAAGACCAGAGCCTGCTTCTGATCGACGATTCCATTGTCCGCGGCACACAGTTAGGTGAAACAACCGAATTTCTTTATGAGAGAGGTGCAAAAGAAGTACATATCCGCCCGGCATGCCCGCCGCTCCTTTACGGATGTAAATACTTAAACTTCTCCCGCTCCAATTCCGAGTTAGACCTGATCACCCGCCGCATCATCCGCGACCGGGAAGGCGATGACGTATCTGCAGAAGTATTAGCTGATTACGCAAACCCAGACAGCAAAAATTATCAGGAAATGGTCGAGGAGATCCGCAAGCGCTTAAACTTCACAACCCTGAAATTCCACCGTCTGGACGACCTGGTTAAGTCCATCGGACTTCCGAAAGAATGTTTGTGCACGTACTGCTGGGATGGGCAAGAGTAAATATAACAATATTACACAGTAACGAACGAGGGCCGAAAGGTTTCGTCCCGCCATTCGGCGGGGACGGAACCTTCCGGCCCATTTGTGTTTACTGTAAGATATTGTTATCGCGCTCATCCAGATCCTTCTGGATGGTTTCGAGATAGTGTACCAGGATATCGCGGCTTGCGTGGATCTGGTAGCTTTTGTCGATTTCGTCATATGTAAAGCTTTTGCGGCCGCCCTCTTCCATGCGTTTCCAGAACTGCTCCAGGTCGCGAAACGGAATATAATAGAGTTCGTCTAACGCGGTAAAGTGGAGGATGATAAATGCGATTCCCCCCTGCTGTTCAAATTCTTTCATGAAGCGGATCTGATGTTCGTGGACGTTTTGGAGCGGAAAGGTTTTGACGGCACATTCCTTTGCGTCGAAGCAGACCGGGATTCCCTGCACGGCCCCGATATAGTCGACCGTACTTTTCTGGTCGAAGTACGCCAGCGTGATATGGCGGCTGGATTTATCGATGCTGATCGGGGTGATCGGGGTTGGGATTTTCTGAATCAGGGCCAGTTTTTTCTCGCGGTAAACCTCATTGCTGTGATTAATCATATCCTCCAGCGTGGAGCCACGCAGCCCCCGGCTTTTCCAGGTGCCCATCTAACGCACTCCTTCCGGAAGGATGCCAAGAACCCTTTGAAATTCTCCCGGAACAGGTGCAGTAAAACTTTTCCCGCTTAAGTATTCCAGCGGCGCTTCCATCTGTGGGAACACCAGTTTCCAGGAATGCAGCATCTGGGAATGAATGTGATAGCTCCGTTTTGCTTCTTCATTTACCCGTGGAGTCCCGTATTTGGTATCTCCTACGATCGGATGACCGATGGAAGCCAGGTGCGCGCGGATCTGGTGTGTTCGTCCGGTGATCAGGGTTACCTTTAAAAGGGTGTATGCACCGCTCTCCATCAATGGTTCGTATTCTGTGCAAATTGGTGCACTGTCCGGAAGTTCTTTCTGGCTGATGGTAACCTGGTTGGTCTTTTCATCTTTCTTTAAAAATCCCTCAATCTTCTTTTTTTCCCGGACTGCTCCGTAAACCACACACAGATAGTATTTGTGCAGGGAACGGTCCTTAAACATAGCCGACAGCTTCTGAAGGCCCACAAGGGAACAGCCCGCTGCCACCAGACCACTGGTATTGCGGTCCAGCCGGTTACAGACCGATGGGCGGAAGCTGCGCAGGTTTTCTTTTGTCAGCTTTCCAGAATCAAGGAGGTAATCGATCAGATATTCTACCAGGGATTCATCATTCTCCTTTGCCTTCTGGGAAAGCATACCGGATGGCTTATTGATCAGAAGGATATGCTCGTCTTCATAAATGATGTGCAGCTTTGTTTTTTTTACTTTCTGCACCTTTACCTCAGAAAACTTCTCTATGGTCTCATCTGCAAGGAACAGCTTGATCTCATCACCCTCAGACAGCTTTTCAGACCCGTCACATTTCTTCCCATTCAGCACAATATTTTTCTTGCGCATCATCTTGTAAAGAAAGCCCTTTCCTGCCAGGTTCAGATATTTGGAAAGGAGCTTGTCTAAGCGCTGTCCTGCTTCATTTTTATTTACGGTAATGCATTTCATGAAGAAAATCTCCTTTTCTCGTTTTTCCCAGATATTACATAGACAGGTTTTTCATCAATGCAGCAGCATAATCCACAACACCATCATCCTCATATTCTGAGGCCGGCTTTAAGCTGTCCATTCTGCGCCAGAATGCGTGTGGATCGCAGATCAGCTTTACATTTGGATCCAGTTTATTTGCTGAAAACAGTGTATTCAAAGCCTTTTCTGCCTTCGCAAGATCTGCCTTTTCGCTGCTGCAGAAAGCAAATACGCCGTTTGGATGAACTGCTACCACATCGAGCGGAAGAATCTGCTCCTTTGTCGTTACGATCAGGTCATATAACATCGTACAGGCTGTCTCATATTTACGCGCATGCTCATAAAAGGCCGGATCTCCCGTGCGGTATTTCCAGGATGCTAAAAGCGGGGACGCCAGATTCGCCATTGGCAGTACCGTCAGGATTGCCATAACAGTCAGGATATTTTTTGCAGCCTGGTCCCCGGTCAGCTGTCTCGCCACAAGCTGGGCGATGATCGCCGCCACAAAGAGGCCGGTCATCAGGAGTCTTGATTTTTTATGCTGGTCCCGGTAACCGTACTGCCCTTTTCGGATTTTCTTCATTGTAGTTTGTTCTCCTCTGTATCGTAATCAATATATAAAAGAATGTGCCGCAGTGCGATCCTTGCGGAGCGTTTTTTGTTTCATAGAACGCAATTCCCTATTGAAACAAAAAGAGACAGGATCAGCTCATGCGGGCAGAGCTTTGACAAAAGCCAGAACGCCTTCATAAGTGGTCCGTATACGGAAACCGGCTTCCCCATCATGCTGTCACGGAGCGCCTTTTTCACGACCCGTTTTGGATCTGCCATGGCCAGTCGCTTGTAAAGCGGAATCTTTCCAGTTGTCTCTGCGATCGCAAAAAACTCTGTTTTTACCGGTCCCGGGCACACTGCAGTCACATAGATCTGCCGTCTTTTTAATTCCATGGACAGAGCACGGCTGTAGCTTAATACATAAGCCTTTGATGCCGCATATACTGCAAATCCCGGCTGGGGCAGAAAAGCGGCACTGGAAGCAAACTGCAGAATACGGCTGTTCTGGGGCATAAAGGAAAGTACCATCGTAGTGACCGCAGTCAGAGCTTCACAGTTTACCTGTATCATTCCCACCTGATCTTTTTCAGAAAGATCACATACATTGCCGATCTTTCCAAAGCCAGCCCCATTTACCAGAAATTTCACCTGAGGTTTTAAGCGGACCAATTCATCCTTTAAAATCCCTCTGTCTTTTTCCTGACTCAGATCCAGGGCAAATTTACGAACCGGGATATTTACATTTTCTTCCAGTTTCTCAAGATGCTCTTTTCTTCTTCCTACTGCCCAGATTTCATCCAGTCCCGGAAACTGCTCCCATAAACGGATGGCACATTCCCATCCCATTCCAGAGGAAGCACCTGTTACAACAGCTATCTTCATTATCAGCTTCCTTTCTTTTTATGAACGTTTCGTATACCCTTCTTTTTTCCTGCCGGTTTTGCTGCATTCATCCTGTTGCCGGATGACTTTTCCAGACTTCTTCCGCCTGAAAGCTTGCCATTTATACTCCGGCTGTTTCCACTCTTACTGTTTCCGCTCTTACTGTTTCCACGCTTTTCGCCTGCATTCTTACCTGCAGCTGTCTTTTCATGTCCGTAAAACTCCTTCTCCCCGTGGGCACTCTTATCAAAGTTTCTGGGCTTGATCAGACATTTCTTATCAAAACCGATCAGATCTGTCCTTCCGGCGATCTTAAGAGCTTCTGCCACCAGATCATAGTTCTTTGGATTCCGGTACTGGATCAGAGCCCTCTGCATTGCCTTCTCATGGGGATTAACCGGTACATATACCTTTTCCATGGTCCGGCAGTCATATCCTGTATAATACATGCAGGTAGAAATAGTAGATGGCGTTGGGTAAAAGTCCTGTACCTGCTCCGGCATGTACCCCAGATCCCGTAAATACTCCGCCAGCTCTACTGCCTCTTTCATAGAAGAACCTGGATGAGAAGACATAAGATAAGGCACCAGATACTGATCCTTTCCCAGCTTCTCATTCATCTGCTTATATTCTTTTACAAATTCCCGGTAAACACTGTTTTTAGGCTTTCCCATACGCATAAGTACCTTATCTGCCACATGCTCCGGTGCTACCTTCAACTGGCCGCTTACATGGTATTCACAAAGTTCCCGAAGAAACTTCTTTCCCGGATCCTTTAACAGATAGTCAAAACGGATACCGGAACGAATAAATACCTTCTTAACTTTCGGGATCGCCCGCAGCTTTCTTAAAAGGGAAATATAATCACTGTGATCTGCCCGCAGGTTCTTACATGGCTCCGGGAACAGACACTGTTTATTAGGACACGCACCTTTGGTCATCTGCTTTTCACAGGCCGGAAAACGGAAATTGGCAGTAGGTCCGCCAACATCATGGATATATCCCTTAAAATCCGGTTCTTCTGTAAGAAGTTTCGCCTCATTTACCAGGGATTCATGACTTCTTGCCTGAATGATCCTTCCCTGATGGAAGGTCAGGGCGCAGAAACTGCAGGCTCCGAAGCAGCCGCGGTTGCTGATCAGGCTGAATTTGATCTCCCGGATCGCCGGGATACCTCCGGCTGCCTCATAAGACGGATGATAATTTCTCATATAAGGCAGATCATATACATCATCCATTTCCTCCTGGGTCAATGGCTTAGCCGGCGGATTCTGCACCACAAAAACCTTACCCTCATAAGGTTCAACCAGCCTCTTTCCGGAAAATGGATCTGTATTGCTGTACTGGATAAAAAAGCTCTCTGCATATTTCTTCTTATCTTCCAGAAGCTCCGTATAATCCGGAAGCAGCTTATAATCATAAACAGATTCCAAGCTTTTTGTTTTATAAACAGTACCATCAATAAAAGTAATATCCTTAATATCCAGTCCGCTGTCTAAGGCATCTGCCAGCTCCACAATGGAATGTTCTCCCATTCCATAGGAAATAATGTCTGCCTGGG
>OHAC01003632.1_pt1 | contig 10581 bp, 10 predicted proteins | sample 1577051 | NCBI WGS metagenome assembly OHAC01 (sample SAMEA3541499, study PRJEB24748) | human gut metagenome | biome: human gut; feature: human-associated habitat; material: faeces | place: China | collected 2012 | reverse complement strand
TTCCTATCGAGGATTGTAAACGCCGTAACGCCAGCCGTGCCCCGCTTAAACAGGTACCGGAGGAAGCCATTGATAAGATGTATGCCCGTTTTAAGACACAGAAGGTGCCGGGCGGCATCAAGGTGCTCAAGCCGGAGAACGCGCTGGCGGAAATCAGCTATAAGCCCTCTGATATGAATTCGTATCGTAAGGTCTACGCTGTCGGCGATATTCACGGTTGTTACACAGCGTTACAGGACATGATCGAGGAGCTTGGCGGCCTGCAGGATGACTGTCTGTATATCTTCTGCGGCGATTATATTGACCGCGGCATGGAAAATGCGGATGTCGTCAAATTCCTGCTCTCTGTCAAGGATAAGCCTAACATTGTCCTGCTCGAAGGTAACCATGAGCGCTGGCTGTACTGCTGGAGCCATGATACAAAGACTCCCAGCAAGGAATTTGAACTGCGCACCAGCCGCCAGCTGGATGATTCCGGTCTTGACAAAAAGGAGGTCAGCCGCCTGTATCAGCGTCTGAACCAGTGCTCCTACTTCTCTTTCCGCGGTGCAATGTATTTTATCTGCCATGGCGGCATCGCCGGGATGCAGCAGGACCAGCAGCTTGGCCTCATTACGATTCCCACCTTTCAGATGATCCACGGTGTCGGCGGCTATAATGACCTGCCTGATGTCATGGAAGCCTGGGATAAAACCGGCATGGTACAGATCGCAGGTCATCGCAATATTCAGAACTATAACATCCTCACGCCTCATTCCAACTATGTCAATCTTGAAGGCCGCGTAGAATTCGGCGGGTCCCTTCGTGCGATCGAAATCGATTCTGACGGCAATCTCATTTCTCACAGCGTAAAGAATCATAAGTTCTATAAGCCGGAGGAACAGCAAATTGTTGAGACAAAGGAAGATTCCGTTTATCAGCTCGTTAAGGACCTGCGCCGTGAGCGCAATGTCAGGGAGAAAAAATTCGGCTGTCTGTCCGCATTCAATTTCACCTCGGAGGCTTTCCGCCGCAGCAGCTGGAATGAATTGACCACCGTCGCCCGCGGTCTCTTTATCAATACAGAGGATTATACCATCGTCGCCCGCGGCTATGAGAAGTTCTTCCGCATAGATGAATTGGCCCGCATCTACCATTATCCGCACAGTAACCTTGACTATCTCAAGGACAAGCTCAAATTCCCGGTGAATGTCTACCTCAAGGAAAACGGCTATCTCGGTCTGCTCTGTTACGACCCAGAAATTGACGATTTGCGCTTTTGTACCAAGGGCAGTATCAGCGGCGACTATGCTGACCATTTCAAGCAGCTGTTCCAAAAGCATGTCTGCGAAACCGGCTCCCCGCGCTGGGATGAAATCAAGCAGTACCTTAAAGAGAACAACTGCACTATGCTGTTTGAAGTCATCGACCAGCAGTTTGACCCGCATATCATCGAATATGATACGCCGCATCTGGTCCTGCTGGACGTCGTTTACAATGAAATCGCGTTCCGAAAGATGCCGTACAGTGCCTGGATCGGGGATGACCTCATCGGCATCAGCCAGCGGTTTGGCCTGAACCTCAAAAAATATGTCAACCAGTTTATGGATTGGCAGCAGTTCTATGATTTCTATATCAAAGCCTCCGCTCCCGGCTATGAGTACGATGGCCACTTTATTGAGGGTTTTGTCTTTGAGGATTCCGCCGGTTTAATGACCAAGCTGAAAACCGACTACTACTCTTTCTGGAAGCACATGCGCAGTGTCGCAGACGGCGTCCGTCGTTTCGGGTCTATCAAGAGCACCGGTCAGCTTACCGACGCACAGTCCAACCTGTTCTATGGTTTCCTGCGCGATAAGTACGCCAACGATGAAGCGTTCCGCGACTGGCATAATGAAAACGGCTATGACATCATCACTCTGCGTAAAGCGTTTTTGTCAAGTCAGGAGGGCGCACAATGAACGGCAGCTATGACTTTTCTATCCGCATCAACAACTTTATGCAGTGCCAGTGCCTACAGGCAGTCGCACAGGAATGTGCAGATGTCATTGTAATTGATTGCAACGGCAGTCATGCCAATGCAAAAAGCCTGCTCAGCCTTATGAGCCTTGACTATTCACGCAAGGTTCGCATTATCACATCCACAGCCGAGGAGCTTTTTGCCCTGCGCAACGCTCTTCAGTTGAAATAAATTTCGGAGGTACATAATGTTTATCTGCAACAAGTGTAAAAAAGTGTTCCCTGATCTCGATGGCTATGGTATGCGCATCCAGTACACGTTCGGTTATGGCTCTAAGCGGGACGGCGATTTGTTTGACCTGACCGTATGTAATGAATGCGCGGACGACATCGCAGATGCTGTATCTAAGATCTGTGCGGTCAACCCTATCGTCTGTGTAGACTACGATGCGCTTTACGGTGATGATTTCGCAGAGCCTGATGATAATTCTGACGGCGATGCAAATATTTTTTCTTAACTTACACAACACATAATTCAAGTATTCTGTAAAGGAGTTTTTCTATGGCCAAAAACAACACGATCCGCTTTTCTTTTATCGGCGCTCCTGTCATCGCCAAAGATGGCATTCTGGACGAGATTGATTCCAAGCGCACAGGCGGCAAGATGTACCGCCTGCACTTCGGCATCAAGGTAGACACAAGCACGGAGTTTGTCGGTCTGCTGGATTATCCCCGCGATACCCTCAAGCCTGTGGATGCAGACTTTAATTCTTTCGAGGTTGCCTGGGCTGACCGTGAGGACCCGGATGTTCTTGCCAAGGTTGCTCGCTCCCGCCTGTATCGCACCAATATCGGCTGTGAGGATGGCAAAATCAAGAGCTTTATCTCCGGCTATGATTTCATCAAGTATCTGGCGGATGTTCTTCCCGGCAACGATAAGGACCTGACCGTCACGGGCACCTGCAAGGTTCGCTATGACAGCAAGGGTATCCTGCGTCGCAATTTGGATATTCAGGCCGTTTGGTATCGCCGCGATACTGAAAAGCCCCAGCTGGCAATGTCTGTTCCCCTCACCTACTGGAAGGACTGCGTCGATAAGTCTGACCTCAAGGAATCCGGCAAAATCTTTATCAACGGTTATGTCTCGCAGTACGCCACCAAGGAGGAGGGCGACAAGTTCCTGCCCTTCTGTGTCGTGTTCGATACCACTAAGTATAACATGGAGATTCCCAAGCACAAGGCTCTGTATGACTTCAAGATGAAGTTTATTGATGTCAAGGAAAAGACACCCGCCACCATGATGTGGGATGTCCGCGTAGTCAACGGTTCCGAGGAAGTCGATTTTGACGAAAGCCAGCTGACAGATTTGCAGAAGATGCAGATCGAACTTGGCGATGCCACGTTGGATGATTTCCGCCCCCGCGGTCAGATTTACGGCAGTAAAGTCACAGAGCTACGCCTGAACAAGCCTATGCTGCGTGACGATTTCGCCGATGGTATGTTTGACACCGGCTATAAACTCTCCGAGTTCGAGGATAAAATTGCCGTCCCCGCTAAGGATGAAACCGTTGCCGATATGGAAAAGTCCGCCGCCAAGCCCGATTCCACCAAGCCCCCGTTCGAGGACGAGCTGGAGCTGTTCTGATAAATCTTTTTAAAGGAGAATGAGTTACATGGGTAAATTCGGTAGAAAAAATGAAATCAAGCTCGACCCCCTCGCCTTCAATCTTTGCCTTATGGGCGAAAGCGGTGTGGGCAAGACCACTATTATCAAAAAGTATTGCGAGAAGCTTGCCGGTCCAGATTCTTATCTGTTTTTGGAATGCGGTAAGGAGGACGGCGCTGACGCTATCAACGGCATCGTATGGGAGCCTGTGTGGGACTGGGAAAAGTTTGACGAGGTCACTACTGACATCATCGAAAATCGCTACACCGATTATAAGGATCTTCGTGTTGTCATTATTGACACCTACGATGAGCTGATGAGCCTTGCCGAGCAGGAAGTCATCCGTATGCATAACCGTGACAATCAGGACAAGCGCACCAAAAATTTCCGTTCAGCCTACGGCGGATTTAACGCTCCTTATGATAAGGCTATCGAAATCGTTCTTGATCGTCTGTGGGAGCTGAAGCGTGTCGGAGTTTCCTTTATCGTAATTGGGCACACCAAACGTACCACCTATACAGACCCCGTTTCCAATCAGACATACAGCATGCTGTCCACCAACCTCGACAAGCGCTATTTCGAGGCTTTGAAAACAAAGGTTCATTTCCTCGGTGTCTGCTATGTTGACCGTGAAATTGCACAGCTCAAGACCGGCCGCAAAAACATCGTCAATGGTAAGGAGGAAGTTCTCGGCAAGGTTCAGAACGAAAGTCGTGTCATCTGTTTCCGCGACGAAGGCTTTAGCGTGGACGCAAAAAGCCGCTTTGCCGACATCACCTCTGAGCGCATTCCGATGAATGTTGATGCTATGATCAAGGCCATTACAGATGCCATCAAGAAGGAACACGATAAGGGTCCTACCAGCTATGAGGACGATCTCAAAAAGCAGGCCGCAGAAGCCAAGGCTGAGGAAAAAGTGCATCAGGCACGCATTGATAAATTCAAGGCTGACCGTCAGGACGAAGCCGATGAGGGAAATCGCGAAACTTATATCGCCACTATCGCGGCTAAATTCTCCAGTGCATCCGATGATGTTAAGGCTCAGGCAAAGTCCATGCTGAATGAATCCGGCTACGCAAAATTCTCCGATCCCAATGTGCCTATTGCCACCATCAAAAGGATTGCCTCTCTCTTCGCATAAGGCAGGCAGCGCATGGCAAAAACAACCGCGCCCAAAGGCCGCCGCGTCAAGTGTCAGGCAACCGGTGTATGGGGCACGACCCTCACCTACTATAAAGCCCCAGACGGCCACTGGTATAAGGACGAAGCAACCTATCAGGACAAGCTCCATAAAGCTGCCATGCATAAACAGGTCATCGCCGCACTCGCCGATGTTATGATGTTCGATCCATCAATGGCGTTCCCTACCATCATCCCCAAAAAGCTCAAGGAACTCAGCTTCTATGACGATGAAATCATTCTCGCAACGATTGAGCAATGCCGGGATAAGATCGGGTACGCCATGCGCACCAAAGAGTTTTCAAGCGAGTACGGCCGCGCCGCTTATGTCATGGCCATTATCAAAAACCATATCAACGATGTCTATAAGGCGGCAAAATCCAACGCCGCCGTACAGCACAAGCAGGAAGCAAAAGCGCAGCAGGTCCCCATTTTACAGGATCTCGATTTTGGGGCAAATACGCAGGATCACCACGCACACAGGGATATTTCAGACTTCCTGTTTGACGATGAACAGGAATGAGGTGATTTTCTATCGAATTACAAGAAATTTTAAATAAAATCAATGCAGACCGTGAACAAGTCGAAGCCCCATTTGTCTTCTGCCTCTGGAAGGACCCCTACCTTTATGACGAGTACGACCGTGTCAATACCGGTACGGATGAAACTATCCAAACCGATGATTCTAAATTCTACTTTGCTCTTGGCCGCGCTCTGTATGAGCAGGGCTACCGAAACTTCGACGCGATCACGCTTAACGCTTACCTCAAGGATAAGGACGAAACCCGCAAAGAGTTTGATAAACGTGGCGGCTATCGTGAAGTCGAAGCACTCAAATCTCTCATCAACCCGGATAATGTCGATGGCTATTTCGATAAGGTCGTCAAGCTGAACCTACTGTCCGACCTCGCCCGCCAGTTCTTCAAAAATTTCTCCAATACGTCGCGGTTCGACAAGATGTCAAATACCGAGGTCTATGACTTCTTTGACTATCAGCTCAACACCATTTCCATCAACACCGCTAAGGATATGAAGGTGGAAGACGTCTGGTTCGATGATGCTTTTGTCGATGAACTCAATAAGGGCGAGGCAATCGGTCTCAACTACGGCAAAAACTGTCCGCGTCTCAATTACCTGACATTGGGTGTACCGCTGGGCGACCTTACCATGCTCGGCGGCTTCTCCGGCACAGGCAAGACAAGCTTTGTGTTTGAAAACATGATCCTTGTCATGGCCGAGGCTGGAATCAAGTGCTGCATTATCTCCAACGAGATGCAAGTCCGTGCCTATAAACAGTTGCTGGCTGTACATATTCTTACCAAAGATCTGGACTATTGGAAAATCACCCGCAAGCACCTCAAGACCGGCAATTTTACCGCTGAACAAAACGAAATGCTGCGTAAGGCTGCCAAAATCAGTCAGGAAAAGTATAAAAACATCAAATTTGTCAAGATGTTTGATAACGATACTTCCCGCGTTGTTAAAACCATCCGCAAGTATTCTAAGCTGGGGTTCCAGATGTTCCTCTGGGACACGATGAAATCCGATGATGATGTCAGTATGGAAATGTACCGCCAGCTGCTCGTTGCCTCCCGCAAGGTGTTCCAGGCTGCCAGCCGCGAGAATGTTGCAGTCGTCTGTACTTACCAGTTAGCTCTCTACCTCTTGAATCAGCGGTATCTGGACGCCAACTGCCTGTCCAACGGTAAACAGATTAAGGAAGTCTTTTCCGAAATGATCTATATCCGCCCCCTCTGGGAGGACGAGTATACCGGCGAACGCTATGACTGTAAAGCCTACACCCGCGGCAAAAATGCCGATGGCAGCTGGGAAAAGTTTACCACTCCCATCACGCTTGACAAAACCAAAAAGTATATCGTCGCCTTTCTCGATAAGACCCGCAATGATGAAGATAAGCAGCAGGTTTTGTACGAGGCTAATCTCACCTGGAATAACTGGCGCGAGGTAGGCTTCTGCACGATCCGCAACGAACACGTTCAAACCACACGCTAAAGGGGGTGCTGCCACTATGAACGCGGCACTTCTGCAGCAGCATCTCTCCGGCAATTCCGATGCTCTTTTCCGCATCCTGGAAACGTTGGAATTTCAGCACATCAATCTCAATAACGCAAAAACACAGTTCCGTTTTTCCCGTCTGGAAGATTCCAACCCCACCAGTATGATGCTGGATGTCAACACCCTGCGCTACTACTGCTTTTCCACCAACGGCAAAGGCAATCTGTTCACCCTCATTATGGATCGTATCCATTGTACCTTTCCACAAAGCCTGCAATTCGTGGCAAATATCCTGGACCTGGATACCTCTGACTTTAATATTCAGGTCACTTATCCCTTCCACGGCTTCTATCGTAAGCTCCTGCCAGACCGTGACGATGATTTTACCATGCCAACGATCCCGGAAAACACACTTGACCCTTACTTAGGCAAATTTAACACGATGTTCTTTCAGGATGGTATCGACTATAAAACACAGGAACTGTTCCAAGTCGGCTACGATGAAGAATCCAGCCGCATCACCATCCCGGAGCGGGATTTTAACGGCAACCTTGTCGGTATCATGGGCCGCAGCAACGACCCCACTTGTAAGCACGAGGAACGCTGGCTGCCCCTTGTCCCCTGCTCTCGCAGCAAGACACTGTTCGGTTTGCAGCAGAACTATCACAGCATCATCGACCGCGGCAATGTGTTCCTGTTCGAGAGCGAAAAAGCCCCCATGCAGGCACGGTCGTTTGGATGCAGGCTGGCGCTCGGCCTCTGTGGCTGTCATGTCTCCCATGCGCAAGCCACCATGATTGCTTCCATGCAGCCCAAAAATGTGGTGCTGGCTCTGGATGAAGGCTTGGAGGAAGAAGCCGTGCGCGAGGAGGCCAAAAAACTCGTGCAGGATAACATCATCGTCAAAACCAAGGTCGGCTATGTCTGGGACGCCGATAGTGACATCATCCCCAAAGGCAGCAAGCTCAACGCGGCAGACCTCGGTGTAGACGCTTACAAACAAATCATGAGAACGAAAGTGAGGTGGCTGACATAGCCGAACGTGCAAGAGACCCCCGTCTGCAAGCCCTGTATGACGAAGGGGTCAATGTCTATAGTTTTTCCAAACTTGGAACTATCAATAATTGTTTATACGGAGCGTGGCGCACTTACATATTACATGACCGCGGCCTTGGAAGCGTGTATACCGATTTAGGATCGGCCAGCCATGATGCTCTGGAAAATTTCATCGAAGGCAAATCAAATAGTAACGAAATGCTTCAGACCTTTCACGATGCTCTTGTTCAGTGCGAACTTGTCGGATATGACTTTCCGAGAGACTTTCGTGGAACGGACAGCATCAAAACGAAATACATAAAAGACATGGAAAACTGCTTCCAGACCTTTACTATGCCCAAAGGCAAATTCACGATTGAGGAACTGCTGATCCTGCGCGTCAGCCCCACCCGGGCCATGCAGGGGTATTCCGACCTGTTGCGCTGGAACAACGATGGCACAGTTATGGTACTGGACCTCAAAACAAGTTCCGACTATGCCCAAAAAGACCTTCTAGAGCATGGCCGTCAGCTTACGATCTACGGCATGGCGTTAGAGCAGGCCGGATACAAGGTCAAATCCACCGCCTGGATCATGCTCAAGTATGTCGTCATCAAGTACGACTGGTACGCTACACGGCGCAGCAAAAACAAGACCCCACTCACACGCATCGTCAATCGCTCCAAGATCTATGACACTATCAAGGACGCTGTCGAAACCGCTTGCCATGAGGCTGGCATGGACGAAATGGATATCGAAATCGCCATGATGGATTTCGCCAAGACGAACATTCTGGGCGAGCTGTTCCCGGCTGAGGTCAAGGCAAAGTTCTCCATTAAGCCATACGTGCGGGAGTATCCCTACACCAAGGAACTTCAGGCCGAGGCACTGGATTACATCAATAAGACTGCCGACCTCTATGAGAGTCTGCCGCACGATAAAGACCACCCGTGGGAGCCGTGCGAGATCACGAAGGAAAACCAGTTTTTCTGCAATACCCTCTGCGGGCATAGAAAGATCTGCCCCTACATCAAGGACTACAACGAACGCACCATGGCCGGTGCCACACAATCCAAAAAGGACGAGGAGGATCTGTTCTGAATGTTCAGTGATATGGATGATATGTATTTTACTAACCCCAGCGAGGCCGATAGTATCATCGACGAAGCTACAGACCGCCTTCGCGATCTCATCAAGGATGACGTTAAGTGTGCGATCGATGCATACAACAAAGCCCTGCGCGAAAAAGACAATCTGGAAAGCGACATTGCCCGCCTCAACTGGGAAAAGCAGCGTATTGAGGATGATATTGAAGCGGCCAAGGCTAAAGCAGAGGATGTGAAGAACAACTATATTCCATCTGCTTACATCAATAAATTTGTTGGCAAGCGTACAGATGGATATGGTCCAGGCGATAAAGTTTGGGCTGTTATACGTGATTTCAATTCGCACCCATGCGCATTCTGTGGTACAACCGGATATATCTCTGCCAAAATGGACGATGGGACAGAATTTAAAGCCATTTGTCCAAAATGCAATGGCAGGAAAACGGTAAAGAATAACAATTATTATGTTTCGCTTGACAAAATTGAATGTGTAAATATGAAACTCAATTTCACAGAAAACGAAGTTTTCGAAAACTGCTGGGAGCCTTTGTCAATCGTTTTGGCTAAAGCTGGAAGTATCAACCCTGAGAGAATTTTTAGGACCGAGGCCGAGGCCCAGGCAGAGATGCACGAATTAAATAAAGAACTGTTGGGGCAAACTGATGGCTAAGGTTAAAGAATCTATCTTTCGTCAAGAACTCATGGATATGATTGAGGATTATGCTCTGCGTAATGACCCCAGTAGTTTACAAGAGTTCGTGGATTCCATGTATATGAGGCTTCGCGTTGAGGAAGTTGTAGAATACGTCATCCAACGCAGCATGTTTGACGGACGTACCTACCATCCGTTCATCGGTAAAATCGCCAACGGCTACATCCAGGACTTTCGCCACAGCTGGCCGTTTCAAGATGGAGGTGAATTTTATTCAAAACTACCATAAGCACACCTGCTGTTCCAACATCTATACACCAGACTCCCCTGCTACCTACGAACAATACGCCAAACGCGCAGTTGAACTTGGTCACAAAATTCTCTGCTCCCTTGAGCATGGTTGGCAAGGTAAATATCACGAGTGCCGAGAAATCGCTATCAAGTATGGCCTCAAATTTATCTTCGGCACAGAAGCATACTGGGTTAAAGACCGACATGAGAAAGACCGTACCAACTGTCACATCGTCCTGCTTGCCAAAAACGAGAATGGCCGCGAATGGATCAATGAAGTTCTGTCCACCGCAAACGAGGATGGCTATTACTACCGCCCGCGTCTGGATGAAGAACTTCTGTTCTCACTGCCTCCTGACGATGTATTTGTCACATCTGCCTGTGTCGCTTTTTGGCATTATGAACCAGAGTACGTCGAGCAACTGATCTGCAAGCTGCATGACTATTTCAAGGATAACTTCATGCTTGAAATCCAGGCACACAATACCGATAAGCAAAAGCAACTGAATGCTCGTATACTGGAGCTATCAAAAAAATACGGTATTCAGATGATTGTCGGCCTTGACAGCCACTACATATATCCCGAGCAGTCCGTTGAGCGTGACGAGCTTCTTGCTGCCAGCGGCACACATTATGATGACGAAGATGGCTGGTATATGGATTACCCAGACGATGACACTATTCGTCAGCGCTTTGCG
>OHAC01003630.1_pt1 | contig 10582 bp, 9 predicted proteins | sample 1577051 | NCBI WGS metagenome assembly OHAC01 (sample SAMEA3541499, study PRJEB24748) | human gut metagenome | biome: human gut; feature: human-associated habitat; material: faeces | place: China | collected 2012 | reverse complement strand
TACCAGATTTTCATCCTGGGAAGAAATGGTACATGCAGCAGCGGAGCAGAGATTCGGTGCTGCGGCAATTGCATAAACCACCCCACTATTCAATACTCATTTTAATGAAAATTTACCTAACCTAAAACCAAACCTAAATCTATATAAAAAATGTACCCGAAAGATGCTTACAGACCTTTCGGGTACATTTTTTTGACTGACAATCTTTCACAGATCTGAAAAATCACCGTGTTTGAAGTGAATTGATTCCGTATATCCTGTTTCCTTCAGATATGAATCAAATCAGAGTGTATCTTTTTTGTTGGAATAATTAATGTTGTACTGCTTGATCTTACGTGAGATTGTGGAAGCGTTAATATTTAATTTTTGTCCGGCTTCTCTCAGGTTTCCGCAGGTTTTTAAGGTGTTTTCCAGCAGGTTTTTCTCAAACTGAGCCACAGCGGTACTGAAATCTATATTGTCAGAATGCAGTGGTTCCTGCTCCAGGGAAATATTTAACAGACCGGCGATGATAGAATCATCTACCTGCCCGATACCCGAACTGCACAGTACGAGATATTCGATAATATTTTCCAGTTCACGGATATTTCCCGGCCAGGAATACTGTTTCAGATAATACAACTGCTGTTCTGTCAGGGAGAACGGACGGTTATATTTTTCTGAAAAGATTTCAATAAACCGATTGCATAAAGGCTCAATATCAGCGATACGTTCTCTCAGTGGCGGTACATAAATCGGAATGACATTCAATCGGTAGTACAGATCCTGACGGAAAGTACCGTTTGTAATTTTTTCTTTCAGATTCGAGTTGGTCAGCGCCAGAAAACGGATGTCGAGGTGAATTGGCTTTGAACCACCGATTCTGGTAATTTCCTGTTGCTGAATGGCACGCAGAAGCTTTACCTGAAGGTCCATTGGCATATCTCCGATTTCGTCCAGCATCAGTGTGCCATGGTTGGCCATTTCAAAAAGTCCCGGTTTTCCCTTTGCGTTTGCTCCGGAAAATGCACCTTTTTCATATCCAAATAATTCAGATTCCAGCAGATGAGCAGGAATGGCAGCGCAGTTGATTTTTACGAATGGTTTATCGTTACGTTTGCTGTTTCGATAGATTTCATCTGCAATAACTTCTTTACCCGCGCCGGATTCACCGGTGATCAGTACCGTTGCATCTGATGGTGCAACATGGCTGATCAGTGTCCAGATATTTGCCAGAGTACCGTCTTTACCAATCATTTCAGTGGAAAGATGTTTCTCAGACTCAGTGTTGGTATTCTGTGGGTTCATTTCCTGAACTTGTCTGACAAAGGTATTAAAATCCTCTTTCAAAGCCTGAAGCGTTACAATGGGGCGGCTGCTGGCAATAACCTGATGCAGATTTCCATCCGAATCAAAAACCGGTGTTCCGGATGCGTATCCCAGTAATGGTGCTCCGGTGCCATAGGTGGTGGATAGCCGGAATGCAGATTTTTTCGTACGCAGCACATCCGGAATTGCACCGCCGCTGTAGAGCTTGTCTTTTTCAATCAGATCATGTACATTGTGGTTGAGTACCCGATCAGGGGTGATGCCGGTGTTGCGTGTATACGCAGGATTGACATAGAGTACATTGCCTTCCTTGTCTGTAATGAAAATGCTGTCGTCGAGTTCATCTACAATCTGCTTGAAATCAATGCCGCGATTCAGAAAATAGTTTAATTCCTGATCGATTGTTTTTAATTTCTGTGTCAATTGTGAGTCGGAATCTGCGTATTCTGTAATCAGATTTTGCAACATTTCCCGAATCTGATAGATTGCTTTATATTGATTCATTTGTATGTTATCCCTCCCCTGGGGTTTGTCTTGTTGTGAATATTATATCAATTTCGGGAGGTGATGTAAACACTTGTTGCGTTGTTGTTGAAAAAATGCAACAAACGAAAAAGCATCGGATAAAAACAGAAGATTTTTGAAATGATTTCACGAAAAACTGTTGCCAGTTTGCAACAAAAAAACGTATTTATTTTAAAAATGAAACAAATATAGATGAAAAATCACGCAAATCCTGTTAAAATAGTAGCAATAAGATTGGCATGGAAATTGCAATATATTTTTATAGATTGAAATAGATAAAAATAAAAAGACTGTTCAATTTATAAAAACAGATTGCCGGGATTTTGAGTTGTACAGTGTAGATTTGCAGAGATGCGCAGAAAAATATGTCATGCGCTGCATGACGTGCATCTCGCAGCAAGAATGCCGGAGTATTCTTGAGCATACAGATGTTGGAGGAAAAAGAATGGACGTAACATATTTAGCAGATATATTGAAAAAAGTTTCGGACAACAGCATGGATGTAGATACAGCATTGGAATCATTAAAACATTTGCCGTATGAAGATATTGGATATGCCAATATTGATCAGCACAGAAATCTGCGCACCGGAGAAGCGGAAGTTATTTTCGGGCAGGGAAAGACACCGGAGCAGATCGCAGGAATTGTAAGTCACATGATGCATGACAATGCGAGAATTCTGGTGACACGGGCATCTGAGGCTGCTTATGACGCAGTGAAAGAAGTTGCACTGGAAGCAGTGTATGAAAAGCTGTCGAAGATTATTATGGTAGGAAATATGCCGGAACCGAAAAAAGAAAAAGGAACCATTGCAGTTGTGACGGCGGGAACATCAGATATTCCGGTGGCAGAAGAGGCAGCTCTGACAGCAGAGTTTTTCGGGGACAACGTAGACAGGGTGTATGATGTCGGTGTGGCAGGTATTCACCGCCTGTTTGGAAAAATAGACCGGATTCAGAATGCGGATGTCATTATTGTCATTGCCGGTATGGAGGGTGCGCTGGCCAGCGTGGTCGGTGGACTGGTAGAAGTTCCGGTCATTGCGGTCCCAACCAGTGTGGGATATGGTGCAAGCTTTGGCGGTCTGGCAGCATTACTTTCCATGCTGAACAGCTGTGCAAACGGAATCGGAGTGGTAAATATTGACAACGGATATGGAGCAGCATGTCTGGCAAACAAGATCATGAAGAGGTAGGCAGATGGGACAGGATATAGAAACAACGGGAAAACAGGAACCGGATGTGGTAGAAGTGGATGAAAATGCAGTGGTAGAACAGGCACACAGACTGGCACATGAACTGAGACTGGAGCATGAGCATATGCATGAAAAATCTCATGGTGATGAGCATGCTCATTCGAAAAATGGAGAGGTGCATGGGCATTCAGCACATGGAGAACAGCACGCACATGAGCATGGACATCATCATCCAAATTCCAAGGCTGTTTCCAATCGCCTGGCACGGGCCATCGGACATCTGGAGGCAGTCAAACGCATGGTGGACAGAGAAGAGGATTGTGCGGAGATACTGACACAGTTGGCGGCTGTTCGCTCTGCTATTAATAATGCAGGAAAAGTCATTCTGATGGATCATCTGAACCACTGCATTGTAGAAGCGGTGGAAGAAAATGATATGGAAAAAATCAAAGAATTCGGAGATGCCATTCAGAAATTTGTAAAGTAAGTATTATGATTGTAAATGTCGAAAAAAAAGTTTTAATGCCGCCAGCAGAAGGCGGAGGAATGGAGCAGTAGTATGAAGAAAGTATTATATCTGGAGTGTAAGACCGGTGCAGCCGGCGATATGCTGATGGGTGCATTATACAGTTTGCTGACAGAAGAGCAAAAAGCCGTTTTTTTGGAAAAAATGAATCAGATTCGTGAAGATGTATGCGTAATTCCACAGGAAGAGTGTAAGCAGGGAATCGGCGGTATTCACATGAAAGTGGAAATCAACGGTGCGGAAGAAGGAGATGTTCATACACATGAGCATCATCATGATGAATGCAGTGAGCATGAACATCACCATGAGGAAGAGATGTATTGCCATGAGCATCACCACGGAGATGAAGCAGAGCATGAGCATCATCATGTACATGAGCACAGCCATATGGCAGAGGAAGTTCAGCATGACGAGGCGCATATGCATGAAGGACATCATCACGATCATAACCATGCACATGGACATCACTCTCATACAAGCGTCGCGGCTATTCTGGAAAAAATATCCAGTCTGGAAGTCAGCGAATCTGTAAAAAAACACGCAAAAGGCATTTACCGTGAGATTGCAGCAGCGGAGAGCAAAGTACACCGTACTGATATCGAACAGATTCATTTTCATGAAGTTGGTTCCATCGATGCCCTGGTGGATGTCGTAGGAAGCTGTCTGGCCATCGAGATGCTTGGCGTAGAAGAAATCCAGGGATCACCGGTCTGCGTAGGAAACGGAACTGTTCGTTGCGCACATGGAATTCTTCCCGTTCCGGCTCCGGCCACAGCAGAAATTATCAAAGGAATGCCGGTATATTGCAGCAATTTTGACGGAGAACTTCTGACACCGACAGGAGCAGCTATTTTAAAATATTTTGTGGAATCTTATACAAAGCAGATGGAAATGGAAATCGAAGAAATCGGATACGGTTTCGGAACAAAAGAATTTGCACAGTTAAGCTGCGTAAGAGCTTTCCTGGGCTACCAGTCTTAATTGATATTTTTATGTTATGAAGTCATTTCTGTTACGAATAAGTACATCATTATGTTTTGGATATTTTGCGCATGCATCACAGTGATACAATAACTGATATGCATGCGTGCCTGCATGGACTTTTTCTTCCTGCTTTTTCCTTACAAAAGCCCCAAAAAATAATTTTTTAATTCTTCCAGTATTATTTTCTGGCTTTTTCTCGTATGTGTCAGGGCATAGTAGCGTCTGCCGTTTTTGGCATGGCGTTCTTCTTCCAGAATACCGGCTTCCCGCCCTTTGACCGTGGCGCGTTTGAAGGACTCGGCATCCTCTGTGATTTCTTTCAGGTATCCTTTTTCGATGAGTAGCTGGTTGACGAAAGCGGCGGTCAGTTTTTTGCGCGCAGGATCGTCGCAGAGAGCATTGATTTTTGCGGTCAGTTCTGAAAGCATGCAGGAATCGGTCAGTTCTACAAGATTCAGTTTTTCCGGTGCAATATAAAATGGCAGTTTCTTTTTCTTTGGAGCAGGAGCGGTTTCGCTGTCGGTTTCCATTGTAAGGCTGTCCCCGGATGAAATTGCTTCTGTGTCATGATTTTTCAGAAAATCTGAAATAATCGAGGTAAAATCTGCTCCGTAACTTGCAATTTTCTGTACACCCATTCCATATACGGCTGCCATTGTAACATCGTCTGTCGGACATTTGGTACACATGTCTTTTAAAGTTTTGTCGGAACAGATGATATAAGGTGGTACGCTTCTTTCGCTGGCAAGATCTGCCCGGCATTTCCGTAATTGTTCAAAAAGTTCCTGACCGGTTGGAGTCAGATCCGCAAGCTGCAGTGTTTTTTTCTTTGTCTTTCCGGATGTGAGATAGAGTTCTTCCGGTTCATCTTCGACCACGACACAGTTACTGCATTTGTCACAGGTACAGGGGCTGGTGTCACCGAAATAGGACAGAATAAACTGTCGCAGACACTGATCTGTTTCACAGTAGTTGATCATTTTATTTAACTTTTCCTGATCATTTCTGCGGACCAGAGCATCATCCACAGTCTGTCCGGAGAAGATTTTATGCTGAAGAATGTGTTTGTTTATCATGATATCCTGCTTTGAATAAAAGAGGACACATTCAGATTCTTCTCCGTCACGCCCTGCACGACCGGCTTCCTGATAATAATATTCCAGACTCTGTGGCATATTATAGTGGAGCACATAACGCACGTTGGATTTGTCGATTCCCATACCGAAGGCATTGGTGGCAACCATGACCTGGATGCGGTCATAGCTAAAATCATCCTGGCTTTTTCTGCGTTCTTCTAATGATAACCCTGCGTGATAGCGGGCAGTAGAAATGCCGTATTGGAGCAAAAGTTCATACAGATGATCCACATTTTTCTTGGTGGCACAGTAAATAATCCCACTTTCGTCCGGGTGGCTCTTTACATAGTTTAAAATGCTGTTGTCGGTTTCTTTTCCGCCTTTGCGTGTGACAACGCGGAAAAAGAGATTTGGTCGGTCAAAACCAGTGACCATAATAACAGGATTCTGCAAATACAGACTGTTTATAATATCCTGCTTGACGCGTTGGGTGGCTGTTGCGGTAAAGGCACTGACAATAGGACGCGCAGGAAGTTGATTTAAAAATGTGGAGATTTCCATATAACTTGGACGGAAATCCTGTCCCCACTGGGAGATGCAGTGTGCTTCATCCACAGTTACCATGGAGATTTTCGCATGCTGTGCAAATTCCAGAAAACGAGGTGTGTTCAGACGTTCCGGCGCTACATAAATGATTTTATATCTGCCCTGCATGGCATAAGATAATGCCGTGCGAATCTGATTCTCTGTCAGAGAACTGTTGATATAAGCGGCATGTACACCTGCCTGGTTCAGTGCTTTGACCTGATCGGACATTAATGAAATCAGGGGAGAGATTACAAGGGTGATTCCATCCAGTATCAGGGCCGGAACCTGATAACACAGTGATTTCCCGGCGCCTGTTGGCATGATGCCGAGAACGTCATTTTTCTGCAGGATTCCTTCTATCAGTTCCTGCTGTCCGGGCCTTAGGCTGTCGTAGCCAAAATAATGTTTTAAAGTTTCTGTTATATTCAAATTTTTCGCCTTTCAATGAGAAAAATGCCGGAGCATTTCTGGTTTTTAATGATATTTTACTAGAGAGAAACTGGCATGGCAAGAAAGAAAAACACACAAGTGAATATGGACACTGTCTCTTTGCATTTTCAGTAAAAAATAATTGGGAAGAGAAAGAGTTTGTGGTATAATTCCTTCATAAGGTTAGGTTGTCAATGAACGAAAAGGAGCAGTAAAACTGTTTTAAATAAACAGAAATGTACGTTTAGAGATTTTCGGTAAAATAAGTAAAAGATTCAGAGACTACATCATAAGAGAAAAGGGGATTTACAATGGAACTTAAGATGGAACTCAGTCAGAAACAGGTTTTGTCACAACATATGGTTCAGTCCATGGAGATTCTGCAGATGAGTGCACAGGAACTGGAAGGTTATATTGAGAAACTGGCATTGGAAAATCCGGTGATCGAGCTGGCGGATTCCAGTCAGTCAAAGGCGGATACACAGCAGGAAGACCTTCAGCGTAAACTGGACTGGTTGGAGTCGACGGACTTACAGAACCGTGTGTATTATCAGCAGGAACGTGATGCAGAAAATATGGAGTTCAACTGGCATGACAGCAGACAGTCCGAGGAAAATCTGGAGGAATATCTGCATGCACAGATTTTGTTGGCGGATTATACAGAATTAGAACAGGCAATTGTAGAATATCTGATCTGCTCCCTGGATTCCAGAGGATATTTTTCCGGTGAACTGACGCAGGTGGCAGAACATTTTCAGGTTCCGGAAGAAGTGGTAGAAAAGTTGTTACGGGATATTCAGCAGCTGGATCCTGCCGGTGTGGGAGCCAGAAATCTGCAGGAGTGTCTGCTGTTGCAGATTCAGAGAAAAAAGAATTACTCGGATGTGACAGTTGCAATTATCGAACAATATATGGAAGAAGTAGCCAAAAATCATTTGCCGAATATTGCAAAAAAACTGCAGGTTTCTCTGGAAGAAGTGCAGGATGCCTGTGAAGAGATCCGCAGTCTGAATCCGAAGCCGGGCAGTTCCTTCAGTGACAGGGAACAGCTTCGTTATATCAGCCCGGATGCAGTAGTAGTAAAACTGGAGAATAATTTCGAGATTCTGATTAATGAATATCAGTATCCGGGATTTTCCATCAGCAGTTATTACCAGGAAATGATGCAGAGTACCACTGACGCAAAAGCGAAAAAGTACCTGCAGGAAAAAGTGCAGCAGGCGCAGTGGGTGACCAACTGTATTTCACAGCGTTCTTCGACTCTGTCCCGGGTTATGCATTTGCTGGTGGAAAAACAGCATGAATTTTTCCTGAACGGACCGGGAAATAAGCGCCCGATGCGTCTGGCAGATCTGGCAGAAGAGCTGGAACTGCATGAATCCACCATCAGCCGGGCGATGCGGGGAAAATACCTGCAATGTTCCTGGGGGATTTTCCCGCTGAATTATTTTCTGACTTCCGTAGCGGTAAAAAGCAGTAATGCAGATGGCGCGGAAGACAAGACACCGGAGCAGATGAAAGCACTGATTCAGGAAATCGTGGATGGGGAAAATAAGAAAAAACCATACAGTGATCAGGCAATAAGTGATCAACTGGCTGTAAAAGGAATCAAACTGTCCCGTCGTACTGTGAATAAATACCGTACCGAGATGGGGATTCCGGACAAGAGCGGAAGGAAAGAGTTTTAATATGACATTAAAAGAATTTTTTGCAGAACATCCGAAGATTGCCATTGCATTTTCCGGTGGAACAGATTCTGCTTACCTGGCATATATGGCCAAAAAATATGCAAAAGAAATGATTGCAATCTATGTATTCACAGCATTTCAGCCGGAATTTGAAAAGCAGGATGCCATTCGCTTCTGTGAGGAATATAAGATTCCTCTGACGATTCTGGAACGTGACGTATTGTCGCAGGAAGCGGTGGTGCAGAATCCGGCAAATCGCTGCTATTATTGCAAAAATGTGATTTTTACGGAAATTCAGAAAAAAGCACTGGAACTTGGTTTTACCTGTCTGGCAGACGGAACCAATGCCTCGGATGATGCGGATGACAGACCGGGAATGAAAGCGTTGCAGGAATTACATGTGCTGTCACCGCTTCGAATCTGCGGAATTACAAAACCGGCACTGCGGGATGTATCGGAACAGCTTGGATTATTTACCGCACGTAAACCGGCATATGCCTGTCTGGCAACACGAATCCCGACGGGAACACGCATTACGGCGGAACAGCTTCAGAAAGTAGAACAGGCAGAAAGCACATTAATGGATATGGGCTTTTCTGATTTTCGTGTGCGCTGCCCGGAAGGGTATGCAAAGCTTCAGGTGAAACCGGAGCAGTTGCAGTTTGTTCTGGAAAAGAGAGAAGAGATTCTGAACGTTATGGGACCATTATTTGGTACTGTCTGTCTGGATCTGAAGACACGATAAAGAAAATCTGTGATTACGGGAATGCAGTTCATTTTGCCTGAAAAATCAAACCGCAGATAAAGGCTGAAAGGAATTTTTGGAAAAAATATTCCCGGGATGAATCAGCATGGAAGTTGGGGAAAACCTGCATAAATACTGGACTTGACCAATGGTCGAGTCCTTTTTTTGCCCGAAAATATTGACGCATCTCAGGTTTGTTGTTATAACTGGTGACACAGGCAGAGATGCCAGATCGTGTTTGGAAAATGATTCATGTCAACACTATATTGTACGTTGCAGAAAAGTTTTTCAGATACAAATCAGAATGTTCCTGCAGGACAGCAAATAAGAAAATGACATAGTTGGAAACATGAAACACAGATGTGAAAATGGTCATCACATTTATGAAGGCATTGAGAAATGTTGGAAACGTATGTTTCAAATTTTATGGAAGGAGTTGCATCTGAAATGGAAACAAGAAAAAATTTCGGAAATTATATACGAGAAAAAAGAAAAACAGCCGGTCTTTCTCAAAAGGAACTGGCGCAGCAGTTATTTGTATCAGAATCAGCCGTTAGCAAATGGGAACGGGGTCTGTCCTATCCGGATATGACGCTGGTTACCAGTTTGTGTGAAATCTTACATGTGTCAGAGCATGAGCTTCTGACTGCCAGTGATGATATGCATCAGCGTGAGATTGAGGAGCAGTCCCGTGGATATCTGCGGATATTAAAAGGTTATACATGGGTGACGTATCTCTGTTATCTGGCAGTTTTGATCCCGTGCTTTATCGGGAATCTTGTGACGGAGCACCGCCTCTCCTGGTTCTTTATCGTAGTCGGTGGGCTTGCTATGGTATTTTCTTTTATCAATGTACCGGTGATGACCAAAACAAGACGCGCAGAAAAGTGTTTCTGGTGTTTTTATGGATCAATCATTTATATGCTGTGTGTTTGCCGGATTGTGTTAGGCGGTAACTGGCTGATCATGTCGCTGCTTGGCGTCAGCTTTGGTCTGCTGGGTATATTTTTGCCGATCATTTTATGCAGCTGGCATTATGACTGGCCGATATTGCGCCACAAAGGTCTGATCTGCATGGCACTTGATACAGTGTTAAGCTATTTGATGGTATTTTTCGGCTGCTTGTTTTATGTGAAAGGCGTGACAGGTGTCATTATTGCTCAGAACTTGTGGGTTCTGACCGTTTTTTCAATACTTGCATGGGGGATTTTTGTAGTGTTCCGATACATCAGATGTAGCCGCTTAATGAAAACCGGTATTACAGTTACGCTTTGTGGTGTATGGATGTTTTTTGCTAATACGCTGATCAGCATTTCTTACAATAGAGTTGTCAGACCAAGTGTAAACTTTCATAACTGGATGGATTTCGGTGGACAAAATTTTGGACTGGTGGTTCTGATCGTCGGTGCGGTGATAGTCGCAGCGAGTATGATCCGGGATATGAGAAAATAACATCTATTTTACATATTGTATTGTTAAATTGCATATGCTATAATGCCAGTAGGCAAAAAGATAATG
>OHAC01003629.1_pt1 | contig 10585 bp, 5 predicted proteins | sample 1577051 | NCBI WGS metagenome assembly OHAC01 (sample SAMEA3541499, study PRJEB24748) | human gut metagenome | biome: human gut; feature: human-associated habitat; material: faeces | place: China | collected 2012 | reverse complement strand
GCAGGCAGCGATACGGCAAAGAATCGCGTGTCCTATCTGGTGAAGAATTATACCACAGGAACAGCGGCGGCTCGTCTTGCCGGGAAAAGTACTTCGGCTGCTACCAATATTCCGGTTATGCTCACATTTGAAACAGATGGCATAGACATGAGCAGCTACGGAAATGGTTTCCGGGGAATCGGTTCCAGTTATGGAAATAATAAGCATGTTTGGAGCAGTGACTGCAGTATTCCTGAAGTATATCGCCGCAATTTATTGATTGAGAGTATAAATGCTGATCGGGAAGCAGACACACTGATTACATTAAATATGAATCAGAATGATTATCACACGGAATACAGCGATGGTGCATGGCGAAATCAGGGTGCCGGACTGTTTGTGGATTTTCACTTTACAAATGGATGTGAGGTAAATCATCTTAAGATATCAGGAAACATTAAGCTTGGATTATTTGATACAAATGATAGGTTAACGTATGCAAGAAAAAGAACAAATCCGGAAGTGCATATTGGTGTAGGAGGTTTTGCAGCGAGAACTGCCAATTCCAGTGGTACGGTAACCTTTGATGGTCTTCATCTGGAAGACATAAACGTGTATGGTGGCACCATGACGGGCGGAGCCATTGGTTATATCGACGGATATAGTGGAGCAGGAAGGAATGTATCCTTTACCAACTGGACGATCAAGAACGAAAAGGTAACAAAATGGGTTTATGATGATGGAAGTACAGGTGGATTAGTTGGATGGAATATTAGTTATGGTACTTTGTCAATTACCGGAAATGAAGATGGTTCTGTAAAAGATGTAGATCAATTATCTGTTACCACACATGCAGAGAGCTTTAATACAGCTGCCGCCGGTGGTCTTGTGGGCGCGAATGATTACAGTTCTGTAAAAGTAGAGAATGTAAACGCACAGAATTTGAGTGTTTCAGGTAAGAATCTGCGAGATCTTGGAGGTCTGCTGGCAGCAGTCAGAGGCAGCACCAATTTTGTGGTAAACAACTGTAACCTAAAGTCTACTCAAATCACTTTAAGCGGGGCTAAAAATAAAGAGGCTTATACAGGAGGAATTATTGGATACCATAATAATAAGCTGAATATTTCAAATGTAACGTTAGAAGAGCAATCTTCTATTAATGGACAGCAGTATACTGGTGGTTTTATAGGCAAATCGGAAGGCAACATTGAAATTAGTTATTGCAGAGAAGATAAAGTAAATATTAAGACTGATTTGAACTGGATTGGCGGGTTTATTGGCCATCTTAAATCAGGCGTGAAGGCAGTTATTAAAAACTGCCAGGAAAATGATGTCAATATTTTTGGCAGATACGCGGGAGGTCTGGTCGGAGCTACTGATGGAAACATACAGGCATCAAATGTGGAATTTAATCGTGTAATGGCTGTTATTAATAAAAAAGACTCGCCATATTGTGCTGGTTTGATTACTGGTAATGCAAATAATAATGGAAAGGCGAATAATACAGTTTCTGGCTATAATATTCTGGCAAATTCCTGCAAAACTGGTTACAATTTCAAGACAATCGTGGAAAACTTACCTACCGCAGACCTTACAGAAGTAAGTACATCAGGCTTTTGGATTGGAAAAAGTGTTGGAACCACTACCACCACCACCATCAACCTTACCGCAGTTGCAGCAACAGGTCAGGTCTTCCCGCAAAAGGATATCGGCACCAATAATGGCTCTGCCACTATCATTTATGCAGATGCATCCGTGAATCAGACTTATCAGCCGACCTATTCCACAGACAAACCATCTTCATCTGCCAGCCCATGGCTGGATGTCAATCCGAAGAGCGATGTACCTCTTGCGGACGGCACAGTTATGACCGGTAATGGTGTTGGAATGCAAGAAGGCAGTACAACAGCCAGTGCAATTTTAAACGGCTTACAGGCAGAGACACCTGCTTCGGATGTCTATTGGAATTTACTGGAAAACAGAGCAGAATTTGTGAAATTCTTAGATACGACCAATGATGCCTATGTGACGACGTACAGGAAAGAAGAAAGCACCACTACCACCGTGAGCGAGAGCGTTGATTTCCCGGTACTTGTGGTAAATAACACCGCAGATGTGGATACGATGATCTGGAATTACATAGCTGCCATGACGAATGTCAGCAGCGGAACAGATGCGAAACAACAGAGCAATAGCATTACCGCAACAACTTATCAGTGGGATGCCACAAATAGTTCTTTCGCAGCTAAGAGCGAAGAAGACACAAGCTTAAGTATCAGCAATGCGAAGAAAATCAGCATCGTTCCGAATGCATATGACAATCAGAACAGCCAGTTTACTTTGCTGGATGTCACTTATGCGAATCCGACCAACGAGGAAGCAGAGCCGTTTCATTTGTACATACCGGTGCTGGTGAAAAAGGTGCTCTATATCAGTTTTAAGACAAGATTCCTTGCGGGAACGGATTACTGCGCAGCGGATTATCCAATGAATGATGAAACAACCAATCACTATGCAACGGCTGGTTTCGATGAACCACTGACTGCTTACATAGAATACAGCTATGAGAAAGATACAGACTGGCAGTCGATGCTGGATAACGGAGAGAATTTGCTGTGGTATTACGACAAAATCATGGATTTGGCAGCGGGCAGTACGGCAGCATCCGGGAAGACTTTGCTGCCATCCGGGACACGTCTGACACTGGTAGACAGGCAGACGAAGCAGTATTATACCCATACGATAACTGGTACAGAAGATCTGCATGCATTTAATTTTGCACAGATGATGACATCAGATGGAAATACTCGATTTTGCCCGGTCTATATCTGTGATTTACTGGATATGAAAGTTTCAGATCCGGTCACGGAGGAAACAGAAGGAACAATGTATTATGTAGTAGAAAATGAGCCGGCTAAAGCAACAGTCAGAGTGGGAACGACCTATTACCGTAAGGCAGAAGCGAATGATAAGGAGGCTGAAAAATACTGTATAACCATTGAGGAAGCTTCCAAGTCAGAAGCTCGAAGCGAGGGATATTATCTGACCGTGCAGGTTCCGGAAACAACAGGGTATTCCATTATTAACAACCGATTAAATTATGGAGCGTTTTCCCGCAAAGAAGGAACACTTCCAGCCAAGATTACATCAGATGCAGCGCAGTCCGGATCCAGTTATCTGGTTTATAAAGGGGTTGAACAGACATTTAAGATTTCTACCAGCCGTGTGCATAATGGAAGCAGTATGGACGATACCATTATGGAAAATAGAGACAGTGTAAAAATCAAGATCGAAAGTACACTGAAGCTTACAGAAGCTGGTAAGGAACAGTTTGCCAAATTAGGACCGGATCAGATATATCATCAGTTTGACATCAGTCTGAAAAAATATCTGCAAGAGATAAGTGGAGGCGAGTATGATGTAATCGGTACGGAAGATGCATCGTATACATATACGCTGACAGGCAACGATTTGAATGTTACGAAAGAAGAAAAGTTCCAGAATGTGGCGGGACTTGATACGTTAACAATTCAGTACGGAGGATCTGACTTGAAAAAAGAACTGGAAAAAGCAGTGGATAATGAGACTGCAGTAACGGTTGCAGCAGAAATCACACTTACCTATACATCATCCGATCATTTTCCGGAGCGGGATACATCAAATAACAGTGACAATAGCGGTATTTCAGTTATTGCCGTTTCACGTATTGCAAATACGGCCAATCAGCTGCCGATTACCACGAATAAACTTACACAAGAGGATCGCAGCCGCTATTATACGGCGAATCCATCAAAAGCCAGTCTGACGTATTCATCCATAGACAGAACCGGAATAGGTGATACGACGCAGCAGTTGGGAATTAATCCAAGTGATACGGTAAATAACCGCTCAAATATGATATATACAAGGGCAGATTACGATTATTCAAATGTGGCTTCGTCAGTCCTTGCCGGAGCGAAATATATTCGTTATTCACTGGAGCTGTTTCAGAAAGGGTCAGATGGCACTTACAATGAAGCAAATCCGTTGAAAATAGAAAACTATCTTCAGAATCTGACAATAGCGGAATCTACCAAAGTATCTTCCTATGAGTGGGAAGAGGAATTTAAAGCAGATGATGCCCGGCATCAGTTTACGCATATTAGTTTTGAGCCATTGACAGATACAGCCTTTGAACAAAAAGGATATACCTATGCCAATTATAAGGTACGGTTAAATGTAGTGTTACTTGATGAGAATAGACACGAGATCAGTGGTACAAAGGCATCGGATTATGTTATCTATACGAATGCACATATATATCAGCAAATAATCAAAACTAATTAAAATGCAGAAGGATTCTGACATGTTGACAAAGAAATAAAGGAGAGGTGAGAGACAGGGAATGGAGAAAAAGGACGAATTGACTCCAGAGGAATATCGGAAGAAAGCACAGGAAGAGATACAGAATTATAAACATCAGTGGAAGATTTTTATCAGAACCGGTATTGTGGTACTTGCAGCAGCGATTGCAATTATTATCGCCTGCATCGCCTGGTTTGTCAGCAACAATAAGGTAACAGGATCCGGAATCGGCATTCGATCGGCAGGCAGTGATTTTGAACTGGCTGCCGATGCCGGGGCAGATGGAAAGAATTCAGCAGGGGTGTATGATAAACTGTTAGAGGCAGCATCTGGGACAGAGGAGACACTTGAGAATAAAAACTATATAACGACAGATGGCAGTCACACCTCTATCACATGGTCAATTGTAAATGAAAGCAATATGAGAAATAATGAGAACCATCTGGGAATAGAGCCTGGAACCTCTGGAATGCTGAGATTTTATATCATTTCTCATAAAGATGGAGCGCTGAATGTTACTCTGGATCTGGGGCTTACCGGTTATACGAATGGCACGGGAAGCACCATAGTAAAATCAGAAGAGACGGCACAGAAGCTGGTGAAAGGACATGTTCTTTTATTTGCAGGATATGAGCAAGGAACGAATTCTTACGAAGGCTGGATTTCAGAAGATGCAGACCCATGGACAATGACGCTTGATAGTGGAAGTACACTGACCAGAAATGCAGATGGAACGCTTACCTGGGTAGTGGAAAATGCGAAAAAAGACACCGCTTATCCTGTGCAGATTTACTGGATCTGGCCGGAAATACTTGGTTCTTATCTGAGGAAGGATCAGACTGCAACCGGAAACCGTCCGATATTATTTCCGGAAGAACCGGCGACAGGAGAGAATACATCTGGAAATCCTAAAGCACTGCCGAAGGATTTATATAAAAAAATGAGCCAGAATGACAAATATTTCATATATGAAAGTAAGGATGACCAGGTTACAGCCGATATACTCTGGCAAATGAGAAATGATTTTAACCCGGTTATCTATGGTGAGATAGCAGACTGCTATAATCTGGGAGACCAGTATCTCGGGGAAAATGTTCGTTATCTGAAATTAAAGCTGGAAGCACTATAAAGAGAAGGAGGCACAGGCTACATGAATCAGCCAATAGATGAACCGCAGAAGAATACAGGACAAAAGAAAGACAACACCTTATCCGTCCGAAAAAGACGGGCGGTAATATCTGTCATCATTGCCGTGCTGCTTCTTTTGACGATACCGGTTCTGGCATGGTTTTACAGACAGAGAAGTATGGAAACCATGACGCAGATAAATTTGCCTTATGCACTTCGTATCGGTGCAGGAAATACACAGCCGATTCAGCAGCTGGAACTCAGCAATATTGATGTTTCGAAAAAGAAGTATGAAGATGTGGTCTTCTGTGTATACAGTCAGGGCGCGAATGAAAAGTATTATTTGCAGCTGGCGCATACGACGAATATCGGATTTCAGTATAGAATATATAAAGCTTCTGTGCAGCAAGACGGATTGATCAGCTATCTTGGAAATCAATACAGCCAGGGCGATGAATTAGCCGGGAAATATCTGAATGTAGACGCTGCTGGGAAATATGCTACAAATCAGTATCATGAAATAACATATGAAAACTATGATGAGGTGCAGCAGTCCGCGGAACCTTTGTACTGGAGATCAGATAAGCGGGAAACACTGCCGGAAGAAGCAAATGACAATGCTCTTTATGTGAACTATTATATTTTACATATTTCCTGGGATGATACCGTTCAGAATAATAAAGAAACAGATATGATATATCTTATGGCAGGATAATGGGGTGGGATTTTTTCCCTCCCCATTATTCTTGTAAAAATAGGAAAAAAGTGTTATTATCGTCAGCAGGAATAGGTTAGGAGATGATGGAACGTGAAGAAAAGGTCGTTTTTTCGTTTGGGAGCGGTTTTATTATCTGCCAGTTTTGCAATAAGCGGAATGAATACGAATATAACCAGGAATGTGCTGGCTGAGGAAGCACCGGTGGATGAAACGGGAGAAATGATAGATCTTGTACCGGAAACACAGGAAAGTACAGAATCATCAGTTGAAGAGCAGGAAACTGCAGAGACTCTTCCGGAAACAGCAGAGACAGTGGATATTGTGGAACCGGCAGATGAAATTGTAGATATCACATCAGAAAATACAGAAAGTCAGGATACCGAAAAAGTATCGGAATCTCAGAATACGGCAGAAACAGTAGAGGAAACAGAGCCTGTTGTAACAGAACAGACAGAGATCACACTTCCGGGAAAAAGTGTGGTTATGCCTGCTTCAGAATTTTTGTCAATTCAGGAACGGGAAAAAACTTTTTTTCTGAAACCTTATGATGGCTTTTATCTGATTCATATCAAAGGCGATTCGGAAATGACAGACACGATCTTTTTTAATCAGGCAGTGAAGGAGGAAGATGCAGTTTTATATCGCTTTGATTCGGAGAAAAAGGAAGTCGTGGATTCGGAGCCTGTTCAGGACGTCATGAGTTTCGATGAAAATGAAATGGTTGTTTCTTTTGATTTAAAGGCTTCTTCGGATTATGTTCTTGTGATTTCTCATACGGAGAATTATGCAGAGCTTGGCTGTACAGTAACGTGTACCGCTGGACAAGCTCAGGGAGCAGAAGTGCAGGAAACGTCCGAGAGCGGAGAAATAACAGATATAATAGTAATAGATCCGGAGCCGGAAAGCGAAAATGTAGCGGAAACAGAAAGCGAAATGCTCACAGAGTCTGAAAGCGAAACAGAAACGGAATCAGAGAGTGAGGAAGTAACGGAATCTGAAAGTGGGACAGAGTCAGAGAGCGAAGTGGAAACAGAGTCTGAAAGTGAAACAGAGACGGAATCGGAGAGTGAATCAGAAGCAGTAACAGTTACTTCCATAGCTTTGAAACTGGATCAGGATCTGGAGACAGTTCCGGCAGCATTTTTGGATTATATGAAGGATCTAAATGTTTTTTCTGTAACACTTGCATATTCAGATGGTACGGAGAAACTTCTGGATGAAGCAGATGAAGGTTATGCTTTGTCTGTGGACTATGAGGATACGGAAGATACAGAGAATGTGGTCCATAGAACTTATCATGCAGTTGTAAAAGAATATGCAACTGGCAAAGAGTTTGAAGATACGCAGTATGTTGATTTTGGAAGCAAAGCCCCGGTAGAAATAAAAACAGAAGAAATGACAAGCGTAATACTGGGAGGAAAGAAAAAGTGGGCTGTAGTTCAGTCAACGCCAAGTATTACCGGACGCTATGCCATGAACAGCGACAAAACCATAGAAACGATGTATTATGTTTCTGATAATGGCGAGGTTATCTGTGCCGATGGTGCTTTTGAACTGCAAGCAGGTGTTACCTATCAGTTCCTGATCAGACTGGACGGGAATAAATAGGCAGTGACAGCCTGAACGGAATAGCTCACCGTAACGAACGAGCCCTCTCAGAGCGGCCACTCTGAAGAAGCAGTTACGCCCGAATCTGGAATTGATCGTAAAGGTACGAAATATCAATCTGGGAAACAGCCAGGAATTGTTCCCAAAGTGTCCAGAATAACTTTTACAGAAAGTGTCGAAAAACCCCGTTTTTCGGCACTTTTGCGTATCAGAAGGTTGAAAAATACCCTTCAATATGATACCATATGAAAGGGTTCAGACAGAGAAAAATCTGATATCTGTCGAGGAAAAACGATATATTTACAGGATTTTTTGGGGATTTCGATGAAAAGCAAGAATGCTGTATCAGAAATCCCTTTTTGGAGTATAAAAAAGGAGGTGAGCTCTGCATGGAACACCCTGTATCGGAATCATCACAAAACCAGAGCGGCGGCAGCCGGGGCCTGAAACGCAGACTCACCGCTGCGATGGCGGCTCTGCTGATCACAGCTCTGGCCGTTGTTTCGGCCACATATGCCTGGTATGTATACAATACTGGAAACCGCACCACGAATGTGCGTATGGCGGCCGGGGCAGGAGCCAATCTGCAAATCAGCAACCGTTATGATGGAACCTATGGTTCAGCGGCTGTGCTGGACAGTTTTACCGGAAGGTTGCGGCCTGTATCTACGAACCGGATATTGAGCGGTTTTCAGCGGGTCAAAGAGTTTGCGCCGGGAATCGGGGGGCAGGCCAAGAGTGTGGCCAGCACCTTTGAGGACGGGGAGAGCAGCGATTATTACAAGACCAGTCTTTTTCTCAGGACAAATGGAACGGATACGGATATTTATCTTTCTGATATCGGTTTTGAGAACAGCAGCGAGAAGAATCCCATTTCTTCGGCCATTCGTCTGGGACTGGTGATCCATGAGGCTGGAAAGAATGGCAAAGCTTCCGGCGAATATATTTTTGCTATCAGCGACAAGAAGAATCCGGAGGCAGAATACAATACGGCCACAGGCCGGGAAGGGTATGTGCTGGACGCGTCAAAAAATGACGGCACTACGGTAAATTTTATCCCATACACTTCCGATGCTTTCTGCGAGTATGACAGAAACACCGGAAAGGTGACTTTAAAAAACAATTCCTTGAAACTCTGTACCATTTCCGGTACATCTGATGGACAAAACGGAGAATCTGTGGAAATCGATCTTTATATCTGGCTCGAGGGCTGCGATGAGGACTGTACCGCCAACCTGGCGAACCAGACCCTTAGAAACCTGGCAGTTTCTTTTGCAGGAGTAGTGAAATAATGAGGAGAGGAGTGAGAGCTGTGAGCGAGGAGACGAAGAAACTGAAACATTCTTTTTATTTTACCATTTTCTGGGTGTTGCTAATCCTGGCAGTCATTACCGGAACCACCTATGCCTGGTTCACACTCACAGGAAGATCCTCGGTTAATGTGATGCCTATGGGGGGAACCGTCAGTGAGGGAGATACGGTTCTTCTGATCTCGAACAGTGAGAGCGGTCCCTTTGACAAAACCTGTGAACTGATTTTATCCGGAAATCCAGAGGCTCTGAAACCAGTTTCCACAGCGGACCTCACTTCCTTTTACCGGACAACGGTTCAGAATAAAGAGGGGATTGCGGTCCGTTACAGCGATGCGTCGGGAGAGATCGATCAGAATACGCTTCACGGTACCGTTTATTTACAGTGCCGGTATGCCCCCTGTAATGTTTACTTTGACAGAAATGAACTGAAGCTTGGAAATGATGCACAGGCGCTGGCTGCCATGCGGCTGGGGCTTAAGATTACGACAAGGGGCGGTTCGAATACTTATATACTGAAACTGGATGACATGGGTTCCACAGCCGGAGCTGAGGCAGTAAGGACAGTTCCGGGGGCTGATACGGTGGTTTCCTCCATAAATGGAGATGGCCAGGCCGTGTATACAGCTGATCCTTCTGTGGGTATTGCTGCATACATGGTGGCAGATGGAAGCGAAGAGGGAACCTACGAGGCGGGGACGGAGATGCTCTGTTCCCTGGAAGCGGACGAAGTGGCATCCGTGGAATACTGGCTGTACCTGGAGGGCTGTGATGACAACTGCTCCAATCCGGTGCAGAATCGAAGCTCCGAGCTCCAGCTGGCTTTCGCCGGTGTGAGCGCAGCGGAGAAACAGGAAGGAGTTGAATGATGAAACGCGCATTGAAAATGTGGTTTCAGATCCTTACGACAATGGCGGCGCTGGCGACTCTGACCTCTGCGACCTATGCCTGGTTTACCACAAACAGGCAGGGTTCCACGAGTACGGCTTCTGCCAGGACGGGAACAGAGTCTTTGACGCTGGAAATCAGCAGCAGCGGGGGAAGCCGTTTTCAGAATATGACCAATGCTCCGATCACGCAGGTCAACGGTTCGGATGCGTCGAAGCTTCTGCCGGTGTCCACAGCGGATCTGGTGAATTTTGTATACACACCTTCCACCATAGAAAATCAGGCGGTTCATTTTGAAAAGGTGGAAAATGAGGCGTACTATTATCATGGAAGGGTTTACTTAAGAGCGGCGGGAGAAGGTTTTTCCTCCGGAAGTATCCTGAATCTTTATTTGGATCAGACGGATGGAGTCCTTGGAGAGGATGCGGATGGCCATCTTCTCAGCGCCTCAAGGCTGGGGCTGATTTTTGATGGAAACAGCGCCTCTGCCAGGATCTTGAGATTGACGGAGACGGAAAGTGCCGCTTCCGAGCAGGTATACAATACGGTGGTAAACGGTACGGTTCTCGGGAAAGATCAGGTGCTGAGCTGGAACGGAACCAGTGTCTCG
>OHAC01003623.1_pt1 | contig 10596 bp, 10 predicted proteins | sample 1577051 | NCBI WGS metagenome assembly OHAC01 (sample SAMEA3541499, study PRJEB24748) | human gut metagenome | biome: human gut; feature: human-associated habitat; material: faeces | place: China | collected 2012 | reverse complement strand
ATACTAAAAGGCCAGAATTTTACGTTAGAGCTTAGAAACTTGCTGTTTGAGGGCACAGCCCGAGTTGCTGGTTTCTAAGCTCTGCTTTTAGTAATAATTCTGACCTTTATGTATTTCCCGCTGACGGAGTCTGAACAGAAATTCATATCAAATATTTTTCTAAGGGATGCTTATCCAACTTAGTGAACTAAATAGAAATTCCGCAGAAATAATGAAACGAAATAAGATGCTGAAACGTCTAATAAGTGAAAAAAGGAAAATCGATTTTCAATTTACAAATAATTGAAAGGAGGGAGCAGTGTGGAATATCTTGTGAAACGAGCACAAAAGAAAGATGACCAGGCATTTGTGCAATTGATTGAAATGGTAAAGGGAGATTTATATAAAGTAGCAAGAAGTTATCTTGATTCCGAAGCAGATATTGCGGATGCGATCCAGGATACCATTATTGTATGCTACGAAAAAATAGATAGTTTAAAAGAAAGAAAATATTTTAAAACCTGGCTGATACGGATTTTGATAAATAAGTGTAATGATATTTTACGAAAAGAAAAACGAGAATGTTCATATGATGTGATTTCAGAGCAGGGAGACGCAGGAATGAGTACAGCAAGATATGAATTCGAAGAATTGATGAATCAATTGGATGAAAAATACCGGACAGTTTTAATTCTGTATTACGCCGAAGGATTTAAGGTCAGGGAAATTGCACAACTACTTGAGATGGAAGAAAACACAGTAAAAACAAGGTTGTCCAGAGGAAGAAAAGAAGTTAAGAAAATGTATACAATGGAACTGGCGCAAGAAAGGAGATGAGCGTATGTCTAAAGATTTTATGAATAATAAAAAAGAAACTGTTATGAAACGAGAATATTCAGATCAGGAAATTAAAAAGATTTTATCAGAAGATATAGAAACTCCGGAATACGTAAATCAGCGTATCAAGGATACGTATGAATGTCTTGGAATTCATCATAATAAGAAATCCACAAGTAAATACCATACTTGGAAAATTGCAGTGGCAGCGATTGCAGTAACAGCAGGTCTTAGTGTTGTTGGATTTGCAGCCAATAAGTATATGGCTGTATTGAAAACAGAGAAAGGTGATTCGATTCAATATACATTCCAGGTAGACCGTACAAAAGAAGCACATGCAATTTCCGTAGAGCCAACATATATGCCGGAAGGGTATGAACGTGGAGGTGAAAATACTGCGAATTATGGAAAATGGCATAATGATAAAACAGGTGGCGGAATTAGTATTATTCCGATGAATGCATCAGAGCTGGATTATATCGAACGAATGGGACAGACAGAAGAATTTATGAATTATAAAAGAAGCCAGCAGCAGAAGGTTATGAACCTGGGAGAACAGCAGGTCGATGTATATGTCAGTGAGGATTTTTATATTGATAGTGATGATACAGTTAAAAATATTTATCTGTATGATGAAAATGAAGGGTATGCGATTCAAATATGGAGCAGAAGTGATTTGCCATATGAAGAGATATTGAAGGTTGCCGAAGGTTTAAAAGTGACAGTGCTTGACGAGGTGGTTCCATATGCAACAGAGGAAGAAATCAAAGAAGCGAAGGCAGAGCAGAAAAAATTAGAAAAAGAAAAAGCAGGTTTAAAGAAAATTGCGGTGGAAGATATTTATGAGATTGGTGATGAAATAACAGATCCAATGCTAGAAGATGAAGCATTAAAAAACGAGGTAGAGGATATTCGCTTTGTTGTAAATTCGGTAGAGGTGGCAGATAGCATTTCATTAGCTGAATATCCAAAAGAAAATTTCATCGACTACGAAAATGAAATGGCAGCATGGATGAATGAAGATGGAACATTAAAATCACATGACAGAGGTGTCTTGAATGAAAATGGTGAAATTGAAGGAATAGAAAAAGTAAATTCGAAGTATGTAATCGTTCGCATGACAGCAAAAAATTGCGGAGATACACAAAGTGAATGGAACAAAGAAGATGGAGTACCTATCGCACCGGATTTGACAACATTAGCTTCTATGGAAGATGGCACAATAGTAAAAGCGGATGATTCTTATGTATCAGTGAACGAGAATTATTCATTACAATGGATGTCATCAGATGGCAGCAGTTTTCCAGTTTACTTTGATAAGATGTGCTATACAGATGGAAATCAGCGTTTAAAACAAGCTCTGTGGCACCCACTTGCAGCAGGAGAAGAACTGGATTATACATTGATTTATGTCATAGATGAAGATCAGGTGGATCAGATGTACTTGTGGTTCTTTAGTGGGACAGGAGGAGTTGATTCGCAGGGAAATACAATTGTAAGTCCATATGTGAGGCTTGCTATTTAATTCACGACAGCCCCAAGCAAGAAAAAGACTATGCATTCCTGCTCAGCTTCGTCGGGCAAGCCCGACTCCAATTCGCTGGATTGCATAGTCTTTTTCTTGCTTTGTGGTGTACTGTGATCGAAATAGGTGGAGCGATGATGGATTTACTTTTCTGGGATCTGAGGATACTTCCCCATATCCTTTGAGTTCTATTTACTTCACAACTTGAGCCAATACATTACTTACAAAAAAATTGATATAAGAAATTCGAGCGAATATGGAGTGAGCGTTGGAGACACTTAGAGCGTAAATTTTTGTGTTAATGAATTTGAACGAACGTGTTTGAAGCTGCGTAGCAGCAAGTTTGAGTTCAAATTCATTTGCTTTTAGCAAAAATTTACGCTCTTATGTGTCACCCGCTCATGGAATCTGAGCAAGAATTCTTGTATCAATTTTTTGTAAGGAACGTATTGCCACTTGATGAACTAAAGAGCAATCTAATGAATCAAAGTAGCTTGGCTCCCTCTTGACAATATAAAAATAAATATGATAAACTTGTTTAGTAATAAACAGTTCAACAGTGAACAATTTAAAAAACGAACAGTTCTCTGTTGAACAAATAAATTGATTAAAACTTGAACGAAAGGTGGAGAGACATTTGGGTGAAGAACAAATCCATGTAGGTCATCAAATACACAAAATGGACAGGACGATATCAAAATTGTTAGAGACGCGTGTAAAAGACGAAGGGCTGGATGAGGCTACACTGATGCATGGATGGATATTGCGTTATCTGTACGAGCATCAGGAGCAGGATATTTATCAGAAAGATATTGAGAAATATTTTGGGATATGTCGTTCGGGAGTGACAAATATCATTCAGGCTTTGGAAAAGAAGGGGCAGGTTTACCGTGCTTCGGTAGAAACTGATGCAAGATTAAAGAAAGTTATGTTGACGGAAAAGGGCAAGTTAAGTCATGAAAAACTTGGAGAGATTTTCCAAAAGATGGATGCAGATCTAGAAGAAGGAATTTCAGAAGAAGAAATCCAGGCATTTATGAAGGTAATCAATAAGGTTTATTGTAATATTGAAAAAATGAAAGGAGAGAATCTATGATTCGTACTTTATTAAAAGAAGTAAAAGAGTATAAGGCAGCATCGATCGCGACACCAATTTTTATGATTCTGGAAGTATTGTTTGAAACATTGATTCCATTTTTAATGGCATCGATCATTGACAAAGGGGTTAATACCGGAGACATCAACCATATTTATAAGGTTGGCGGGATTATGATCGTTGCGGCAGCATTAGGTCTGATTGCGGGAATGGCCGGAGGACGTTATGGAGCGAAGGCTTCTACCGGATTTGCAAAGAATTTGAGAAATACGATGTTTGATCATATTCAGACATTTTCATTTGCAAATATTGATCATTTCAGCACAGCGGGATTGGTTACGCGTCTGACAACAGATGTGACAAACGTACAAAATGCATATCAGATGGTTCTGCGTATGATGATGAGGGCACCGGCGAGTATGATCTGCGCCATGGTCATGGCATTTGCAATCAATGCAAGACTGGCAAGTATTTATCTTGTCGCAGTTATAATTCTGGGAATCATTTTATTTTTCATTATTCGCCATGCAACAGCTTATTTCCAGCAGGCATTTCCGAAATACGATGCATTGAATGAATCTGTTCAGGAAAATGTATCTGCGATTCGTGTTGTAAAAGCATATGTAAGAGAAGAGCAGGAGACAAGCAAATTTCAACGTGCGAGCAAAAATATTTATGACATTTTTGTAAAGGCAGAAAAGAACGTTGTGTGGAATGCTCCAATCATGATGTTTACGGTATATACCTGTATCATTCTGATTAGTTGGTTTGGAGCAAAAATGATAGTAGTTGATTCTCTGACGACAGGAGAATTGATGAGTCTTCTTGCATATTGTATGAATATTTTGATGAGTTTAATGATGCTGTCTATGGTGTTCGTTATGATTTCCATGAGTATGGCCAGCATGCGCCGTATCGCAGAAGTGTTAGATGAAACAACAGATATTCACAATCCGGAAAATCCAATTTACGAAGTTTCGGATGGAAGCATCGAATTTAAAAATGTAGATTTTTCTTACAAAAAAGACAGTGCAGAAAAAGTTTTGAAAAATATTAATCTGGATATTCATTCAGGTGAAACAATCGGAATCATCGGAGGAACCGGTAGTGCAAAAACGAGCCTTGTCAATTTGATCAGCCGTCTGTACGACGTGTCGGATGGAGAGATTCTGGTTGGCGGAAAAAATGTAAAAGAATACGATTTGGAAGTACTGAGAAATCAGGTTTCGGTTGTGCTTCAGAACAATGTATTATTTACCGGAAGTATTTTAGACAACCTTCGCTGGGGAAATAAAGAGGCTTCGGATGAGGAATGTATTCAGGCATGTAAATTGGCATGTGCCGATGAATTTATCGAGCGTTTCCCACAAAAATACAATACACATATTGAGCAAGGTGGAAATAACGTATCCGGTGGCCAGAAACAGAGACTTTGTATTGCAAGAGCATTGCTGAAAAAACCGAAGATATTAATTTTGGATGACAGTACGAGTGCTGTCGATACAGCGACAGATGCAAAGATACGCCGTGCATTTAGAGAGGAAATTCCGGATACAACAAAGCTTATCATTGCACAGCGTGTATCCAGTGTACAGGATGCAGATCGTATCATTGTTATGGATGAAGGCCAGATCAATGGATTTGGTACGCATGAAGAACTACTCAAGACAAATGAGATTTATCGCGAGGTATATGAATCACAGACACAAGGCGGCGGAGATTTTGACGAAAATGGAGGTGAAGCATAATGCCAGGACCAATGGGAAAATCACAGAATAAAGTTAAAAATCCAGGGAAATTACTCATGCGATTGATGAATTACATTTTCCGGGATTATAAATTTCATTGTATTGCAGTATTCATTCTCATTTTTGTAGGCGTTATTGCAAATGTACAAGGAACGATGTTTACAAGAGATTTGATCGATAAATATATAACACCATTTCTTTTGTCCAGCGATACACCGAATTTTTCGCCACTGGCACATGCAATTGCAAGAGTTGCAGTATTTTATGGTATTGGTATTGTAGCAACATATGCATACAATCGTATTATGATAAATGTCACTCAGGGTATGATGATGAATATGCGAAATGAAATGTTTGAGCATATGGAAAAGCTTCCTATCAAATATTTTGACACGCATGCACATGGCGATATTATGTCAATCTATACAAATGATATTGATACGCTGCGCCAGATGGTCAGTCAGAGTATCCCGCAGATTATCAATAGTGGATTTACAATCATCAGTGTATTTATCAGTATGTTGATTTTAAATATTCCATTGACGATCGTGACACTTATTATGGTTGCAATCATGATTTGGGGAACAAAGAAATCTGCCGGACAGAGTGGAAAATATTTCCTGGAACAGCAGAGAAATCTTGGTAAAGTAAATGGATATATCGAGGAGATGATGAATGGTCAGAAGGTTGTAAAAGTATTCTGCCACGAAGAAGAAAGCAAAAAAGAGTTTAAAGAATTAAATGAAGCTTTGTTTGTAAGTGCAGACCGTGCAAATACATTTGCCAACTTCCTTGGACCTATGAATGCACAAATCGGAAACATCAGTTATGTAATCTGTGCAATCGTCGGAGGAGCACTTGCATTAAATAGTGTCGGCGGATTTACGTTGGGAGGACTTGCAAGTTTCCTGACATTTAATAAGAGCTTTAGTATGCCGATAAACCAGGTTAGCCAGCAGATGAATGCGATTGTAATGGCACTTGCCGGCGCGGAACGTATCTTTACATTGCTGGATGAGAAAGTGGAAGTAGATGATGGTTACGTCACATTAGTAAATGCAAAAGAGGAAAATGGAAAGCTTGTTGAGAGTGAAAAACGTACGGGACGCTGGGCTTGGAAGCATATTCATCAGGCAGATGGTTCCGTAGATTATGTTGAACTTCAGGGAAATGTTGTCTTTGACGGAGTAGATTTCGGATACAATGATGATAAGATTGTGCTTCACGATGTGAAATTATATGCAGAGCCGGGGCAGAAGATTGCGTTCGTTGGTTCTACAGGAGCAGGAAAAACAACCATTACAAACCTGATTAACCGTTTCTATGATATTCAGGATGGCAAAATCCGATACGATGGAATCAACATCAACAAGATAAAAAAAGCAGATCTGCGTCATTCGCTTGGAATTGTATTGCAGGATACACATTTATTTACAGGAACAGTAAAAGAAAATATTCGTTTTGGAAAACTGGATGCCACAGATGAAGAAATCATTGCAGCAGCAAAACTTGCAAATGCAGATGGATTCATCCGCAGACTTCCGGACGGATACGATACAATGATCACTGGTGACGGAGCAAACTTAAGTCAGGGACAAAGACAGCTGTTAGCAATCGCCAGAGCAGCTGTGGCAGATCCGCCGGTATTGATTTTGGATGAGGCGACAAGCTCAATTGATACACGTACAGAGCGTATCATTCAGGAAAGTATGGACAGATTGATGCATGGACGTACAACATTTGTTATTGCACATCGTCTGTCAACAGTCCGTAACTCTGATTGTATCATGGTTCTCGAACAAGGTAGAATTATTGAAAGAGGTACACATGATCAGTTGATTGAAGAGAAAGGAAAGTATTACCAGTTGTATACGGGAAATGCGATTTCGGCGTAGGGGCTATTTAGTTCCCTGGGTGGCAATACATTCCTTACAAAAAATTGATATAAGAATTCTTGCTCAGATTCCATGAGCGGGAGACACATAAGAGCGTAAATTTTTGCTAAAAGCAAATGAATTTGAACTCAAACTTGCTGCTACGCAGCTTCAAACACGTTCGTTCAAATTCATTAACGCAAAAATTTACGCTCTAAGTGTCTCCAACACTCACTCCATATTCGCTCGAATTTCTTATATCAATTTTTTTGTAAGTCAGGTATCGGCGCAAGACGTGAACTAAATAGAACTTAAAGGATATTGAGCAGCGATATCTGTGATAATAGATTTTCGGAAATTGAAGATGTACAATTTCGGTGGGGAGTATCTGTAAGTTATGGAAAGGGCGAGTGGAGGATGCATAATTTCAATGAGGAACATCCTCATGTTATCGAAAATGTGGGATGTAGATGCAAAATTTGCAAAGGAAGCATCCTCAGGTTTTAGAAAAGGCAAGATGCAGATGCAATTTACATGATAGGCAGGATTAAAAGTATCTGCAAGCTCGAAGAAGAGCAAGTTGCAGATTACATTGGTCAAGAAAAGAGCATCTGCAACAGCGAATATCAAGCCTTGCAGATACAACAATTACAAAAAGTTATCTGCAACAGTGAATATTAAGTCAGTGCAGATACAACAGCTGCCAAAAAAGCATCTGCGCAAACAAATAACCCCATGATATAGATATATCAGACACCACAAAGCAAGAAAAAGACTATGCAATCCAGTGAATTGGAGTCGGGCTTGCCCGACGAAGCTGAGCAGGAGTGCATAGTCTTTTTCTTGCTTGGAATTGTCGTGAACTAAATAGCAACTTCCACTTGACATTTGCAAAACACAGCGTTATTATGAACATATGAACAGATGCTCATATATTAAAAAGAAGGAGGACACACAAATGGCGATACACGATGTAGAATGTTGTGAAGAATACCAGACTCATGAAGATTTATTAAAGCTTGTACATGAGCAGATGCCGGATGAAGATGAGTTATATGATCTGGCAGAATTGTTTAAGGTTTTTGGAGATTCAACAAGAATCAGAATTTTATTTGTGCTGTTTGAAGCAGAAGTGTGTGTGTGTGACCTGGCAGAAGCATTGAATATGACGCAGTCAGCAATTTCACATCAGCTTCGAATTTTGAAACAGTCAAAATTGGTAACGAGCAGAAGAGATGGTAAGCAAGTATTTTACTCACTGGCAGATGGTCATGTAAGAACGATCATTGCACAGGGGAGAGAACATATAGAAGAATAAAAGAAAGGAAGTCAATTATTATGAAGAAAAAATTCAAATTACAGGATCTGGATTGTGCAAACTGTGCAGCTAAAATGGAGGAAGCTATCAAAAAAATCGATGGTGTGAATGATGCAAGTGTAAGCTTTATGATGCAAAAGATGACAATTGATGCAGATGATGCAAGATTTGATGAGATTGTAAAAGAAGCAGTTGCTATCTGTGCAAAAGTTGAGCCGGATTGTAAAGTGTTGCTGTAATTATTCAGATTCTATGTTATAAAATCCAGCATAGTTGTGAATTGATAAAAGAAAAATCAGATTTCAGGAGGAATTATGACAAAGAAACAAAAAAAGATGTTATACCGAATTATCATAACATTTATTTTATTTTCAATATTGATGGTTACAGAGCATTTAGGAATGTTGGAAAAATTTAATACGATTGTATTATTTATCATTTATTTAATTCCTTATTTGGTTATTGGATATGATATTGTATGGAAGGCAGCCCGAAATATCAAAAATGGACAGATATTTGATGAGAACTTTTTAATGATGATTGCAACTTTCGGTGCTTTCGGAGTGAAGGAATATTCAGAAGCAGTAGCAGTTATGCTGTTCTATCAGGTAGGTGAATTATTTCAGGGATATGCGGTTGGTAAATCGCGCCAGTCTATTTCAGCCATGATGGACATTTGCCCGGAATATGCAAATGTGGAAGAAGATGGGAATCTTGTTCAGGTAGACCCGGATGACGTGGAAATCGGAACTGTGATCGTGATAAAGCCGGGTGAACGTATTCCACTGGATGGTATTGTTGTAGAAGGTGAATCCATGATTGATACTGCGGCATTGACAGGAGAGTCTGTTCCTAGAAGGGCAGTTGCCGGGGATGAGATTATCAGTGGTTGTGTCAATGGAAGCGGTACGTTGAAAGTTCGTACGACAAAAGAATTTGATGATTCTACAGTTGCAAAAATTTTAGAGCTTGTTGAAAATGCAAGCAGTAAGAAATCGAAAACAGAAAATTTTATTACGAGATTTGCAAAATATTATACACCGGTTGTAACGATCGGTGCAGTTATTCTGGCGGTTCTGCCACCATTAATTCTCGGCGGAGGTTGGGGAGACTGGATTCAGAGAGCATGCATTTTCCTTGTTATCTCATGCCCATGTGCACTTGTTATTTCTGTACCACTTGGATTTTTCGGTGGAATCGGAGCAGCATCTAAGATTGGTGTACTTGTAAAAGGAAGTAACTACTTGGAAGCAGTTGCGGAGATGACAACGATTGTATTTGACAAAACAGGTACACTGACAAAAGGCGAATTCAAAGTATCCGAGTTGAAACCAGCCAATTGTACAGAAGCGGAATTGCTGGAGATTGCGGCATTGGGGGAAGGGTATTCTACACATCCAATTGCAAATTCTATCAAAGAAGCATATGCACAAAATATTGATATGAATCGTGTGTCAGATGCGGAAGAAGAAGCCGGACATGGTGTAAATGTTAGGATTGACGGTCAGGAAGTGCTGATTGGTAACGAGAAACTGATGAAAGCACATCAGATTGAGTATGTACCATGCGAGAGTGCAGGAACAATCGTATATGTTGCAAAAGCAGGAACATTTGCAGGTGCGATTGTAATTTCCGACACGATTAAAGAAGGTGCCAAAGAGGCAATTCATGATATGAAACAGGTCGGCGTAAAGAAATGTGTTATGTTGACAGGTGACCGTCAGGCAGCAGCACAGGCAGTTGCAGAGGAACTTTCTTTGGATGAAGTTCACGCAGAACTGCTTCCGGGAGACAAAGTATCGCAAGTCGAAACTTTGTTATCAAGTCAGGAAAACAAAGGAAAATTAGCATTTGTCGGAGATGGAATCAATGATGCACCGGTACTTTCCAGAGCAGATATCGGTATTGCAATGGGAAGCATGGGTTCCGATGCAGCAATCGAAGCAGCAGATGTTGTATTGATGGATGATGATGTGAGAAAAATCGCATCGGTTGTAAAAATTGCAAGAAAAACACTTAGGATTGTAAAACAGAACATTGTATTTGCACTTGCAGTCAAGGCATTGGTATTGATCCTGGGTGCACTTGGTATGGCAAATATGTGGGAAGCTGTATTTGCAGATGTTGGAGTATCAGTCATTGCGATTTTGAATTCAATGAGGGCGTTGAAATAGAACCAGTTAGGGACGGGGATGAATGGCTCTTTTGCTCGCAAAAGA
>OHAC01003616.1_pt1 | contig 10617 bp, 9 predicted proteins | sample 1577051 | NCBI WGS metagenome assembly OHAC01 (sample SAMEA3541499, study PRJEB24748) | human gut metagenome | biome: human gut; feature: human-associated habitat; material: faeces | place: China | collected 2012 | reverse complement strand
GTAGTACATACATCAGCTTCTACTGCAAGTTTTGCTTTTACACCTTCTTCTATTAATGTCTGATAGCAAACTTTTGCCAAAGTAATCGCTGCAATTGTAATATGACCACCTGCACAGCTAGTTGCATTGCTTGCCTGACAGGCTTTTGCTTCAAAATATGTTGCAAGTGCATCACCCATGCCGGAAACTAACAGTCTCGCCGGAGCCTTTGCGATAATATCGGTATCTACTAAAACAAGATTTGGATTTGCCGGTAACCATAAGTATTCTTCAAATACGCCATCATCTGTATAAACTACAGTAAGGGCAGAACAAGGTGCATCTGTTGCGGCAATGGTAGGACATACGATAACCGGACTGTTCACATAATAAGCAACGGCTTTTGCTGTATCAAAAATCTTTCCGCCGCCGACACCGATAACCATATCGCAGCCTTTTTCTTTTACGATAGCAACCAGGCGGTTAATCTCGTTTTTAGAACATTCCCCATGAAATGCTTCAAAAACAAGTTCACATCCTGTCTCTTTGAAACTATCTTCGATAATTCCACCAACACGTTTCTTTCCGCTTTCACTAATTAAAATAAAAGGCTTCTTTCCAAGCTTTGTAGCGTACTGAGCAATATTAGCAAGCTCTCCCTTTCCCTGCACGTACTTCGCTGGACTGATAATAATGTTTGCCATAAAAAAATACCATCCTTTCTTATGATAGAAAAAAATTGCTACAAAAACCGCTTTGTAACCCCGGTTTTCTTGTTATAATTATAACAATTTTCTAATAAAAAAGCAACAGTTCTTTGTATAATTAGACAAAAAACAGGAAACAGATGCGATAGTTGTTTCTGTAAAGTTACTACTATAATATCCATTTCCCGTTTCTATTTATTTTATTCGAAGTTATTATCGAAAATAATATTAAGTTTAGCTTAATGCTGCTGTAACAAGTGCCATTTTATAAACTTCCTGTGCATTACATCCACGACTTAAATCATTGATCGGTGCATTAAGTCCCTGAAGAACTGGTCCGATTGCTTCATATTCACCAAGACGTGCAGCAATCTTATATCCGATATTACCTGCACTGATTTCTGGGAAGATAAAAGTATTTGCCTGTCCTGCTACTGTAGAACCTGCACATTTTACTTTTGCAACTTCCGGTGCTACCGCTGCATCAAACTGAAGCTCACCGTCAATATCTAAGTCTGGCGCCATCTCTTTTACTTTCTTTGTAGCATTCGCCATTAATGTTACCATCTCGCCCTTTCCAGAGCCATATGTAGAATAAGATAACATAGCAACCTTTGGATCAATACCAAAGATTTTTGCTGTCTTTGCAGTCTCAATAGCGATCTCTGCTAATTCATCTTCATTTGGAGCAATGTTAATTGCACAATCTCCCATTGCTAACTTCTTATCACCTTTTACCATGATAAAGCAGGAGCTTACAATCTTGTTACCTGGTTTTGTTTTAATTAACTGTAATGCAGGACGTACTGTATCTGCTGTAGAATAAGTTGCTCCTCCTAACAGACAATCAGCCTTACCCATCTTTACTAACATTGTTCCAAAATAGTTTGATTTAGAAAGAGCATCGCGAACCTGTTCCGGTGTCATCTTGCCTTTTCTTAATGTTACCATCTCATCAACCATCGCATCAATATCAGCATACTGTTCCGGATCAATGATCTGACATTTATCAATATTAAATCCGGTTTCTTTTGCTGCTGCCTTTACTTCGTCAGCCTTTCCAAGAAGAATAACACCGAGAACTCCCTCTGCTGTAAGTTTATCTGCTGCTTCAAGAATACGGGCATCTGTTCCTTCTGTAAAAACAATAGTACGTGGGTTTGCTTTTAACTGTTCTGATAATTTTTTAAACATGTTTTATTTACCTCCTGTTATTCAGTCATATACCTAACTAAATCCAAATAACTAAAATCTTTCGACCGCAGATCGCGCAATGAACTATCGCACGAACTTGCACACACATTTTTTATTGTATCGGTTTTGTTTCTGCTTTTCAAGCTATTTCAAAAGAAAATACAAAAATTTATGCACTTTTCTTTGTACATAGTGATAAATTCCACTGCGAATCATAAAACAACTTGCAAAGCAAACTGCACAACAAAGGCGTTACTGTACAGACTTTTTATATTCATAACGTAATATCCCACTCTGGAATACGCCTTCTTTCCAGATTCCTTCTTCCACAATATTCCATTCTGGATGTTGTTTATCCAAATATTTCTTTTGTCCGTAACCTTCTTTTATTCCATCCGAACCAAAAACAGCATCACATAAAAGTCTTCCATCTTTTCCATATACTTTATACCGATCTTTATCCCACTCAAAAGCACGAACACCTGTGGTATAGCGATTTCGATATCCTGGTCTGAACTTTTTACCGGTAAGCTTCTGGAACAGACGCAGCGTATTCGGATGGAGAAGCGCAGTATAACGAAGTCCCCCTTCGCTTAGCTCTTTGTAATAATACGGATAAAACGGCATCATAAACTGTAAAAACACTTGCTTTAACTTTTCGATATCATTTACATATCCTACAAGTTTACCTTCTTCTTCCCGGAAATCTACACAAGTAAAGTATTCTTTTACCATTCTTCCCGTAACGGTAGAAAGTCCTTCAATAATATCATTCTTTTCCTTATATAATTCCTGAGATATCTCTCCAAGCTTTTTAAGCTGATTCCATTCCTCTTTATTATAAACATAAAACAAATTCTGCAGCTCCTGAGTCATATAATGATATAACTGCTCTTTTTGTTTCACTGCCTGCATATCTGCAGATGTCTCTTCTTTTATCGAAATATTCTGTAACTCTTTTTTTGCAGCACTTTGTAATTCTCTTTGTGACTCTTTTTGCGTAGTACCTTGCGATTCTCCCTGTATCCTGCTTTGTGACTCTCTTTTCGCAGTATTTTGCAATTCTTCCTGTGTCCTGCTTTGTGACTCTCTTTTCGCAGTACTTTGTAACTCTTCTTTCGTAGTATTCTTTGAATCAGACTTACTAGCCATAAAAAAGGCAATCCCAGCAATAATAATTCCAATTACTACGACTCCGATTATAAGATTCATTTCTTCTCTCCCTCTTTTTCCTCAGTAATTATAGCAATTTTGAAAAAAATACTATATTATATTTATACTATACGTTTTTCACAAAAAATTCAATATTAAATGTTATATTTAGTAAGTATATATAAACGAAGACTTTTATGGAGATTCTATATGATTACCTGTTTCGTACAGCTTAATTTAAAGCTGCTTTTCGTTTTAATCCTGTTGGGATTTATTATCGGGAAAAGCAGACACTCAGCCATTCAAAACTTTTCCAATAAAAAATGTGGCTATTTTATTATGGACTTTTTTAATCTGATCGGTATTCCCGTTCACGAGCTTGGACATTTACTCTTTGGACTTTTCTTTGGATACCATATTGATCAGGTTTGCCTGTACCGTACCACAAAAAAGGCGATTCATTCAGGCGGAACTTTAGGATTTATAAAAATGCACCATGAAAATCATTCCTTTTTACAAAAACTGCAGGGAGATTTAGGACAGTTTTTTATCGGGATCGGTCCACTCTTGTTTGGACCGACCGTTATTTATATTATCAGCCGGTTTCTCCCGGAAAATATCAGAACACTCCCTTTTTCCTTCCAAAAAGGATGGGCAATTTCCCTGAAAGCCTTGCAACAATTACGAGCTTCTGATATAATCTTTCTGTTTGTATTCCTGTATATCATTATGGGAATTTCTTTAAATATGGAATTAAGCAGACAGGATATGCATCTTGCCTGCAAAGGCCTGATTCTTCTTGAGGTTATATTTCTTATTCTTTCAGGTCTTTCTGTTTTATTTCACTGGAATCTGCAATATAGCATTGATATTCTCTTTCGATGGAATCTACTGATTTCTTCTATCGGAATCATCTCCGCACTAATTGCCAATCTGATTTCTCTGATTTAAAGCTCATAAATAAATAATACAAAGGGGTATGTATAAATTATGTCAGTATTAAAAAAATTCAAAAAGAAATTCATTTCAAAGTTACGCCGAATCCGCAAACACTATCGCTACAAAGTATATTTTCCAAAAGTATATTCTTCCTACTGTACTGAACCTGTACAGGAGAATAAAGTCCTGTTTTTGGAAATGCGTTTTACAAAGCTTTCCAATTCATTTGAACTTATTTATAAAGCTTTAGAAGAATCCGGCGAATATGATTTAAAATGTTCTTATGTACAGTTTAATTTTATCCGTGGGCGCGAATTTACACAGCGCGTTAATGAAATGCTCAAAGAACTTGCAACAGCAAAGTATGTCTTTGTTGATGATGCTTCTTTAATTCTTTCTTCTATTCCATTAAGAAAAGAAACTGTAGCGATCAACCTCTGGCATGCCTGTGGTGCATTTAAAAAGTTTGGCCGCAGTACAGCAGAATTAAAATTCGGCTCTTCCGCTGCTACATTAGATAAATATCCAAACTATGGCAACCTTACTCATGTAACTGTCAGTAGTCCTGAAGTTATCTGGGCATATGAAGAGGCAATGCACCTTCCTAAAGGGATTGTAAAAGCAACCGGTGTCAGCCGTACTGACCAGTTCTATGATAAAGAATTCGTAGAAAGCCGTAAACAAAAACTATACGAAATCATGCCAGAAGCTAAAGATAAAAAAGTTATTCTTTATGCTCCAACCTTCCGAGGTCATGTTGCTACTGCTTCCTCCCCGGATCGTATTGATTTTGAACGTTTTTGTCGTGAATTAGGCAACGAATATGTTATCGTTTGTAAGCATCATCCATTCGTCAAAAATCCACCGATCATTCCGGAAGAATTACAGCATTTTGCAAGAGACCTTACCAAGTACCTTTCTATCGAAGACTTACTTTGTTGTGCAGACATTTGTATCTCTGATTATTCTTCACTGGTATTTGAATACTCTTTATTTGAAAAACCAATGATTTTCTATGCATATGATTATGATAACTACTGTGACTGGCGTGGCTTTTATTATGACTATTCTGAATTCACACCAGGTCCGGTTGTTCAGACAGAAGATGAGCTTTTAAACAGCATCAAGAATATTGATACACAGTTTGATAAGCAAAAAGTCATTGATTTCAAAGAAAAATTCATGGGAAGCTGCGATGGACACGCAACAGAACGTATTATCGCCTTAATGAAAGAAAATTAAAATCCTGATTTGAGGGACTAAAGAAACGAAACCCAGAAACTTTATATAGAATAAAATGTGAAGATAGTCGCGGCGTAGAAAATGCCTGACCGGCATTTTTACTTGCTCCGACATCACATTTTATTCTATATAAAGTTTCTGGGTTTCTGTTCTTTGGCTCCAGATGAAATCAGAATTTTGTGCAAAAAATAAGGGAATTCCCCAGACGTGAGTATCTTTCTGCTGAATTACATTGAAATTTCTAAAGAAAAGGGGATTCTCCAAAAAGTTATGGCTTTCCGTAGAATTAAATTCAAAAGGATTGACATTCAAATTGCTGTCTATTAAAAAACTATGAAAAAAGAGAAAGACTGTTTATAAATATTGTATTTTATGACTTTGAGCTATGGATTTTAGCAGAAAGCGTATTCCTTTTGGAGATTTTCATTCTAAATAAAAACCATAGTCTTCTGGACAATCCCCATTCTCACCAACTGTGGATTTAGAGTAGTCAGAAAAAAGAAAAAATACCATATCCCAGATGCGGCTTGGGAGCGTGTTTAAGATGCGGGTGAGCATCTTAAACACAGCGACTACAGAGCAGCTGGGATATGGTATTTTTTCTTTTTTCGTCTACATTAAATCTACAAATCAGGATCTATTTAGCTGCAATCACATCTTGCATGTCATATAAACCTGCTGGTTTATCTGCCAGATATACTGCTGCTTCCACCGCTCCTTTTCCAAATACAGCTCTGGAATATGCGGTATGTTTAAATTCAATTACTTCATCCGTTCCTGCAAAGATAATCTCATGTTCACCAACGATGGTTCCTCCACGAACTGCAGAAATTCCAATCTCATCTGCTGGACGTGGCATTCTTCTATCACTTCTGTCAAATACATAATTATACTTGCCATCCGCTGCTTCATTGATAGAATCAGCAAAAGCTAATGCTGTTCCTGAAGGTGCATCTAACTTTCTTCGATGATGTTTCTCTACGATATCAATATCAAAGCCTGCTTCTCCAAGAATCTTTGTTGCAGTCTTTACCATCTCTAACAATGTATTTACACCAAGTGACATATTGGCAGAACGAAGAACCGCTGTCTGTTTGCTGGCTTCTTCAAGATGTGCGAGCTGTTCTTCCGAGAGACCTGTTGTACATTCTACTAAAGGAATCTTCTTTGCTGCTGCGTAATCAAGCACACCATCTACTGCTACTGCTGCAGAGAAATCAATGATAACATCTACATCTACATCACACGCATCTAAGGATGCAAATACAGGAAAATCCTTCTGGTCACCTGGACATGGGTCAATTCCCGCTGCCACAGTGACATTTTCCATATCTTTTATTAAATTACAGATAACATGACCCATATAGCCATTACATCCGTACATCATTACTTTAACCATTCTTATGTTCATTCCTCCGAATATGTCCTTATTTTAAAATTCCAGTGTCGATCATAGCCTTTTTCAGACGTTCTGTGTGGGCAGGCTCTAACTGTGTTAAAGGAAGTCTCACGTTACCGCCATAGAATCCCATTAATTCTAATGCTTTCTTTACAGGAATCGGATTCACTTCACAGAAGAGGGAATGAATCAATTCAAGATATTTAATCTGTAAGTCACGACTCTTTTCTACGTTACCTGCAAAATATTCTGCACAGATGTTATGTGTATCTTCCGGTGCTACGTTAGAAAGAACAGAGATAACACCCTTTCCGCCGATAGAAAGCATCGGAACGATCATATCATCGTTACCGGAATACATGTCAATATCACCCTGCGTATCATACATGATCTGTGCAGCCATAGCGATATCTCCTGTTGCTTCCTTTACGCCAACAATATTATCTACCTCTTTTACCAGCTTTGCAATTGTAGAAGACTCTAACTTACAGCCAGTTCTGCTTGGTACATTATAAAGAATAATTGGCAAGTCTGTATGTTTTGCAATCTCTGTATAATGAGCGATCAGACCATTCTGCGTTGCCTTATTATAATAAGGTGTTACCACAAGAGCTGCATCTGCTCCTGCGTTCTGTGCCTGCTTTGTAAGGTAGGAAGCCGTATCTGTACAATTAGAACCTGTTCCTGCAATTACAGGAATTCTCTTGTTTACACGATTTACGCAATAGCGAATCGCTGCAATATGTTCCTCATGACTTAAAGTAGATGCCTCTCCTGAAGTTCCGCATACGATAATCGCATCGGTCTTATTCTCTACCTGAAAATCTATAAACTTTCCAAAACTTTCATAATCAATATTGTAATTTTCATCAAATGGAGTTGCAATCGCAACACCTGCTCCTGTAAAAACAGCCATCCTTATCCTTCCTTTCTTTATCTAAATCTAAGAATATATCAGGAAATACCCTGTGCTAATATCTCCGGGGTTTTTTCCTTTTCTCTTTGGATTGAATAGACACAGTCTGCAATCTCTCTTACTTCTTCAGGGAGATTTCTTCCCGTAAGTATCAGATCCATGGAATCTTTTTTAACTGCAATCAAATCCATCAATTCTTCAATGGTAATGATATTATAATCAACTAATCCAAAAATCTCATCAAGAATCAGCAGATCACACTGTCCTGTATCAAGAACCTTTCTGCTATATCCAAGAGCATTCTTAATGTTGAGCATCTGCTCCTGCTTTTCCTTCGGGCTCAAATCAGAATACCCGCATGCCGCCTTTTCAAAGCGGAAAATCTGCAATTCCGGCTCTAACTTTTTTAAGAAATCCAGCGTATCGGAATGTTTTTTCTTGAGAAACTGCACCATAATAACTTGCTTTCCTACACCGGCTGCACGAATGCCAAGTCCTAAAGCTGCTGTAGTTTTTCCTTTGCCGTTTCCAGTGTGAACGATTACTAATCCTTTTTTATATTGAGTATCTTGCATTATCTATTATTCACCTACTTATGATTTAGAGACTAAGTTCTTGATATTTTGTGATTATGATATAACCAATGCACATAATGATTAAAAATAAAGTAGAAACATTGTACATTAATTTTATGGTTTGTTGAATATGTTGAGCATTTAACTCATTGATAGCTTCGCCCATATAAGCTCGGAATGATTGACGACCAAAATAATAGTTTATACCGCCTAGGCGAATATCTAGTGCGCCAGCTACTGTAGCTTCTGTATAACCACCATTAGGGCTAGGATGTTTTTTAGCATCACGCATCATCATTTTTAAAGCGCCTTTAGCATTTAATTTGGAATAAAAGGCTACAACTATTAATAAAAGTCCTGTTATGCGTGCAGGAATGAAATTCAAAACATCATCAATGCGGGCAGCTGTTCTGCCGAAATAAAGATATTTATCATTTTTATAGCCAATCATAGCGTCCATGGTATTGCTCATGCGGTAAAGTACAGCGAGTGGTAGTCCACCGATAAAGAAATAAAATAAAGGCGAGATAATACCATCTACAATATTTTCCGCTACCGTTTCTACAGTGGCACGAGTGATATCTTGTTCATTCATGCGATTGGCATCGCGACTTACGATATAATTTACTTTTTTGCGAGCTTCATCAAGATTGTGATTGATTAATTCATCATAAATATCTTTGCCTGCTTTAGCTAGAGATTTTGGTGAAATCATAAAGCTTAAGATTACAGCCTGGATAAAGATATTGAGCCAATTAGGACAATTAAATACATCAAGAAGTGTGATTATGCCATAAGTTATGCCATAGCTAAAGCTCAATAATATAGCTACTAAAATAAAGCCACAGACTAATTTTGTAGGTTCAGTAGCATTATCTTTGCGCAATAATTTATCGAGGATATCAATTAATTTTCCCATCAAAGCTACGGGATGATATTTAGAATTAGGGTCGCCAATTATGCAATCAATGACGAAGGCTAAAAAAGCAATTAAAGCTATTTCCATTACATTCAACTCACATTTTTAAAATTTTTCTATGCATATTAATTATAGAAGCTAGATATTTTAAAATCAATAAATTACTACAAAAAAATAAAGTGCTATGGTATGATAAAAGATAATCTAAAGATTTTATTATTGAGGTGAGAAAATGAGTGTAGAATTATTACATTACACAAGAGGAAAATATGTAGAAAATATTCATCGAGGCGATGCTGTTTGTGTTGGCGTTGATGGCAATATTATTGATAAAGTAGGCAATGCTCACCTACCAATGTTTTGGCGCAGTGCAGCGAAACCTTTTCAATTATTACAGTTCGTAAAATTAGGTGGCGTTGAAAAATATAATTTAACACAACAAGAATTAGCAATACTTGCTTCTTCTCATAGCGGTGAAGATATTCATGTAGAAACAGTAAAATCTATTTTGCATAAATTAGGTTTAACTGAAGAAGTATTAAACTGTGGTTCTGCTCGTCCTATGAGTGGAAAAGCTTTCAAAGAATTAGTAAAAAATAATTTAAAACCATCAGCATTGCATAATCCTTGTTCTGGTAAACATTCAGCAATCATAGCTCTTTGTCAGTTGTTGAATATACCGGTGGAAGATTATATAAAACCAGACCATGAAGCTCAAAAAATCATTCATCAAATAGTAGCTATGTCAGCTGGTATTCCTGAAGATGAATTGGATATTGGTATTGATGGTTGTGGTGTGCCTGTATTTTATTTACCACTTGATAAAATGGCATATGCTTATGCTCGCTTGATGAATGCAGAAGAAGGAAATTGGGGCGAATACACAGAAGCTGCGATAAAAATTCGCGATGCTATGTGTGCATATCCGCAGATGGTTTCTGGAACAGGTAGAATTGATAAAGCAGTAGCAGAAGTAACAAATGAACGAGTATTGGCTAAAATTGGTGCAGATGCAGTATATTGCTTAGCTTCTCGTGAATTAAAATCTGGTATGGCTTTTAAAATCGAAGATGGAAGCTATGCAGCAGTAACTCCAATGGTAATTGCAATGCTCAAACATTTTAATTATATTAATGAAGAAGAATATAATAAATTATTGTCAATGTATCCACCTGTATTGAAAAATCATCGTGGCGATATCATTGGTGAAATTAAAGCTGTTTTTTAAATAGTATTTTAAGTTAATTTGAAATCACTATTATTGTATATTCAATCGATAATAGTGATTTCTTTATTTTATGTAAAAGGAATGTTGAAATGGAAAAAGCAGAGAATTTTTATTGGAAATTATTTAAATCCACATTTATTATCAGTGCTTTTACTGTGGGTGGCGGTTTTGTAATCATACCGCTATTGAAGGCAAAATATGTCGATGAATATAAATGGATAAAAGAAAAAGATGCCTTAGATTTAGTAGCTATAGCTCAATCTATGCCAGGGGTAGTGGCGATTAATTCTGCTGTAATTTTAGGATATAAAATGCGTGGTGTAAAAGGAACTTTGACAGCTTTATTAGCTACTGTATTGCCACCGCT
>OHAC01003608.1_pt1 | contig 10632 bp, 9 predicted proteins | sample 1577051 | NCBI WGS metagenome assembly OHAC01 (sample SAMEA3541499, study PRJEB24748) | human gut metagenome | biome: human gut; feature: human-associated habitat; material: faeces | place: China | collected 2012 | reverse complement strand
CACCTGTTCTCCGAACTCATATTTCTTTCCGTAATAAGTTTCATTTAATCTTCTTTTGAATTCTTCCACTGATGGCGCTTCGACCAGATCTTTAAATTCCTGATTCGAAAGTTTATGTTGAATCGGAATTAACAATGTGTAAATATCTGGTGCAAGCATATGGTAATATTTCTTTGCTCGGTAAATCCATTGAAGATTTAATAGATCGATCTTTGCTCCTAATTCTTTAGTCAGCATTTCCTTATCTTTTTTATCCCAATTTCCCTTGCGTTTTTTCCACATCATAGAAAAATAATATAAATCCAATGCCAGTTCATAATCCGCTAATGTCGATGCCCCTGACTGTCGGATTCTTGACAGTGGTGCGTAATATTCTGTATTCTTCAGGTAATCTACCAGATGATCAATATTCTTTGCCGTCACTAGCTGGTCAATCCGTATCTTTGAATATTTATCAAAAAATGGCTTTTTGTAATTCAGATCAAATGGTACATTACTGTGATTAAATACAATTCTTAAGCAATATCGAACCAAATCTACTTCATACCGCTTCATAAAGATCTTTAAAAAATCTTTTTGCTGCATATCTGCGAAACGATAAAGTCTTGTGTAATCATCATATAATGACTGGATCATGACTTTTTCGATATTACCTCTGTGATACAGTGATTCATCCATCTGTGTGATAAATTTTCCGTACGATTTTGTCTGTTTCAGATATTCAATGATATCTGTCACTGTATCCATAGAAGCCAGCTGTTCATAATCCTGTGGTTTTAAAAGCTTTGCACGCATTGCTGCGACTTTCGTCACAATTCCGCTGTAGCGCATCACATCTCTCAATGACACCGCCTCCTATACTTTGATCACCCGCTCTAGTATCTGCCTTGCATACTCGCTGCGATGTTCTTTGAAGTCTTGTTTTAAAACTTTTATTTCATTGTTATTTTGTTCTTCCTGTTTCTTTAGAAGATTTTCCATGTTTGTTGCAAGATCCGACTGAATCTTTAATATCTTTTCATTTGTCTCCTTTTCCATATCCGCATCAAATGTATCCCGCTGCTTTTGCATTTTCATTTCCATCTGATGCTTTTGTTCCTGCGCGCCATCTACGATCGAACGCGCTGTCATTTCGATCTCTGAAAGTTTCTCTGCAATTCTCTCCATCAGTTAAACCTCCTTTCATACCAACCATTTTAGTCCTTTGCGTTTATTTTTACCAGTATTTTATCTGATTTTTTACATTAATTTAGCAATTATTCACAATTTTCTGATAGTTTTCAAACAATATTTTATAATCTGTTGTATTTTTTAGCTTCTCTTATTTTTGAAAATTTTATTCCAACAAGATTGATTCCGTATTTTGAGAATTTTCAAATTAACTAAAAAAAGCTTGCGCCCCCCCCCGGAATATTGTATACTGGCAATAGATCTTTGTAGTACATTGATCTGAATACTTACAAGAGGCGATGCTCCCATCGCCTCTATCCCCTTATGAATAAGCAAGAGTTATACCATGTATTTTTAATATGTTAAAAAGAGACAAGTCCATAATACTTGTCTCTTTTTTTATTTTATTCAGTTAATTCACACCTGCAGCTTTTCGGTTTTTCTTTTTCTAAAGATACTTTATAATCTAAATGAGTTGCTTCTATTCCTTGTAAATCTTCTATTTTCATATCTAATACCTTCTATTTGCAATCTACTACTTCCCACAATAATTCGCAATCATCTCAATCAACACCTCAGATTCCAACGGCTTCGCCAGATGTTCATTCATTCCTGCTTCCAATACTTGTCTTCTATCTTCCGTAAATGCATTCGCTGTCATCGCAATGATTGGAATATCTCTGGCATTTTCCTTATTGCTCCATCGGATATATCTTGTTGCTTCTAATCCATTCATCACCGGCATCATCACGTCCATCAAGATGATATTGATCTCTCCAGGTTTCGATTCTTTAAAGATTTCCACTGCTTCTTTCCCATTAAATGCCTTAATCACATTCGCCCCGGCACTCTCCAGAACAAATTCCGCAATCTCCATATTTAATTCATTATCTTCCGCAAGCAATACATTCACACCCTTAATTGATGCTTCTTTTATCTCTTTCTTCTCATGTTCTTCGCACTGTTTATTATGATCAATTTGAAATGGAATCTCTATATAAAAAGTTGTGCCTGCATTTTCCTCGCTCTCAAACGAGATCGTTCCTCCCATTTTCTCTACAAGACTTTTTGTGATCGGCATCCCAAGTCCTGTTCCTCCATAAACGGTTCTCGCTCCTGCCTTTTCCTGTGCGAATGGTTCGTAGATCTTCTTCTGGAAGGATTCACTCATTCCAATTCCTGTATCTTCACATCTGAATCGAACAATCACTCTATTGTCATCTTCCTGAGTTTCATCAACTTCTATGAAAATCTTTCCATTATCTTTATTATATTTGATCGCATTTGTCAGAATATTCATCACAACTCTTTTTACATGTAATGGGCTTCCGATCAAATTTTCATGTACCACATTATATTTATGTACAATAATCTCAATTCCTCTTTCTTTTGCCTGCTTTCCAATGACCATTCGAATTTCTTTAAATAATTCAAAGAAATTAAAACTTCTTTCTTCCAGAATCACTTCTTCTGATTCTAATTTTCCCATATCCAGAACTTCATTGACAAGTTCCAGCAAAAATCCTGATGCTTCCCATATCTTTTTGCGGCATTCTGCTTGTTTCGCCAAGTCATCTTTATAATAATCACCAACTTCCACCATTCCACGGATTCCATTGATCGGAGTACGAATATCATGACTCATTCTCTGCAGAAACTCTGTCTTAGCAACATTCGCTTTCTTTGCTTCTCTTGCTGATTTTTCCAGTTCTTTTTTGTATTCTTCTTCCCGCTGTTTTTGAATGAGTTCATACTGCTGATTAGATTTTGCTTTGATCGTCATTAAAACCGCCACAAAAATCCCATATAAAATAAGTGCTATTCCTATATTATTCACCAATATTTTTACAAGATCACTGTCTTCCGCATACATATAAATATAATAATTGCGTCCCTTATCCAAACTTGTAAAATATCGTTTGATGCCATTTTGGATGACCGAAAATTGTCCTGATTTCACGCTTTTGCGTATCTCATTGACGACAGGATTATTCTGTGCCTTTGTATTGATCAGTTTCTTGTCATTTGATGCTATGATGTCATTTCCATTTGTAATCACGATCGTTCCATCATTTTCCTGCTTATATCCGGCAAGCACATTTTTGATTGTGAGTTCACTGTTTTTGGCATACTCAGCTTTTATATACTGATATCCTATGATCGTTCCTTTTGCATCAATCCTTCCATAAGATGCCAGATCAATGTAACCTCCATTTTTCAGATCAATTCTTGCCATATATGATTTTTGTGGATATTTTTTTACATCACGAAGTGTTTCTTTTTCCATGACATAGTCCATCACTTTTTGAAATCTTGATCCCATATGATATTGTGCAATCTGCTGATCTTTATCATTTAATACAATGATACCTGTAAGTTTTTGTTCCCCTGCATATTGTTTTAAATGCTCTTTTTCCAACGCCTGATCATCTGCTTTAAAATTTCTTGCGGTCTGCTGGACTTTTTCAACCATTCTTACAAGGCTTCTTGCTTCAACCGCATCATTGAAGCTGTTATAAATGGAATATTGATCCTTAATGTACTCTATCGTTGAATGAATTCTGTTTTTGACATTGTTTGTCTCCACTTTTATAGACACGAAAAGAACTGTCAGAACAACGATCACACAGCCAACGATACTCAATGTCCATAATCTTTTATCTGCTTTATTTCTCAAGGCTGCTCACCTCCAGATATTTCTCTGCATCAGAAACATACTTTTTCAGAATCTTCTTGGCACTTCCGTCTTTGACCATTGCTTTTAATGTCTTTGACAATTCTTTCTCAATTCCTCTTTGATCATTTTTTGCAAATGCAACGCCAATCCCTGTCTCAAGAATGTCTTCATCAAGGATCCTGTATTTTGCTTCATAATCGGACATATACTGTCTGATTGAAATTTCATGCGCTGCAATAGCGTCTACATATCCTTTGCCCAGAGAAGTGTAGATCAGTTCTCTGTTTTCCATGCTGTAGACTTGTTTTACTTTCGGTATTTTGGGGTCTGTTTGTTTTAGAAATAGTTCTTCTGGTTTGGTTGTAGACTGAACCGCAATGACTTTATTCTTAAGATCGGACAGCTTATAGATCTTGCTGCTGTTGTTCACTGCGACAACCTCATGGCTCAGCATATAAGGCCCTGCCCAGTGATAATCATTTTCTCTTCCAGTCACTGAAAAGCACGCCCATATGCAGTCTATTTTTCCTTGTTCTACAAGGTTTTTCTTATTCTCCCAGTCAATATTTACAAAAACTGGTTTGTAACCCATTCGATGAAAAGCTTCCTTCGCAAGTTCTACATCAATCCCTGCTGGATTCCCATTCTCATCCGTATAGTTAAATGGCGGATAATTGTCTCCACCGATAATAATCTGTTTATTCGTATCTTTTGTTGTTTTTCTAGTCTGATCTTTTGTCTTTCCACATGCGCAAAGAAAGCAGCCTAACAGAAAAAAGATCATAACTCCAGTCATAAGCTTCTTTAAATGCATAGTTCACCTCGTATGATTTGTCTATAAGTATTGTTCTATAATCTCATATAAACTCTCAATTCGGATAGGTTTCGCCATGTGTGCATTCATTCCTGCTTCAATTGCAGCCTTTGCATCTTCCTCAAATGCATTCGCTGTCATCGCAATGATCGGAATGTCTGCCTTTGTCTTATCCTCTAATTGCCTTATCTTTTGTGTTGCTTCGTATCCATCCATGACCGGCATCATCACATCCATCAAGATCAGATCGATCATGTCTCCTTTCTCTGATTCCATATAATCTACTGCCTGTTTTCCATCTTCGACACTATTGACATGAAATCCTGCTTCTGTAAGGATCGTCTCAGCAATCTCCCGGTTTAATTCTACATCTTCTACGAGCAGAATTTCTTTTCCTTTAAATGCCTCAACTTCTAAAATGGTTTTATCTTTTGTTTTCACAGGACGACTTGCGTTCTGTAATACATCGTATAATTCTGATACAAACAGTGGTTTTGCACAAAATGCTGTGACTCCAGCTTCTCTTGCTTCCTGCTCGATATCTGCCCAGTCATATGCTGTCAGAATAATGATCGGTACTTCATCCCCGATCTCCATGCGGATTCTTCTGACCACCTCAATTCCATTCATATCCGGCATCAGCCAATCAATGATATACACCTGAAATGGATCATTTTCCTGGGATGCATATTTGGCTCTGAATATCGCTTCTTTACCAGACGTTGTCCATTCTGAACGAAGTCCGATCGTTCTCAGCATCTTCTCAACACTAGCACAACTATCCATACTGTCATCTGCTACTAATGCACGAAAACCATTTAATTCCTTGATAACTCCTCTCTTGCTGTTTTGCTGGGTTGTCTTAAATCTAAGAGAGATCGTAAACTCCGATCCCACTCCTAATTCACTTTTTACTTTGATAGTTCCACCCATCATATCTACAATATTCTTTGTAATCGCCATTCCAAGTCCTGTACCTGGAATTCGGCTGACTGTAGAAGTTTCTTCTCTCGTAAATGGTTCAAAAATATGTTCTGCAAATTCCTCACTCATTCCAATTCCATTGTCTTTTACAACAAAATCGTAATCTGCAAAGCCTTCTGGTGCATGCCCTTTCTGAATAATGCGAAAGCCTACTGTTCCCCCTGCCTTTGTATATTTCATCGCATTACTCATACAATTTAATAAAATCTGATTTAGTCTTAATTTGTCACAGATGACATCCTCATCGACCACATCAACTGTATCTATAAAGAAATCAAGACGTTTTGCCTTGATATCTGTCTGCAGAATATTCCTAAGATCGTGTATAACTATAGGAATACTACATGGGCTTTCTTCAATTTTAACTTTCCCACTTTCAATCCGGCTCATATCCAGAACATCATTGATCAATGACAGCAAATGATTACTTGATGTCATGATCTTGCTTAAATAATCTTTCAATCGTTCTTTTTCATCGATATGTGTTGCTGCAAGTGATGTAAATCCTATGATCGCATTCATTGGTGTTCGGATATCATGTGACATATTGTTTAAAAATGTCGTCTTTGCCTGATTCGCACGTTCTGCCAGCTGATAGGCTTCTTTCAATGTTCTCTGATATTCCATATCCTTTTCTTTTTGTTTCGTAATATCTTTGAATAATACAAGTACATGATTTGGACTTCCATCGTCGCAAAGATCCACGATCACAACCGAAGCACGACACCATCTGCGTTGTTCTTCCCTGATTACTTTATAATCTATATAGTAGCTTCGATCGATTTCTGTAAGTTCATCCTCATTCAAAGTTTTTTTGATATAAGAAGGATCCAATTTTTCTCTTAATTGTCCTTGATATTCCTGCATGATCGAATCATTCAGAATCTCTTCTAAAAATTCTGTATAACTTCCTTCCTTTGAAATATGTCTCATCCAAGAAACAAGATGCAATACCTCATAACGGTCTTCTCCGACATTTACTAAAATTCCTGCAAAATAGCTTTGGCTAAAAGCCTTTAAAATGTCTACATCGTATTCTTTTTTCATATTTTCTCACCATTTATCTATTCTGTGTTTAACGCTCCCTCTGCACGGTTCATGTAACCAGTGCCATCAGTCTTCTTTGTTTTGCATATAATTTTACTGTATTTGATACACGCTGATAGACAATATTTGCATCAAATGGACGGTTAATATAATCGGAAACACCCATCTCATAGGCACGTCTGATATAATTCTCTGAATCCTCGCTTGAGATCATGATGACTGGAACATTTGATATCCAATGTTCTTCTGTCATATGTTTTAAAACCTCAAAACCGTCCATCTCTGGCATAATAATATCTAACAGTACCAGAGAAATTCCCAGTCCATACTCACCCAGTTTATGAAGAGCTTCTCTTCCACTTTCCGCTTCTACGATCTCATAGTCTTCCTGCAGGATCTCTGACAGAATTGCCCGGTTAAATTCTGAATCATCTACGATCATAATTCTTGGTTTATTCTTAGTTTCTTCATCATCCGGCATCTTTTTATCACATTCGGTCACTACCATCGCTTTATGATCTTTTGCCTTATACATCAAATGGTCTGCCCTTGCGATTGCTTCATCGATGGTTTCATTCTCAGACAAAACACCACCGATACTTGCTGTCAGTCTTAGTCTTGAACATTCTGGAATTTTCGCATTCTGAATTGCTTCCTGAATCTGCAGTAATTTCCCACGCAAAGTGCCTCTGACCATATTCGGAAGGATCAGTAAAAACTCATCTCCTCCATAACGAACCAGTTTATCCGTCTTTCGTATGCAGTGGTTGATTGCATCGGCTACGGTTCTTAATACACGATCTCCCATATCATGTCCATAAATATCATTATATAATTTAAAATCATCCAGATCGATCATTGCAACCCCAACAGGATTCTGCATATCTCTAATCTCATCCTCAAAATATCTTCGATTATAGATTTCTGTCAGAGGATCTCTGTATAATTTATCTTGATAACCTTTTAATTTGCCGACAAGTTTATCTCTTCCATCCGTATCAATTAATGTATCATCCGCAAGATATCTGACAAGTTCCATAACACATGGTTCATCATCAATTTCCATATATCTTGAGATCACAAGATATATGTCTGTATCAAGAAACTCTAGTTTGGTCTTCTGCCGTTTCTCTGTATACGCTTTTACTGATATGCAATTCTCACATGGCTTATTCTTCTTCCAAAATTCATAACATTTACACATTCCAAGCTGTACTCCCACATAGGGATTCTCTTGCATCTTAGATAAAAATTCTCCATCCAAAATTCTAACAACATCAAAAATTTTCTCTAGTACTTTTGTCTCTTCTTCTACCTCTTGTCTGGTCATCTTAACATTTGTATTCACGTACAACTTTCACCCCTAATTCATAATAACTTTTATTTTTTCATACATTTTACTTGCATCACCCTATCTATACTCCCTTTATGTTAACAATACACTTTATTAACATATATTTTCATGATATCACATACTTTTGTCGTTTTCCATCGAGAATGCTGATTTTTACAATCTTTTTCTTTGGTAGTACCAAAAAAGGAGCAGATCCTACAATATCGCAGTATCTGCTCCTTCATCATCTTCTTATAACACTTTACTTAAAAATGTCTTTGTTCGTTCTTCCTGTGGATGGTCAAAAATCTGTTCTGGTGTTCCCTCTTCAAGGATTACACCGCCATCCATAAAGAATACACGGTTGGCCACTTCTCTCGCAAATCCCATCTCGTGAGTTACAACAACCATGGTCATACCTTCTTTGGCAAGCTGTTTCATAACTTCTAATACTTCTCCAACCATCTCTGGATCAAGTGCGGAAGTTGGTTCGTCAAACAACATGACTTCTGGTGACAATGCCAGAGATCTTGCAATCGCTACACGCTGTTTCTGTCCACCAGATAACTGTGCTGGATAATTGTCAGCTTTGTCACCGACACCGACACGATTTAACAATTCCATGGCTTTTTCTTTTGCCTGTTCTTCTGTCATCATCTTATGACGGATCGGAGCTAATGTAACATTCTCAAGGATTGTCAGATGTGGGAATAAGTTGAAATGCTGAAATACCATTCCAACTCGTTTTCTCATTGCATCAACATCGAAATTCTTCTCTGTTAAATGCATATCATCAATGACAATATCTCCCTTTGTAGGAGTCTCTAATAAGTTTAAGCATCTTAAAAATGTACTCTTTCCAGATCCAGATGGTCCGATCACACAAACGCATTCTCCTTTGTCAATATGACAGTCAATGCCTTTTAACACTTCCAGAGATCCGAAATATTTATGCAAATTTTTAACGTCTATCACTTTGTCTCAGTCTCCTTTCTAATGCGTTTAATCCTAATGTCAGGAACTTAACGATCACATAGTAGATCAGTGCTGTTCCAAGCAATGGTGCCAGTGCTTCGAAGATTCTTGAAATTACGAAATCTGATACCTTTGTCAGATCAACGATCGCTACATATCCTAAAATAGAAGTTTCTTTTACCAGTACGATAAATTCATTTCCAAGGGCAGGAAGAATGTTCTTAATCGCCTGAGGCAGGATAATATCTTTCATTGTCTGTACATAGGATAATCCAAGAGAACGTCCACCTTCCATCTGTCCCTGATCAACAGCCTGAATTCCTGCACGGATGATCTCCGCAACATAAGCTGCACTGTTTAGACCAAAGGTTAAGGAACCTACAAGCAGTCCACTTTGACCTTTTAAAATAACGAAATACATGATCATCAACTGTGTCAACGTTGGTGTTCCACGAATGATATCAATGTACACGTATGCGATTTTTGATAAAAGTGTACTCTTTCCTTTCTGCTCTGCTGTCAAACGCATTAATGCTAACAATGTACCAAGTACCACACCTATGATGATCGCAATGACTGACACAAGAATTGTCATCTTTAGTCCATCGAGGTATAGCAGGTAACGTTGTTCTTCAATAAATGCGGTATAAAATGAATCTAACATTTTTGAAACCTTACCTTCCTATTTTCTAGTTTTTGGAATCAATATATTTAGCTTTCAGCTTATCATATGTTCCATCTTCTTTAATTGCTTTAATCTGTTTATTGACCTCTTCTTTGTAAGCTGTATTACCTTTTGTAAGTGCGATACAATAGTATTCAGATCCTGCAGAATCAATCACTAATTTTAACTTCTTCGCATTCTTTTTCACAAATTCATTTGCTGTTAATTCATCGATGACTACTGCATCAACTGATCCATTTTTCAGATCCATGACAGCATCAACGCCCTTCTTAAAACGTTTTACCTTTGCACCTTTGACAAGGACTTTCGCTTTCTTACCATCTCCAAATTTATCTCCAGATGAAATTAAATCTCCTGTTGTTCCTTCCTGAACACCAATCTTCTTTCCATCAAGCTGAGCTAATTTTGTGATCTTGCTATCCTTCTTTAAGATGATCGCCTGATTTGTTGTATAGTAGCTGTCAGAGAAATCTACAGCTTTTTCACGTTTCTCTGTCTTTGTCATTCCAGCAATGATCGCATTGATAGAATCAGATTCCATAGCACCGATCAGAGATTTGAATTCCATGTTTTTAATCTCAACTTTTTTACCCATACGTTTTCCGATTTCTTTGATCATAGCGATATCAAAACCTTCTGGCTGTTTTTTATCGTTCATGTATTCAAATGGTGGGAACTCTGCGTTTGTTCCTACGATCAGTTTATCTGGAACTTTACTTTCTGCTTTTTTACTGCATCCTGTGAACAGCATAGAAGCTGCCAGTACACCGGCTAATGCGACTGTTAAAAACTTTTTCATAATCTTTTCTCCTTTTAAAAATGAATTTGCCCTTTACGGGATTTTATAAGTTTGTAATTATATACATAACTTTTATTTTACAATATCTTACGAAATATTTCAAATGCTGACGGCAATGCATACGTATTTTCTAGTTCTTTTTTTAGTA
>OHAC01003605.1_pt1 | contig 10642 bp, 9 predicted proteins | sample 1577051 | NCBI WGS metagenome assembly OHAC01 (sample SAMEA3541499, study PRJEB24748) | human gut metagenome | biome: human gut; feature: human-associated habitat; material: faeces | place: China | collected 2012 | reverse complement strand
GCGTGATTCTGGTCAGCGTAAGGTGACATATTCTTTACAGAATCACTGCACATCCTCGCGGAACGTCTGGAATGCAAAGCATCAACAAAATTCCGTGATGCTCATATTTAACAGCGTGAATACCAAATTTGAAGCTGATATTCACGCTGTTGTTTTCTGATATATATAGCTGGTAATACTTATTTTCCGTATACCTCGATATGGGTCAGTGCCGGGAATGGGGATGGATCGTCAGCCTTGATCAGGTTGCTCAGTTTCAGCCATGTGATTCCCTTCTTGCTGATCGCGAAGGTATGTGGTTTTACACTCTTCTCCATGGAGACCGTCTCAGTGGTTCCATCGGAGAAGGTAAAGGTTGCATTGATCCACCAGTTGTCATGTGGAAAGTCTGCTCTGGTGTAGAGAACGATCTTGTCGAAGTCAACAGAGCGTCCGAATTCCAGGGTCAGTTCTGCGTCATCCTGCATGTTGATGCCCCAGGACTCATATGGCCATGCACCGTGGGAAGCGTTAGCAAGTACACCGTCGATCGCATTGCGTGCAGCAAATACGGACTCGCCTCTGGTCTCAACGTTTGCGTATGCATGAGGATAGCAGCCGTGGTCACCATGCTGGTCCATCACATTCTTTGCTAAGTTGCGGTATGCAGTTACTTCGTATTCCTCAGCGGTGCGCATGGTTACATAATGGCGCTCACCGGTGAAGCATTTTGGATTGTAAGAGATCTTTTTCTCATTGAATGGAATGGTGTATACAACCTTAGGACTGGTTAAATAAACCAGAGACTCATCCATACAGTCATCGATGCGGATCACATAGAAAGCTCCTGTGTTGCTGGTCTCAAAAACCAGAGTATCGCCTTCCTCATAAGTACCCTCAAATACCATAATGGCCTGATCCTGATCGGATGCCTGGCATTTTAATTCCCCATTTTTGTCAAAGACAGAAATCTGTAACTCAGTCATTGTGTAAATCCCCCTCTTTTAATTGTTCAATCTGTTCCTCTATAGAACGGCGCTCATCCCGCATGCGGCGGAAATAGGAGCTCATTTCATCTGCCATGCCGGACAGACGGTTCAGCAGTGTGGAGAAATCCTTCAACATCATGTCATCCTTGAAATATGGATAGACAATGTCGTGGTCGATCTCGCTCCAGCCTTCCTCAAAAAGGGTTCTTCCCTGGATCTCCACATAATATCCGCGATATTTGATGATATAGTGGAGTGAGCGGTAGATACCGTCAGATTTGATATCGATCAGGGTATCATCATAGATCCGGGTGTCCCCATTTCTCCGATAGACCTTTGGACGCTCTGCAATATAAAAATGCTCCGGGTCATCATCAAAATCGGCGATACGGTCTGCTACATACAGCCTCGGATCATTCTCAAATACAGAAGTGATGTAGCGATGGAAATAGATCCAGTCTTCCCGGTAGAGGAAAAAGACGCGGATACCGATCAGATCCGTTATATATTTGTGGTAGTTGTACCGGTCAATATCTGCAAAACGTTCAGGATCTTCACTGCGCTTGCGTATGATCTTTTCCAGAAGGTGCTCCGGGTCCTTGGTGCGGTAACGATAAGAGTGGATGCCGGCTTTTTCAATATCATAAAGGTAGGCATCGACAAAGTCCTTGCCAAGATCTCTCAGATGCTCCTCGATCGAGACATAAGAATCATAGATCGCACAAAGCTCTTCCCAGGAAATGCCGCAGGCACGAAATTCTTCTGGGTCGATATAATGTTCTTTAAAAAAAGTCTCCTGATCAAGCATATAGGGTCCTCCTGTTCTGTTGTCATACAACCGTTAGTATAACTGATTTGAAGTCAGAACACAAGGTAGAAAACAAAGCTGTCAAAAAAATAACAAAGATTAAACAGGTGGAGAGAATGACACGATTGACAAAGCAAGAGAAATCCTGTACAAATAAAACAGTTACGAATATATCAGAAAAGAGATTAAAATGAAACAGAAGAAAACAGTTATTATCAATGATATATCTGGTTTTGGGAGATGCTCTGTGACGGTAGCGCTTCCGATCATTTCAAAATTAAAGGTGCAGTGCTGTGTGGTCCCGACGGCGATCCTATCCAATCATACCGGGTATCCGACGTATTATTTTGACGATTATACGGAACGGATGGAGCCTTATATGGAACAGTGGAAGAAGCTGCATCTGGAATTTGACGGGATCGAGACCGGATTTTTAGGTTCGGCAAGGCAGATTGAGATCGTCAGCCGGTTCATTCGGGATTTTAAGGGAGAAAAGACACTGGTGGTCGTGGACCCGATCATGGGAGATCATGGAAAGACATATGCGACGTACACGCCGGATATGTGTCAGGAGATGAAAAAACTGGTGAAGCTGGCAGATATCGTTACACCGAATATGACGGAAGCCTGTATTCTGACGGATACGGATTATCATGAGGCACACTGGAGGCTGAAGGATATCTGTGCGGTGGCAGAGAAGCTGGCAGAAGAGGGACCGCAAAAGGTGGTCATCACCGGAATTCCGCAGGGTGAGTACATCGCCAATTACTGTTATGAAAAGACCACAGATGGGGGCAAAGGACAGCTGTTAAGAACTATGAAGGTAGGCACACAGCGGTGCGGTACCGGTGATATTTTTTCTGCTATCATCACGGCTGACGCAGTCAACGGAGTTCCATTTGAGACCTCAGTACGCAAGGCATCCCGCTTTATCAAGGCATGTATTTTAAAATCAATGGAGATGGAGATCCCTCTGACGGATGGAGTCTGCTTTGAGGAGATCCTAGACCGTTTAAAATGATGCAAGCTGCAGGACAGATTCGGTGTATTCTGTGGGGCTCATGCCTGTGATCTTCTTAAATTGTCTGGAAAAATAGTGAATCGATGAGTAGCCAAGCTGGTCTGCGATCTGGGAGAAGGTAAACTGCCGGGTCCGGATCAGCTCTTTTGCTTTCTCGATCTTGAGACGGTTGAAGAATTCCATTGCACCGCACTGGCCATGCTTGTGAAACATTTTTTTCAGCTGTGCCTCGCTGATCAGATTGTCCTTGCAGATCTGCTCCGTGGTCAGGTGGGAGGCGATATTCTGATGGAAATAAGCAAGGATCGTCTCGTAGAGGGCTTCGGATTTGTCAAACAACGGTTCAAATTCCCTGGTAGAGGTGGTCTGATTCTCTGCAGAGCGCATCAGAAGGATCAAGAACTGTTCCAGATAGGAGGCGATCATCTGAAGGGAACCGGGCAAGATCTCGTCTTTTAAGAGCAGCTGGTTCTGATAGGGATTGTCAAGGGGAGAAGCAAAGCTGTTTCGCGCTTCTGCTAACAGATTCGCCAGGATCCGTTTCTGCGACTGCGTGATGGAGGCAATCCGGTCATGGAAGAATTCCATGGAGGGGCTTTTACAGGAAAAGGAGATGACGATCAGATTGGGTGCAACGATGCCGTTGGCCTCCACGTTATGAAATTCATTTGGCTTGTGGAAGATCACCTGGCCCTGATGGAGTGTGAGCTTCTGATCCTGGGAGGTGACTAACACCTCGCCCTTGTCCACGTAGAGAAATTCCCAGAAATCATGGGACTCTCCGGTAAAATGAAAATTGCTCATATATTCAAAATAGTGGATGCTGTATATGCGGTCGATCGAGAAAATCTGCGGCAGGCAGATGCTTGTATAGTCCACGGGATACCTCCTCTTTTTGTCCAAATGTATCTGATATTTACTATACAGGAAATTGGTGAAAAAGAAAAGACTGAAAAGATAAAAATAGATTCGGATTGTGCAAATATGGAATCGAAAAAATATACTAGAATAGAGGTATCAGTTCAGGAGACGAACATCGTATACGAGGGGCAAATAACAAAATGGAAAGAATCCTTAGGATTCAGAAAGGTGGAGCAAAAATGAGCAAGAAACCAGTGTTAGTGGTAATGGCAGCAGGAATGGGAAGCCGTTATGGCGGTCTGAAGCAGATCGATCCAGTTGATGAGTACGGCAATATCATCATGGATTTTTCTATCTATGATGCAGTTGAGGCTGGATTTGAGAAGGTTGTTTTTATCATCAAGAAAGCCATTGAGAAGGAGTTCATGGAGCATATCGGAAAACGCATGGAGAAGCATGTCCAGGTAGAGTACGTGTTCCAGGAGTTAGACAAGATCCCGGCTGGTTTCCAGATTCCAAAAGACCGTGTAAAACCATGGGGAACCGGACATGCCATCCTGTGTTGCAAGGACGTGGTTGACGGACCATTTGCTGTTGTAAACGCAGATGACTATTACGGTAAGAGCGCATTTAAGGAGATCTATAACCAGCTGGTAGCGAAAGCGGATGATGACAAATACCAGTACACCATGGTTGGATATCAGTTATACAACACTCTGACAGAGAACGGTCATGTGGCAAGAGGTGTCTGCAGCATTTCTCCAGAAGGCAAGTTAGTAGATATCGAGGAGCGCACAAGAATTGAGAAGAAGGGCGATGGAGCTGCATTTACAGAGGATGATGGCGCAACCTGGACAAGCCTGGGCGAGGATACTATCGTTTCCATGAATATGTGGGGCTTCACGGAGAGCATTTTAGGAGAACTGGATCAGAGATTTGCAGCATTTTTGGAGAAGGGTCTGAAGGAGAATCCATTAAAATGTGAGTACTTCCTTCCGTTTGTTGTAGATGAGCTGCTCAAGGAGAACAAAGCAGAGGTTACCGTATTAAAGAGCGTGGATCGCTGGTACGGAGTTACTTATAAAGAAGATAAACAGATGGTAGTGGATGCGATCCGCCGTCTGAAAGACCAGGGACTTTACCCGGAGAAGGTTTGGGAGGATTAATCATGGGAGCAGATAGATGTCAGAAGATCGAGGAAGCACTGCAGGCATTTGCGCTGGATGGTGCTGTGAAAGCATATGAGCGTTACGGTAGCGGACATATCAACGATACCTTCCGCGTGACCTGTGAAAAGGATGGAAAAGAGATCCATTACATCCTTCAGAGAATGAATACCGAAGTATTTAAGGATCCGGTTTCCCTGATGAAGAATATCATCGGTGTTACTTCCTTTATGCGCAAGAAGATCATCGAGCAGGGCGGAGATCCGGAGAGAGAAACTCTGAACCTGGTTCCAACTAAGGATGGCAAGCTATACTTTGTTGACAGCATCAACGGCTACTGGAGAGTATATCTGTTCATCGAGGATACTGCATGCTACGATCTGGTAGAAAAACCAGAGGATTTTTATAACAGCGGTAAGGCATTCGGTCATTTCCAGCGCCTTCTGTCTGAGTATCCGGCAAAAGAACTGACAGAGACGATCCAGAACTTCCACAATACACCAGTGCGTTTTGAGACATTCCAGAAAGCAGTGGAAGAGGATATCTGCGGAAGAAGAAAAGACGTAGAAAAAGAGATCCAGTTTGTACGCGATCGTGCAGGCGAGATGGGCAAGGCGATGGATATGCTGGCTGAGGGCCGTCTGCCTCTGCGCGTAACCCATAACGATACCAAGTTAAACAACATCATGTTTGACAAGAAGAGCGGAGATGCTTTGTGCATCATCGATTTAGATACCATTATGCCGGGACTTTCCATCTTTGATTTCGGTGATTCCATCCGTTTTGGTGCGAATACCGGAGCAGAGGATGAGCCGGATCTGAGCAAGGTTTCCATGTCCTTAGAGCTGTTTGAGCTGTACACCAAGGGATTCTTAGAGGGATGCCAGGGCAGTCTGACCAAAGAGGAAGTGGATATGCTTCCGATGGGAGCTAAGCTCATGACCTTAGAGTGCGGTATGCGTTTCCTGACAGACTATCTTCAGGGAGATGTATACTTCCATACTACATATCCGGAGCACAACCTGGTCCGCTGCCACACCCAGTTCGAGATGGTAGCAGACATGGAGAGAAAATGGGCTCAGATGGAAGAAATCGTTAAACGCCAGGCAGAAAACATCAGATAAAAACTGAACAGGACGAATTTTTTACAAAGCACTTTCCAGATTACAATGGAAGGTGCTTTCTTTTTCCAAACCTTCTGACCTTTTGACCACGGTATCATCTCATGCTATAATGAGAGTAGCAGGGTTAGGGGGGAAACAGACCGAAGAATGGGGGACAGTATATGTATACGATTATCATAGTAGACGATGAGGAGGAGCTTCGTCATGCCATCATCAAGCGCGTGGAGTGGGAGAAGATTGGATTTGAGGTAGTAGGGGAAGCTGGGAATGGCATTGATGCCCTGGAATTAGTCGAACAATTAGAACCGGATCTTCTGTTGACCGATATCCGTATGCCGTTCATGTCCGGTATTGAGCTGGCAAGGCAGGTGCGGGAGGTGCGCCCGGCTACCCAGATCGCGTTTCTGAGTGGGGGTGATGATTTTGCCTATGCCCAGCAGGCTATCCAGTATAACATCATCAGTTATCTTTTGAAGCCTATTTCCATGGCGGATTTAACAGCAGAATTGTTGGAGATCCGGAAAAAGCTGGATCATTTGTTTGAAGAACTGCAGGCAAAGCAGAAGGAACAGACCAATCTCAATGATTTTGTTACTACGCTGCTTTTAGATCACTATCAGCCGGGAAGCAGTGAAGAGCGGGAGAAACGGCTGTGGAGACGGGCAGAGTCCTGCGGACTGGTAAAAAGCCGGGGGATCCAGGAGGAGAAGCCGTCCTATGTGGTGCTTACTACCATGCTTTTGGATACTCATGGAAACAATATCACGATTCGGGAAAATGTCCATGCAGTGGATACCATTGCCAGAAAATATCTTCCGGGAATCCATTTCTATTCCAACCGGAAGCTGGTCTCCCTTTTGACGGCCAGACGTTCCCAGTTTGATAAATATCTTCATATTCTGGTGGGGGACGTGACTCAGAGCCTAGAACGTATTCTGGGATGCCGGGTACTTATGGGAGTCAGCCGTGAAGTAGAGACGCTGTGTGGCTGTCATGAGGCATATCAGGAAGCCATGGAGGCCATTTCTTATTCTGATGGTGGGGAAATGGGGGTCCATTACATTGCGGATGAGGAGCGGTTTTTCCGTTCCATGGATATGGAGTATTTGTTACAAATGGTCAGCCAGGTGGAAGGACTGCTAAAGGGTGGGGAAGCAGAAGAACTAAAGCAGACCTTAAACCAGGTATTTGAAGAAATCCGGGCCCGCGGAGCGTCCCAGACCATGGTACGTTACCTGATGATGCAGCTGTTTTCTGCTACCTGCCAGACCGTATACCTGTCAGGTGATGGGGAAGAATTAAACCTGTTACAGGAGGAGTCCTACGCCCGTCAGATGCTGGGATTTAACGGTACTGTCTATGAGGCGCGGGATCAGGTGGTCCGGTTCTGTCTGGAGGCTCAGGAGCTGATCGTTTCCCAGAGAAAGAAAGGCAGCCAGACCCTGTGTGAGCAGGCTGTGGCCATCATTGATTCCCAGTACGCAGATCCGGATCTGTCCCTGGTAGAGGTCAGCAGCCGGATCAATGTGAGTCCTAATTATCTGAGCACGTTAATTAAAAAGTATAAAGGAAAAACATTTACGGATCTGTTGACCATCCGCCGGATGGAAGCGGCTAAGGGATTTCTATTGTGTACGCCTATGAAGATCCGGGAAATTTCTGAAAAATGCGGTTACAGCGATCAGCACTATTTCAGCTACTGTTTCAAAAAATACATGGGGATTTCCCCCAATGCCCTGAGGCAGAAGCCCCAGGAAACGGAACATTCACAGGAAGGGGTATAAGGTGGCATGAAACAAAAACAAAGGGGGATATCGCTGCCGGCGGTGATGACGGGCCTGGTGAGCGCGATCGTTGCAGCAGTTCTGGGTCTGGCGCTTCTGGTCTTTATGTCGGTCTACATCCGTACAACGGTACAGATGGCCATGACCAACAGCCAGCAGTCGGTGGTTCAGGTGGCCAATACCGTGGAGGATTATGTGGAAGATATGAAGCAGGTGATGAATTCCATTTCTGCTTCTTATAAAAAACCGTTGGAGGAGCGGAAAAGCACCATTGATACGATCATGAAGCTGCGTTCCTATGTGGTGGCGGTTTACTGTTATGATGAACGGGGAATGTTGCTGGAGGATTGGACGGGAAGTGTCCCTATGAAAATGCGTCCCATGCGGAACCTTTCGATTGAGGAAAAGGATTGGGACAGCGATGAAACCATCCATATTTCAAAACCTCACGTGGAAAGCATGCTGGAAAATTATTACCCATGGGTGGTTTCCATGATGCAGTATGTGGACAATCATGATGGCCAGAGGCGTCTGGTTGTCATGGATATCCGTTTTTCGAAAATTGCCCGGTATGTGGGAAATGTGGGAATTGGCCAGCACGGTTACTGCTTTATCACCAATGAAAATGGGGATATTGTATACCATCCGCAGCAACAGCTGCTGTACACAGGGTTAAAATCGGAGGATACCGGATGGTTTTCTTCCCTGGAGGATGGTGTGTTCCACCGGGGAGACCAGATTTATGCCATTCAGACCGATGAAAATACAGGCTGGCGCATCGTTGGTGTCAGCTATTTGGATGAGGTGGTCAATCAACAGGTGCAGACTGCAACGCGGATTCTGACCATGCTTCTGGCAGCTGTCCTTTTCACGGCAGTGGTCAGCAGTATCCTGTTATCCAGAGTGGTTTCCAGGCCAATTCATGGACTGGTGAAGGCAATGCAGGATTTTGAAAAGAACGCAGAGGCATTTTCTTATACTCCGGAAGGCGGAACCAAAGAGGTCGTGGAATTAAGCCAGTCCTTTGAACATATGGTAGGGCAGATCCAGGAGCTGATGAGCCAGGTCCGCAATGAGGAGATTACCTTGAGAAAGACCGAGTTAAAGGCTCTTCAGGCCCAGATCAATCCCCATTTTCTATATAATACCCTGGATGCCATCGGCTGGATGTGCGAGGAAGAGCGGAGTAAAGAGGCTGTGGAGATGGTCAATGCATTAGCCAGGCTGTTCCGCATCAGCATCAGCCGCGGCCATGAACTGATCCCCATTGAAAAAGAGGTAGAACATGCCAGAAGCTATCTGAAGATCCAGAAATTTCGATATAAGGATCAGTTTGAGTATGAATTTCAGGTGGATGAAAGCTGTCTTGGTTATTATTGCAATAAGATCACCCTTCAGCCGATCATTGAAAATGCCATCTATCATGGCATTGACCGGATGGTAGATCAGGGATTCATCACGATCCGGATCTTTCCGGATGGAGAAGATATTGTATTCCAGGTGGAGGACAATGGTATCGGCATGACGGAGGAACAGTGCAGCCAGTTCTTAAAGCAGGAAGGCAGAGACCGGCAGGGACTTGGCGGAATCGGGATCAAAAATGTCAATGACCGGATCAAAATCTATTTTGGAGAAAAGTATGGAATTTCCATTGAAAGTGAGCTGGATGAGGGAACCTGTGTGACCATCCGGATGCCGAAGGTAAAGGGGGATGAAGTGTAAACATGAAGAAATGGGAACATAGAAGGACAGGAGGATGGCAGGTGGCAGTACTGGCAGCTGTGATCCTTCTGATCAGCAGCGGCTGTGCTTCTTCCCAGACAGCCACGGGAAAGAAGCACTCCATAGCCCTGGTAACCAAATCTACCACTTCGGCTTTCTGGCATTCTGTAAAGGCCGGAGCAGGAGCAGCAGCGGCAGAGTATAACCTTGATTTTACCTTCGAGGGTCCGGAAAAAGAGGAGGACTATGAGACACAGAACCGGATGATCCGGGAGGCCGTTGAACGTGGAGCAGAAGCTCTGGTGATCTCAGCAGTAGATTATAATGCCAACGCGGAGGCAGTGGATCAGGCGGCCGATGCGGCGCAGCATGCGCTAGAGGAAAGTGCGAGAAGAGATCATTCGGGCATAATGGCCCATCTGCTGCAGAATCATCGGATTAATGATTTACAGGAGGCTAAATGAGTAATAAGAAAGACGCGGCAAGTCTGCTGAAACGATATCTGATAGCAAGAATTCCGCTTATTGTCCTGAAAACTATTGAAACGGCAAGAGCACTGGATATGATACGCGATGTATCTCTCGAACTGGTACAGGAAGGCTGGTTGGATGAAAAGAGCTTTTATGCCCATACTATGTCCAAGGGCGTATATAATCTCTTTACCAATCAGGCGGTAGGGAATACCGGTTCATCTGTCCTTTCGGCTATGGATTTTACGGTTAAACTGCTTCGCCAGGATCAAAAACTGAATCAGACCATGGTCCTTACGGAAGTGCCGGATATCAGCGGAGAAAACGGGGATTCACAGCGTATACTGGACCTTATATCCCTGGCGTCGGAAATGTATGGTACCGTCATTGTCTTTTATAACAATTCCGTATGGAATACCCTGCAGCGGCATGGGCTTATCGTTACGCTGGATATGCCGGATGAAGAAGAGATGTATGCCCTTATCAAGGGACAGCTGGATGGAAACCGGAGTCAGGTTACTATTGAGTGGGATGATTCTGATGTGAAGGAAGCGGCAGCCACACTGGCCGGGGTTACCCAGATAGAGGCGACAAATGTTATGTCGGCGCTTCTGGCCAAAGGCATTGTGAAAAAAGAGGATATGGCTGATGTGCGTTCCGCCAAAAACCGTCTGTTTTCCAATATTTCCGGTCTGGAACGTATTGATGTGGATCCGGC
>OHAC01003601.1_pt1 | contig 10648 bp, 8 predicted proteins | sample 1577051 | NCBI WGS metagenome assembly OHAC01 (sample SAMEA3541499, study PRJEB24748) | human gut metagenome | biome: human gut; feature: human-associated habitat; material: faeces | place: China | collected 2012 | reverse complement strand
GACGAACGTAAGTATGAAGAACTGGTAGCGGAAATAAAAAGCACAAATAAAAAATAATTCAATAATAAAGCGGAGCAATAGAATGAAAAAAAAGAATTATCGTCGGTATATCCATTGTAATATTATTATGTAGCGTTGTTTTTTGTGTGGCAGTTCAAAGAAAACGTTCATTTGTTGAAGGAGTCGTTATCGAAAAAACGAGCAGTTTTTATTATTTTGATGAAGAGGAATATGCAGGGATTTATAATTGATAGGACGAAATCTCCGGAGTTTTCGGGCAAAATAGATTTCGTCCTTTTTCTTGTCCAAAAGGGAAAAGTTTTCAAAAATATAGACATGAGAAAATATGAAGTGCTATAATAAAACTCATGTTTTTATTCATGACAATAGAATGCTCGCAAAGCGTGCATTCTATTGTATTATAGGCACGATCAACACGGGCTTTCAGTGGGGAAATGGGGAAGCAGACACATGAAAAACAGGAAATATAATCTGGCTGCGTTTATGATGGCTGTGCTTGTCGGCGCGGCTGTTTTGTTTGGATGCGGTGAGCCTTCAGGAGCGGTATCCGAAGAAGAGCCGCTTACCGTATATCTTTGGGAAAATTCTTTGATCAAAAATCTGGTACCTTATATTCATGAACAGCTTCCGGATCAAGACATAGAGTTTATCGTTGGGAACAATGATACCGATTTATATAGTTATATGGAAGAACATGGCGAGCTGCCGGATGTGATAACGGTGCGGCGGTTTTCCGGAACAGATGCACAGGATTTACAGCCGTATCTTATGGATTTTTGCTCCTATGATGTTGTTTCCAGGTATTATTCCTATGCATTGCAATATTATAAAAATTCTGACAATGAGATTCAATGGCTGCCTGTCTGTGGTCTGCCGCAGACGATCATTGCCAATAAGACACTGTTTGATCAGTATGGTATAAAAATTCCGACAAATTATCAGGAATATGCAGAGGCCTGCCAGCAATTTTATGAGAATGGAATCAAACCCTATTCCATGGATCTTGCAGAAGACTGGTCTGCCCATGAAGTGATTCAGGCGGGTGCCATTGGTGAATTCACAAGTCTGGATGGAATTGAATGGCGAAGCAGCGCAGAAACCTCATCGGGGGAAGTAAAATTTGACGATAGATTATGGAAACGTATTTTTTCAGAAACCAGCAGGTTTTTAAAAGACTCTCATTTTGGGAAAGACGATATCCTTGTGGATGTGGATACTGCATACCGGAGCTTTGTAGAAGGAAAAGCAGCAATGTTCCACGGATATCCGGCGCTTATGCAACAGCTGCAGACACAGATGGATGCGGAGCTGATCTGTATTCCTTATTTTTCCCAGACCTCAGAGGAGGCCTTTGTGTATATGACTCCGTCTTTAAATATTGCATTCAATAAAGATCTGGAAAAAGATCAGGAAAAGCTGGAGACTGCATTGGATGTGCTGGATTGCATGATTTCAGAAGAGGGACAAAGACGGATCGCCAATGGAAGATGTGTAATCTCATTGAATACAGATGTTCCGACGATGATGCAGGATATATCCGGTTTGGAAGATGAAATGAAAAGTAATTCCATTTATATCCGATATTCTGCCCAAAAATCCTTTTCTGCCAGTCAGGAGGCTGTTCATGGTTTGTTATCAGGCGAGATGGATGAAGCCCAGGCATATGATGCTTTCCGCAGTACAATGAACGAAGAAGATACAGAAGAAAAAGCAGTGATAAATTTTGACAGGGAGTATTCCATAGCACTGAATGAGAAAAATGGCCGTGATGCGGCATCCTCTATTTTAACTACGGTCCGAGTTGAAAACAATGCACAGCTGGCGATTGCCCCCTATTATTATTTCACTGCTTCTATTTATAAGGGAGAGTGTACCAGTAGTCGAGTTGCTCTGATGACAGCAAAGAGCTCAGATACCTCCCTGTATGTTGCAGAAATAAACGGGGAACAGGTTTGGAAGCTTGTAGAGAATTATCTGGATCATACAGAGAATGAATTTTCTATAACAAATCAATACGAATTACCCATTCTATCCGGGATGAAAATAACCGTCCAAAAGGAAGAAAACGGATTTTCCTTAAAAGATATCACGGTAGATCAGGAAGAAATAGATAAAGAAAAGGAATATTCCATTCTACTTACAGATACTACAAGGTCTATTCTGGAAAAAACAATTCCGGGATGTAGGATAAAACAGCTTCAGGATATGACATTATCCAGTGCGTGGACTGCATTTATGGAAAAAGGACAGCAGCCGTTGGCACCGGAGGATTACATAGAGGTTAAAAAATAAAGCGCAGATGGAACAAGCAGCAGTGAAAAGAAAAAAATTAATCGTTCCGTTCCTGATAGGGCTTCTCATTCTTTCAAGCATAGTCTTTATCAAGCATCTTACGAACAGGATGAACAGTTATATTGAGAAAAACGGAAAAATCAGTATGGGAGCTGTTGTAGAACAAATGCAGCAGACCTATGAGCTTCAGACAAGTGGATACTATAGCCGGCTGCATTTGGTGGAAGACTATCTGCTTCAGGAAAAGGAACTGTCCCTGGAAACAGAAGTAACCAGTATTTTTTTTGAGGCGTGGGAAAAAGAATCGGAAAGTACACTCCTGTTTCTTCAGGAAAATGGTAAGGCGATCACTGCAGACGGAACGAAAATACGAATGGACATTCCAAGTAAGCTTCTGTTGGATTTAAGAAACGGACGTAATATTGCAAAACTGGTTGCCTGGAATCATGAAGAAATACAAAACGGTGCTTATTTGGTTGCAATTCCATGTCAGCCATATCGCGTGGATGGAGAAACGTATACCGCAGTTGGAACGGTATATAATCATGCAAAATTAGATTCTATGCTAAAGCTTAAGGGATATCATGGAAATGCCTATCTGTTTCTGCTGGATAACGAGGGAAACATTACCTATACGAATCAGAGTAAAGATGTATTATTCCGGAATTATTCTCTGTTAAAGCACTTAAGGAAGAATCAGGCTATCACAGAAGGTGAGGTAGAAACACTTCAAAAAAGACTTGTGGCCAGAGAGCAGGGAGTAGAGCTTTTGGGCGGAAAAACGCCCTATTATCTGGGCTACTGTCCGATAGAAAGCAACCATTCCATGCTGATCTGTATTGTGGCAAAAAATGTTGTTGACAATGCCCTGACAGAGTATCAGAAAGCGGTGTCATTTACAACAATGTTTATGGTAGGCTTTATCATTTTACTCTTTGCCGGGTTATTTTACAGTGTTTCCAGACTCAGTATCGCAGATCAAAAAGCAAAATACGAAAAAAGAAATAATGAACTTCAAATACAGGCCATGAAGGAATTAGAAGCATCGAATCAGAATCTGAAAGAGGCAAAGAATATTGCAACAGAAGCCTTACAGACAGCGGAAAATGCAAATAAGGCGAAAACAGATTTTCTGTCCAATGTGTCCCATGACATCCGCACACCCATGAATGCGATTGTTGGTATTACAACTTTGATCAGGCATAATGCAGGGGATAAAGTCAAGGTATTGGAGTATGTAGATAAAATTGACATATCCGCGCAGCACCTGTTGGGGATCATTAACAATGTTTTGGATATGAGTAAGATTGAAGCAGGAAAAACAGTTTTTCAGTATACGGATTTTTCTATTTCGGATCTTTTACAGGATCTGAATGCGATATTCCATCCACAGGTAGAAGAAAAAAATCAGACTCTTACAATTACAAAAGAAAAGATCCGGCATGAGTGGGTAAATGGAGATCAGGTTCACCTGATGCAGATTTTTAGCAACCTCTTGTCCAATGCGGTAAAGTATACACAGGAGGGGGGAGCAATTCATTTTGTGGCAGAAGAATGTGAGACAACCTCCACAGTCTATGCAAGGTATCGCTTTTTTGTCCGTGATAATGGAATGGGAATGTCAGATGCTTTTAAAGATACGATCTTTGATGCCTTTACCCGTGCAGAAAACTCTGTGACAAATAAGATACAGGGAACCGGACTTGGAATGGCCATCACCAGAAATCTCGTGGAAGCCATGGGAGGTACGATTTCTGTAGAAAGTGAACCCGGACAGGGAAGCTGCTTTGAAGTGCTTATAGATCTTAAAATTGCAAAAGAGCGGCCTGCATTCCTATCATCCAAGGAAGAAGAAACGCCGAATGGAACTATCCTGGAGGGAATGCACTTTTTATGTGCAGAGGATAATGAACTGAATGCAGAAATTTTGACTGAACTGTTAAAAATCAAAGGTGCGGAGTGTACGATTTGTGAAAATGGGGAAAAGGTGGTGAAGACCTTTGAACAGTCTGTGCCCGGAACCTATGACATGATCCTGATGGATGTGCAAATGCCTGTCATGAACGGTTATGATGCGGCAAGGGCGATCCGAAGGAGCTTACACAAACAGGCAGGGACAATTCCGATCATCGCAATGACTGCCAATGCCTTTTCAGAGGATATCCGGCATTCTCTGACAGCCGGTATGAATGCACATATTGCAAAGCCCGTGGATATGAAATTACTGATAACAATGATCAACGAATTAAAAGAAACTTATGAACGACTGTAGAAAGGAAATCAGGATGGCAAATTTTAAAGAACGTTATCTGGCAGGGGAGATCGAGTTTGAAGAGATCGACGATTATGTGGACGAATGGAATAACAGCGATGATACCCGAACGCTGGCACAATTTCTTGGCTTGAATGAAGAGGAAGAGGATGTGTGGATCGACGAAGGCGACGATGCGCTCTATGAGCGCTTAGAGCAGCAAAAGGAAGACTGAAACTGTAGGGAAAGAAAAAATGGTACAAAAAATACCAGGAGGAGAAAGCAATGCTATACTTTGACTGTGACTACATGGAAGGCGCACATCCTGCAATCTTACAGCGCCTGATGGAAACGAACATGGAGCATACCTACGGCTATGGAAAGGATGCCTATTGCGAATCTGCAAAAGCAAAGATCCGCACAGCATGCCAGTGCCCGGAGGCGGAAATTTATTTTCTGGTGGGCGGAACCCAGACAAATGCGACCGTGATCCGGGGATTTTTAAAGCCCTTCGAGGGGGTTATTGCAGCGGATACCGGACATATCGGTGTCCACGAGGCAGGTGCAATTGAAAGCGGCGGTCATAAGGTGCTGACGATTCCCCACAAAAACGGGAAGCTTGAGGCTGCAGCGGTAAAGCACTATCTGGAACGCTTTTATCAGGACGGCAGCTGTACCCATATGGTGCAGCCCGGTATGGTTTATATTTCCCATCCGACCGAATATGGAACACTCTATACAAAAGAAGAGTTAAAGGCGCTTCGAAAGGTCTGTGAGGAATATCAGCTGCCCCTGTTTTTAGACGGTGCGCGTCTGGGCTATGGACTTTGTGCACCCGGAACAGACGTGACACTTGCAGATCTGGCAAAGCTGTGCGATGTGTTCTATATTGGAGGCACAAAGGTGGGCGCACTGTTTGGAGAAGCAGTTGTTTTCCCTAAAAAGAACACTGTCCCGGGATTTTTTACCCTGATGAAGCAGCAGGGGGCGGTGCTCGCGAAGGGGCGTCTGCTGGGGATTCAATTCGATACGCTTTTTACAGAAAATCTGTATTTGAAAATTTCTGCGCATGCGATCGAGATGGCCATGAGGATCAAGGAGCTTCTGACGGAGCATGGGTGTCCGCTTTATATCAATTCTCCGACGAATCAGCAGTTTGTCGTATTAAATGCAGCACAGCGGGAAGCACTGAAGGATCGTGTCAGCTGTGAAACCTGGGAAGAGCTGGAAAATGGAGCAGCTGCAGTGCGGTTTGCATCCAGCTGGGCAACAAAATCGGAAGATGTAGAAGAGCTGGGACGGATTTTAAAAACGCTGCCGTGAACCGAATGTATAAAAATGGAATCGCCTGATTAGAAAAACCGGAAAATCTGTTCCGACGCCACACGCAGGTATTGTCGTAAGGCATCTGGAAAGATTTTCCGGTTTTTGCATCAATAATAGAATGTTACTGTTTGATGAAATATACGCTCTGTATATTACAGATAAAGCAGTTCGACTTCGAAGCGTTGGTCAGAATTCATACACCTTACTGTATTTTTCTTCAAAATAGCGAAGCAGCGGCTGTGCGCTGATTTCCTTGCCGCAGACCCGTTCGATAACCTCTTTGGAGTTATACATGCTGCCAAAACGGTGGATCTTTTCCTTCAGCCAGTGGGTGATGTCGAGGATCCTTCCGTTTTCCAGGATCGTATCCAGATCTCCGAGATCCTTTTGGATCGCTTCAAGATACATGCCGTCATAAATGGAGCCCAGCAGGTAGGAGGGGAAATATCCAAAGGAGCCGTCTGACCAGTGCATATCCTGCAGAATGCCTTCTGCATCGTTTGTAGGAGTAATACCCAACAACTCCTGCATTTTCTGATTCCAGAGAGCTGGCAGGTCATCGGTCTTTACATTATCTCTAAAAATTGCTTTTTCTATTTCGTAACGCAGGATGATATGCAGACCGTAGGTTACTTCATCCGCTTCTGTACGGATCATGCTGGGGTGTACGTCGTTGATCGCTTTTATAAACGTATCAAATGGGACAGTTTTAAATTCTGGAAGCAGTGCGGACATTTTTTCGTAAATTGGTGTCCAAAAGTGTGGGTTTCTGCCGAGGATATTTTCGTAAAAGCGGGACTGGCTTTCGTGAAGTCCCATCATATTGATCTGGGCTGCGGCAGTATGCCAGAAATCCTTATCGACATTTTGCTCGAAGATTGCATGACCGCCCTCGTGAATGGCGGAGAACATCGAAGAAATCGGATTGTCGGCATAATAGTGGTTTGTTACGCGGACATCGCCGGGGCAAAGCGTTGTCGTAAAAGGATGCATACTCTCGGCAACTGCGCCGCAGTCAAAGGAAAAACCGATATAAGAAAGCAGCAGCTCCTGGACCTTTTTCTGAGCATCCGGGTCAAAGGTCTGCTGCAGGGCAGACAGATCCGGTTTGGGAGCTGCCTCGATTTTGGCAAGCAGCGGAAGAAGTCCTTCTTTTAGTTCTGCAAAAATGCGGTCGATCGTTTCCGTATCCATACCGTCCTCAAAAAGACCGACCAGAAATTCATACACATCCTGATCCGGCTCCATGTAGTGGACATATTCTTTTGTCATGGAGATGACCTTGTCCAGATGGGGCGCAAATACAGAGAAATCAGAAGCCTCCTTGGCTGCCTCCCAGGCTTTTTCGGAACGTGCCTTTTCTGTGACATATTCTGTGTAGAAGGCTTCCGGAATGCGCTTGAAGCGTTCGAAATCTCTCAGGTTTCGCCGGATCGTAAGCTGCATGGCGGGAGACAGCTGCTCATATTCTTCGGGAGCAGAAAGCTTTTTTAACAGGCTGCCGTATTCGTCCGCCGTCGAAAGGCGGAAGGATTCCGTGGAAAAATAACCTACCGCAGACAGCTTTGCTTCAATGCTGTCTTTTGGAGCTGCGGTCTGCAGATCCCAGTAGAGCAGAGCGATCGCCTGATCGTATTGTTCGAGTCTGGTCTGATAGGCCTGAAATTGTTCGAGTGTCTGTGACATAATGTCCTCCTTACAGGATACTTTTTGGGTCGGACAGGAAGTGCCGACCACTTCTTTTTCAAGTATACCCTGAGAATAGCAAAAGAACAAGGCGGGAATGCCCTGTTCTTTTGCATCAATAGAGATCAACGCTTCAGCCAGCCCTCCGGAAGCGCATCCAGGGGTGCGGGCATCTGGAAGGTCTTACCGATCCTGGCAAATTCCTGCGCAAGATTTTCATCCACCAGACCGGTTGTGGAAGGAGAGAGATTTAACATGAAGTTGACATTCTGGGGGAAATAATCCTTCATTTTGGAAAGTGCCCATTCTGCACGGGTAACCGGTGCTGTCCGGTGTTCGTCCCTCCAGAACCATGTCTTTGTCAGTTTGTTGCAGCTGATGCCGGGACCGTTGAAGCTATGGTCGACCTCCTGACCGGCGGCGTTTTCATAAAATACAACGTCGGTACCGGACAATCCGTCCTGACAGCCGATATTCATCAGCATACAGTCAGGCTGCAGAGATTTTACAAGATGGTCGAGCTCCTCGAAGGGAAGCATTTCATAGGAGGGACCGCCCCAGGGAGCATTCCAGCCGTCTACGATCAGGAATGGGATTTCTCCATACCTGGTCAGAAGTTCTGTTACCTGACCGAAAATCTTTTCTTTCTGAGCTGCAGTGCAGGATCTGTGACCGGTTTGAGCAGTCAGGTCGAGCACGGAAAAATACAGACCGGCCACGATTCCTTCCCTGCGGAATGCATCCAGGTAGGCGGCGACAACGTCTGTTTTATTCGTCGCATTTTTTACACAGTGTTCGGTATAATCGGAGGGCCAGAGATCGAAGCCCTCGTGGTGCTTGGATGTCAGGGCAGCGAACTGACAGCCGGCGCTTTTTGCGATGCTTGCCCACTGCTTACAGTACTCTGGAGCGGTGGGGTTGAAATCCTTTTCATCAAAGGGAAACTGCCTGGGCAGATCACCGTTTTCATGGTCGTATTCCCAGTCGATGATGTCGGGGTTGTTGTGGAACTGGAAGGTTGCGCTGTTAAAATGGATAAATGTGCCAAAGCGCAGATTGATAAATTTTTTTTGCAGATCTTCTAAATGTGTCATTGGATAAACTCCTTTCTGGTGTCTTGAAATAAATGGATTTGTTTTTCCCGGGCGAAATTGTATTGCCGCTGTCTGAACTTATCGTAGGATGAATTGGTAAAAAAGACAATAGAAAACTTAAAATAACAAAATATATATGATATAATCATAAAATAACAAAATTTTTGAAGCAAAAAGAAATGGAGAAAATATAGGGATGCAGTTTGGAAAGGGAATTCTTCCGGCAAAGGAATATTTATCGAACGGGCTTTTCAACATACAGAATTGCTATTCGGAAGCGGAGAGCAGCTTCAATCAGCAGCTTCATTTTCATGATTTTTACGAGCTGTCGCTGATCTATGAAGGAAGCAGCCGGTTCCTGATCAACGGAAGCAGCTTCGTTGCGGCGACAGGCAGCCTGCAGCTGATTCGACCATCGGATTATCACAGACAGATGACGGATACAGGGGAATATATCCGCTACTATAACCTGATTTTCCGGCAGGAGGTATTATCGAACGTATTGTTGGATGCGCTGGAAGAAGCGGTAGAACCGTTTTGCTTTCAGATGCAGGAAAAGGAAATGCAGAAGATGGCACAGCTTTTGCTGGAATTAAAAAGAGAGCAGGAAGAAAAAGAAGCGTTCTGGGAAAAAATGTCTGCGGATCTGATCGAAAAAATCTGTATTTTGATTCTGCGAAAAAGCCCGAAGAAACGGCAGGCAAAGGAGGAAGAAATTCCTGAGGCGGTGCGCAGGTCGCTGGTTTTTGTACGGCAGCATTACCGGGAAAAAATCAGGCTGTCGGATGCGGCGCAGAAGGCAGGACTGTCGGAATCGTATTTTTCTTCCGTATTTCATGCCTGTATGGGAGTAACCTTTTCCGAATATCTGCTCAGTTACCGCCTGTCTCTGGCAAAACGGATGCTGGAGGAGGGAAACATATCCTCTAAGGAAGTATGTGCGGCGTGCGGATTCTTTTCCTATTTCTTATTTTCTGACGGCATTTCGTCAAAAATATGATATGTCACCGGGCGCTTTGGCGCGCAGCTGTCAAAATCCGATACAAAAAACTTACAAATAGGACGATATTGTATAATATAACAAAAGAAGAAACAAAAAAGTCAAGGATTTTGTTGACATTTTCAGATGAAAGGGGTATCTTTTAAGAAAAAAGAAAAACTGTCCGACAGGACAGGAGGGGTGACAATCATGCAGACAGTAACAAAAAAAGAGACAGTACTTGGAATCAGACAGATGGCGATGATCGGTGTGATGACAGCGGTGACCTGTATAGCGGCTCCGTTTTCCATTCCGATCCCGGTCAGCCCTGTTCCACTTTCTCTGACAACCTTTATTTTGTATCTTTCCGTTTACATTCTGGGCACCAGAAATGCATTCATCAGCTATGTGATCTATCTGCTTTTGGGTCTGGTGGGACTTCCGGTATTCTCGGGCGGCAGCGCGGGCGCGGCCAAGCTGTTCGGACCCACCGGCGGCTACCTGGTAGGGTATCTGTTCCTGGCGCTGATTGCCGGAGCCTTCGTGGGCCGTTATACAGAAAATAAATGGAAAAGTATCGCGTTCGCGGCGCTGGGCATGGTGCTGGGAACCATGGTACTCTATGCGCTCGGTACAGCCTGGCTGGCTTATTCCGCAGGTATGGATTTCCAGGCAGCTCTGTGGGCAGGCGTGATCCCGTTTATCCCGGGTGACCTGGTAAAAATGGTCATCGCGGTGCTGCTGGGAAGCGCAGTGCGCGGAAGACTGCTCCGGGCCGGAATTCTGGAAGGAAATAATTAACAACGCGTATGAACAATTATCCATGGAAACGGTCATAAACAGCATTGACTTTTTATTTACAAGCTGTTATATTTGAATGTAGAAAAAACACATATTCCATACAGGAAGTGATTTGAAAGAAGACCGGGTTTCGCGAAAATGAGGGGCACAGAAGATACCCGTTATTTTCCGTGAAACTTGGCCTCTTTTTCGCCTGTA
>OHAC01003597.1_pt1 | contig 10659 bp, 7 predicted proteins | sample 1577051 | NCBI WGS metagenome assembly OHAC01 (sample SAMEA3541499, study PRJEB24748) | human gut metagenome | biome: human gut; feature: human-associated habitat; material: faeces | place: China | collected 2012 | reverse complement strand
ATTTGAAACTTTGGGTTAAATAAAAAGCAAATATTATATATCGACTATAATATTTTATATAAATAGCAGGAAACTTTGAATAGAATCCTCCGATTACATTTTAATAAAAATAAAAATTAAATACAGAAAATAGCAGGAAGCCATTATGAAAGTAGTGGCTTCCTTTTCGCTATCATATAGCTGGAAATAACTGGAAATCCCACGGTTTGACAATGCATTTTTGGTGTAGTATACTTGAAAATCATGAGAAGAATAACAGGCATTTAAATATATGAGGTGAAACAGTGGACAAATACGAATATAACCTTAAATTGGAAGAGATAACAAGACTGGTGGATCAGGGATACTATGAAGATGCAATGGATATTGTAGATACGATTGACTGGAGACGTGTGCGGAACGTCAGGACGCTTTGCATGGTAAGCGAGATTTATGAAGAGAATGGCAGACTGGAGGACAGTAAAGATCTTTTGATGCGTGCATATCGCAAATCTCAGGCAGTAAGAAGTATTTTATTCCGTCTGACTGAAATTTCTGTTAAGTTAAGAGATTTTGATGATGCGGCAGAGTTTTACAGTGAATTTGTCAATGTTGCACCAAATGATAACTCGCGTTATCTGCTGAAATATATGATCTATCGTGGAAGAGGTGCTGCGATTGAAGATCAGATAGAGATTCTTGAGGAGTACAATCAGAAAGAATATACAGAAAAATATGCCTATGAACTGGCAAAATTATATTACCGTGCAGATCAGAAAACAAAATGTGTGGATGCATGTGACGATCTGGTATTGTGGTTCCGTCAGGGAAAATATGTAATCCGTGCACTGGAACTGAAGCAGAAGGTTACAGATCTGACACCGGTCCAGCAGGCGATTTATGACAATCGTAATGAAGCTACCATGCCGAAAGCGGAGATGGTAGAGACGGTGGCACCGGATCTGGAAAAAGCGATTCTGGAGAATATGCCGGAGTCTACAAAAGAAGTACTGACGGATGATGTGATTTCAGTAACAGAGAAAGAAATTGCACAGAGTGTGGCAGAACATGCAGCGGCAAATGCAAGAGAAGAAGAGGAAAGCCGTTTGCAGAGTTATGAAAGTACGATTCCGGAAATACAGGCCGGTGAAGAGAATGATCTACAGCAGGATGTACAGGCTCATCCAGTTGATACGACAGTGCCAGCAAAGCCGCAGAAAACAGGAAAAGATTATGGATTTAATACAGCGGATCTGCAGGCAGAACTTGCAAAGAGTATGCGTGATATTGTAGCGGGTATTCAGAGAAAAACAGATGACAGTGATATTATAGAACCGGTAAATGATGTGACCGAGCAGGAAAAGAATATGCCTGCGCCAGAACCGGAAAAAGTGCTGAAAACAAATAATATCGATGATATTCTGCTCTCAATGAGTGCGGCACAAAAAGAAGCAGCGATTGCGGCAGTGTTCCATACGAACAGCAAAATTGAAAAAGGGCCGGAAGAAGTTGGGAGATTAAAAACAGAAGCAGCAAAACCGGAGTCAGTTCCGGAGCAGGAAGTAGTCGAAGAACCAGAAGCGAAGCCGGTAGCGGAAGCAGTAGAAGAACCAGAAGCGAAGCTGGTAACGGAAGCAGTAAAAGAGCCGGCTTTAGAAGCAGCAGCAAAAGCAGAGCCGGTAAAAGCGAACGAAGAAAAAGCAGCAGAAGATTTCGGAAAAACCAAAAATATTTCAAAAGCGATTAAAGAGGAAGAAGTTCCTGCACCAGAGCCGGAAAGAATCCCGACAGATCTGACAGAGGAGCAGAAGTATACGTTTTCTTATTTTTCAACAGTTGGTGGTCTGCGCCAGCAGATTGCAGCCGCACTGTATATGGTAATGAAAAAAATGAACACGATGGATCAGACTTCGAGAACCGGAAATCTGATCATTCTGGGAGCTGAGGGAAGCGGAAAATCTACTCTGGGTATTCGTTTTGCAAAAACGATCAGCGAAGAGAAAGGAGAAGAATCTGCGAAAATCGCGAAGATTTATGCAGAAGATTTTAATAAAAAAGATATTCCTTCTACGGTAGCAAAGATTGCAGGCGGAACATTGATTATTGAAGAAGCAGGAGATCTGGACGATGCGGTCGTAGAGCAGCTTTCGAAAGCAATGGAATTTCGTACGGATGCACTGCTGGTTATTCTGGAAGATGAGAAGAAATACCTCAAGGAACTGTTTGACAAGCATCCGGGTTTTGCGGAAAAATTCACAAACGAAATTGTAATTCCTGTATTTACCAATGATGAACTTGTTGGATTTGGACGGGCATATGCTTATGATGAGGATTACACGATTGATGAAGATGCAGTGGCAGCATTGTATGAGAGAATCGGAGAACTTCAGGAAGATGGAAGACCTGTTACCATTATCGATGTAAAAGAAATTGTAGATCAGGCAATCAGAAAATCAGAAAAAATCGGATTCCGAAAACTGAGCATGGTGCTTTCCAGGAAACGATATGATCAGGATGACCGCGTTATCCTGTATGAAAAAGATTTCAGATAAAATAAGAAGACCATACATAGGAGCAGAAATCGCTTTATGTATGGTCTTTTTCGATGAGGTCAGAAGGTTTTATTTTTCTGAGCCTGTAAGAACATCCGGCATATAAAACAATGCAGGATGTTCGTTGGGAGGGGTTAACGTATTCTCTGTTTGATCATAGGGCCAATGATCATTGCAATTACCATCTTTATCAGGTCGGCTGGAATGAATGGAACGACACACACGGCAAGGGCTGCGCCAACCGTATAATTTGCGGTAATACAGAACCATGCGGTTCCAAAAGCATAGCATACGATTGTTCCGATGATCATACCAAGCAGTTGCAGCAAACGGTTATGACAATTGTCGATCACCAGACCGGCAATCACTGCCATGGCAATAAAGCCAATGATATAACCGCCGGTAGGACCGGCTAATTTGCCAAGTCCTCCTGTGAAACCGGAGAATACCGGGACACCGACCAGACCGATCAGAAGATAGACCAGATAACTGATCGTCCCCCGTTTCCAGCCAAGCAGATATAAAGAAAGATAAATTGCCAGATTTGTAAAAGAGATTGGAACAGGACCAATCGGAATCGACAGCGGAGCCAGGATACAGGTAACAGCTGTCATCAGTGCGGTGACTGTCATTTCATAAGTTTTGCTGTGCTGCGGTGCAGCAGTTTTGGCAGCATTCATAGTAAAAGATTCTCCTTTGATATAGTATTATGATTTCACAAATACGAAGCATAAAAAATAGTTTTCATTTGTCTGGATGTGTATCTGTATCATCAGGCAGATTCGATTTCGTAAGTAAACCCGGCATCAAGGATCGTCTGGATGGTATCCTGGATACCCTGACCACTTTCTGTCAGATAACCGGAAGCAAAAATGGAATCGACTACACTGAGCAGTTTCTTTTCTTCGCCTTTAAAATAGATCTCTCTGCCGGCTGCACAGCGGATGTCTGACTTTGGTACGAGCAGTCTTGCAAGGCAGAGGACTTTCATACAATATTCCGTTGTCAGCCCGGAAATATCTGCATCACCAAGCGGTGTGCCCTTGATCGGCAGCAGAAAATTGATCGGCAGAGCCTCCGGCTGGATCTCGCGCAGCTCCAGAAGCATATCCACGACATCCTCTTTACTCTCACCCATACCGATGATGCCGCCGCTGCAGATTTCAAATCCCAGTCCCTGAAGCATGTGGATATTTGCTACACGCTGCTCAAACGTATGGGTCGTGCAGATATTGTGGTAATAAGCACGGCTGCTGTTCAGGTTGTGGTTGATACGGTCAAGGCCGGCATCTTTGAGTATTTTCGCCTGCTTTTCTGTCAGAAAGCCGATGGAACAGCAAAGATGTGTTCCCTGCTCTTTCATTTTGCGGATGCGGCGGGCAAGTTCTTCAATATCGGCATCGGTAAATTTCATACCACTAAGGCCGATGCAGTGTCTGGATAAATGATGCTCATTTACAAAATCATTGTCGTGGTAGAGCTTTTCCTCGTCCACCCACTTGTATTTATCAATCTCCGCTTTGGAACGGCAGGATTGGGCGCAGTAGGCACAATCCTGAGAACAGTTGCCGCTGCGGGCATTGGTCAGAATATGAATACTGACGCGATTGCCCTTGTATTTCCGGCGAAGTCCTTCCGCACGGGCAATCAGATCGTTAAGTTTGTCATCCGGTGTATTCAGGATGGCGATGGCATCCTCACGGGAGAGGATCGGATCATCCTGATTATAAAAATTCGGGTTCATAATGTTATTTACCTTCCTTGCAAAATTCTGGTAACAATGTAGCATGAGAAAAAAAGATTGTCAACCAGAAAATTAAAATGGTTAACAATCTTTTGCGTAGAAATAAATATGATTAGAAATCAACATAAAAAAGCGGAGTGCCATAATTTATGAGTGAATCCATGTATCAATAGATTCGATAGAAACATGAAGTATTTCAGCGATTTCAGAAGAATTCATATTTCTTGCAGCAAGAGCGATAGCAGCATCCTTTTTGGCGGTATTGCTGCCGTTGGTAAATCCATCAGCTACACCGGCTTCATATTCAGCTTTTCTGAGTTTGCGTTCTTCCTCTTCCTTGTCATATTCAAATATACTCATAGAGATCACCTCAGCTTTATTTGCACGAAGAAATTTGGAAAGAATGTTATTACGGATACATTCATCAACTGCCAGCTTCACTGCTTCATTCAATTCCAATTCCTTCGCATATTCACGTACACATTTTACATACTGTGCATATTCTCTTAAAGTCTGGCATTGCTCCATCAGCTCTTTATTGTGCCCTTCATTGATGTTTAATGTCAGGACTTCCAGGTCCAGTTTCGGTTCACCGGACAGATTTTCAAAAGCCTCTGACAAATGGTTTACCCAATGATCTTTCTTTTTTTCAGTTCCATTATAAAATACGATAAACTGTGGTGCCGGGACTTTCAGCAGGCATGAAGAGTAAAGCGATTTATGATCGACCAATTTCTGATATTCACTGGAAATATAGAATAAATCTCGCAATGGCATATTTGGACTATAAGTAGACTGATGTTCATACAGAAACAAGTCTGTACCGATGATGAAAGCCAGATCATTTTTCATTCCCATATAAATGGCATTTTCCAGTGTGATGATTTCCAGTTTTTCCGGATCATCATAATGAGAACCGCTGACTGCATTATAAAGAGATAATAAATTTTTGCGGTCAGAAAACAGCATACGGAATACCGTATCCTTGTAATTACGGTTTACAGTTGGTTGTTCTTTTTTAGCCACAGGCAGTACCTCCTTTTTGCAGGAGCGTACAAAAATGTGCCAGCCATACGGTCTATGCTTTCTTTTTAACAGTTTGAAACTCCTGCTTTTTAAATTGATTTGTTTGATTGAAAAGCATGAATTTCTGAAATGTGATTAGAAAATATAGATGGCAGGATGCCAAGAACGTTAAGAAATATGCTTTGAAAGTATATTATCATATAACTCTCATTATTTCAATATGTTTTTAAAAAACAATTAAAATCAACATAAACAATAAGAAACTAAAATTATACGATAGAAGTGTAAATTGTGCCAGACAACAAAAGACAGAGGCATAGTGACGGCAGCAAGTTTCCGTTACTCTATCTCTGTCTTTTTCTGTTCTGTGTTTTGTACCCTGGCCTGAAAGGACTGTTCCGCTTAAGCGACTCCTGGCAAGCCAGGAACTTTTGGCAATGTGCAAAATGAACAATTCCTAAGAAGGTACTCGAACATGGCCGGTACTTAGCGACCGTATTTTGGTCGGTTATGTACCGCTGCCAATGTGAGGTAGCGAGAGCGTGCCTTCGAGGAATTCGTTCATTTGCACATTCTAAAACCTCTCTGCACTTGCTTACCAGTAGCGTACAATCGCACGGATTGTAGCAAAGTTAAATGGTGAGGTCTTAATACCACCCACCGGGTAAGCTGCCTCTGTAGAGGCGTGTACAATCAGCCCGTTTCCGATGTAAAGCCCAACGTGTGAGATTGGCTGGTAATAAAATACCAGATCTCCGGGCTGGATATTGTTGATGGAAATGATTTTTGCGGTAGCATATTTGGTTGTTGTGCCATCGTAGCCGATTGCCTGCTGGTCGGCGGTACGAGGGATCTTGATGCCAAAATGGCTCATGACGGACTGCGTAAAACCGGAGCAGTCTGCACCGTTTGTCAGGCTGGTTCCGCCGTAAACATATGGATTTCCGATAAACTGAGTCGCATAAGCTGCAATTTTGGAACCGAATGTCAGATCGGAATCGGAAGCATTCTGGTCAGTCATATATCCATTTGCATCGAAAGAGTAGAATACGTTGTCAATGATCATGATCTGGCTCTTGACCATTTCACCGGTCGTCGGAAGAAAATAGAACGTTGCGACGCTGTTATTATACCATCCTGTAACCATGACTCCGTTACGGTCAAATAAATAGGTTTTGCCGTTCAGGGTAACAATACCGGTTGCTTTGCTTCCGTCGGAAGTAAAATAGTAAGTCTTATCATCAATCTGCAGTTTCTGGCTGGTAACTCTTGCACCAGTTTCTCCTACATAATAATTGCCTACCCACTGGTTGGTGAGGACAATGCCGTTCTCATCTGTATAATAATATCTGCCGCTTGCAGAAACGACCCACTGGTTTTTTGCTTTCTGGTAATTGGAATCCAGGAAGTAGGTTTTGCCTTTCTGTGTCCAGATTCCGGTAGAACGTGTCTTTCTGGTACGGTTTCCCTTTTTGTTTATATAGTAAGCACCTACCCAGCAGCTTTTTGCCATCTGACCGTTTGATTTCAGGTAGCGTTTGCCGATCCAGGTATCGGTGACCATTTTACCGTTTGCATCAAAGTAATAATATTTGCTGCCAATCAGTACCCAGCCGGTCATCATCTTTCCGGTTGTCGGATGGAAATAGTAAGTGTCGGCACCGATCTGAGCGAAACCATAAGTACGTTCACCGGCGGCATTTACATAATACTTTTTGCTGATGATCCTGTTGGTGTACATACGGCCTTTTTTACCGAAGTAATAATATTTGCCCTTGATCTTTTTCCACTTTCTCGGTGCAGAACCGTCTGTTTTAAAGAAGTATGTATAGTTGCCGATCTTGTTCCAGCCTTTCAGCATCAGGCCGGTTTCAGCATCAAAGTAATAATATTTGCCGTTGTATTTGAGCCAGCCACTGTAACGTTCTCCAGTTTCGGTATTAAGATAATAAGTTTTGTCACGGATACGCAGCCAGCCTTTTGCAAGTTTACCTTTGTAGTTGTAGTAATAATACTTACCATCATTCTCTACCCAGGTATTTTTGTTTTCCGTCACGCCGGGAATCAGGATGTCAGAACCGTCTGCAGAAGAAGGATCCCGGACAATGTTTCCGTTTGCATCAATCGTGTAACTTTGATCCCCGGAGGTAATGACAGTGCTTGCAGCCATGGAGCCGTCAGCAGAAAGATAATATCCATCTACCCAGCGATTGGCGAGCAGCCTGCCTTTTATATCAAAATAGTACCATTTTTTATCGATCAATTTCCAGCCGGTTACGGCGTATTTGTTTTTTTCAAAATAGTAAGTATATTTACCGATCTGCTTCCAGCCAACAGCGTAGCCCGGTGCAGCCTTGATGGTATACCAGCGGCCGTTTGCATCTGCCCTCCACTTTGCTTCCGCTTTCATAGAAGGACTGACTGTGCCAAGTGTTGCTGCTAAAAGCATGGTAACGATAATCTGCTTTTTCATAAATTGCTCCTTTTAAAAATCATGAAGATCAAGATTTTGAAATCATGTTAAAAATATTACAAAATTATTACATAAGAATTTTACAGGATTTAGCTTAGAAAGTCAAGAGAAAACACATATTCTGACAGGTAAATGTCAGCAGACCTGACCGGGATCACATTCCGGGTCTTAAGTGTGTTCTGCCTGAATAAAGATTTTACGTCTGAAATATGAGAGAACTGTGGGAGAAAAAAGACAGAACCCAGGGGACAAAAAATTGTCCGCCAGGTTCGGGAAATCCACTTGTTAAGCCTTCTTGCTCTGCATTCTTTTGATGACTTTCAGTCGGGTGAATTCTTCACGTTCTTTTTCTTCCAGTGCATTCTGAATGTCTTTTGTAAGAACGGTATAACGTGGGATGGTAATATTTTTCAGAGCGTTGGCACGCTTCTGGGTTTTTTTGATATTGTTTGCCAGCCGGTAAGCTGAATTTTCGATCATGGAAAGCTTGATGGAAAGCTGCTTTACTTTTTCAAATGAGGCTTTTGCCTGGTCCAGTGCAATGTTTGTACTGTAGTAAGCGTAAGTCGGGAAAGCAGGTCTGGTATCAGCTTCTACCAGGGGGATCTCCGTACCCATGATACTTCTTGTGCGGATGCGGATCGAATCCTCAACCGGTACGGAGTAGGAGATTTCTTCTACAAGACTGATGCCCAGTTTGATGTTTGCCATCTGCAGTGCGGCATAAGCCATGCGGAAGGTAGAATCGATTTCTTTCTGAATGGATTCTGCCTGCTGGATGAGTCCCATAAGTTCCCTGATCAGAATATTTCTTTTTTTGTCCATCAGCACATAACCCTGTTTGGCAAGTGCGAGGGAGTTTTTTGCCAGAATTAAATTGCCCTTCGTAGGGAAGGTATTCGGATCCATAGGCTCACCTCTATTCGTTATAATATTTATCCAGGATCTTCGTATCGATACGGTCAAGTTCTTCTCTTGGCAGCATACGCAGAAGTTTCCAGCCAAGATCAAGAGTCTCAACGATAGAACGGTTCTCGTCCTCGCCCTGTCCGACAAAGGTATGCTCAAATGCTTGTCCGAACTTCAGGTAAGTTTTATCGAGCGGTGAAAGTTCGTCCTCACCGATAACGGATGCCAGGGCTCTTGCATCTCCAACTTTTGCGTAGCAGGAGAATAACTGGTTTGCAACATCCTGATGATCTTCTCTTGTGTAACCTGCACCGATACCGTCCTTCATCAGACGGGACAGAGAAGGCAGTACGTTGATCGGCGGGTAGATTGCCTGTCCGTGAAGCTGACGGTCCAGTACAATCTGGCCTTCGGTGATGTAACCGGTCAGGTCAGGGATCGGGTGTGTGATATCATCGTTCGGCATAGTCAGGATAGGGATCTGTGTTACAGAACCTTCGACGCCTTCTACGATACCGGCACGTTCGTAGATCGTAGCCAGCTCACTGTAGAGATATCCAGGATAACCTTTACGGGAAGGAATCTCGCCTTTTGAGGAAGAAACCTCACGCATGGCCTCTGCAAAGGATGTCATATCGGTTAAGATAACCAGGATGTGCATGCCCTTTTCAAATGCCAGATATTCTGCTGCGGTAAGGGCAACCTTCGGTGTGATCAGACGTTCTACAACCGGGTCGTTTGCCAGGTTCAGATACATGACTACGTGGTCAGAAACACCGCTCTCTTCGAAAGTCTTGCGGAAGAATTCTGCTACGTCATATTTAACACCCATAGCTGCGAAAACGATCGCAAATTTCTCATCGGAATTATCACCCAGAGAAGCCTGTTTTACGATCTGAGCTGCCAGACGGTCATGTGGCAGACCGTTTCCGGAGAAGATCGGAAGCTTCTGTCCGCGGATCAGGGTCATCAAACCGTCAATGGCGGAGATACCGGTACGGATGTAGTTACGCGGATATTCACGGGCCACCGGGTTTAACGGCTTTCCGTTTACATCCAGTTTTTTATCAGCTAAGATCGGTCCCAGACCGTCGATAGGATTTCCAAGACCGTCAAAGGTACGGCCTAACATATCGGCGGAGACACCGATCTCCATTGGATGTCCGGTGAGACGGGTATGAGTGTTTTTCAATGCCATGTTTCCGGTGCTCTCAAACACCTGGATCACGGCTTTATCCTCGTACGCCTCGATAATGCGTCCGAGCTTCTTTTCTTTTCCGTCGACGGTCATTTCCACGATTTCATCATAAGATGCCCCGGAAACGCCTTCGAGGACGGCAAGAGGGCCATTTAAGGAACTAAGGCCAAGATATTCGACTGCCATTGTGATCTGCCTCCTTATGCGTTGCGCTCGATGACGGAATTGTAGAAGTCATCGATCTGCTTCTTATAGTCGTCAAACATGTCGAGACGGTCATTCGGGACGTCATATTTGATGGCAATGATCTTCTCAAAGATCTTTTCTTCTTTGAGGACGGATACCGGCATGCCCATGGCAACGAGGGCACGGGATTTTTTATAGAGATAAAGGATGATCTCCATCATCTTAAACTGCTTTTTCAGCGGAACGCAGGTATCTTCCTTATGGAAAGCGTTCTGCTGAAGGAAACCGAGACGGATAACCTTGGCGATCTCGAGAACGAGCTTCTGGTCATCAGGGAGAACATCGGATCCGATCAGTTTTACGATCTCCATCAGGCTGCTTTCCTGATTCAGGATCGTGACGAGCTGGTTACGGTAATTGACAAAGTTTTTATCCACATGCTCAGAGTACCAGGAAGAAAGATCCGTGAGGTATTCCGAGTAGCTGGTCAGCCACTGGATCGCCGGGAAGTGTCTCGCGTAGGCGAGGTTCTTATCAAGTCCCCAGAAGCAGCGGACGAAACGCTTGGTGTTCTGTGTGACCGGTTCGGAGA
>OHAC01003596.1_pt1 | contig 10661 bp, 9 predicted proteins | sample 1577051 | NCBI WGS metagenome assembly OHAC01 (sample SAMEA3541499, study PRJEB24748) | human gut metagenome | biome: human gut; feature: human-associated habitat; material: faeces | place: China | collected 2012 | reverse complement strand
AATGTATCAGATGGTGATCGGAAAATGCTTAATGGTATTTGGGATTATTATGCTATGGAGAGTGAATAGATTCCGAATGACAGAGGAATGAAAATAATTGGAGGAAACGAAAATGAGTATAGCAGGAATTAACGGTTATAATTATTCAAATTATTATACAGGAACAAAAAGAAACACTGCGAAAGCAAACGGTATGAATTCCGGTTTGTTATCAAATGTAAGTAGTACATCTTCTAATATTACATTACATATGTCGGGAACGGGAGATAGTGGAAATGCATTAACAGCAGTAGGATTTCCGGATGGCAGTAGTGCATCTGTATATAAATCAGATACATATGATTCGGCGAACCCGGAATACAGGGTAAGATATTGGGACAAAGAAGGAAATTACACAGATACAAATGTACAGATAAATGATGTTGATCCAAGAAATGCAAGTTATTTGGAAATGCTTGCATATACAACATATAGTGATGTAGAAGGATTTACGAAAAATGCTTTTGGAGATTTCATGAATGCGGCTGGTGGTGTGAATGGCAACATCACTTATGATTCTGACAGCATAAATGAAAAGAAAGACTATATGAGCATGATTGAAGAATTTATGCAGTTACAATATGATTCGAACAACTTATCAGGTTATCTGTCATATAAGGAATTGTATGATTACATAAATGACAGAACAGAGAGGTGATTCAATTAAATGGAAATATCAAATAATTATAGCACAGCAAAAGTGTGGAACACATCGAATAAAAATGTTTCTAAATCTTCTGAAAAAAACAAATGGAAATTAACGGATTCTTTAAAAGAGAAAATTGTTGAACTGGCAAAAAAAGATGCACAGGACAACGTATATATGGGAAATGCGTTTATGAATTTGCGTAAGATGGAAGTAAGCAAAGTGGCACCGAACAGGGCAGCCTTAATTGGAAAATTTAATCAATCAATGAATTCCGGCAATATGTCCGCAATGAAAGAAGTTGAAAAAGCTGATAAAAAATGGCTCTGTATTTTGTTCGGGATACCATATGAGGCAGAGTTTCAGGGAGAGGGAACAGGATCAGCAGCTCATGTATATAACGAATGTGGTGAAGAAGTTCTGACATATACAGAGGGAGTAGGCTGGCAAGAAAAGGAAACAAAAGCAGAGTCACAGGTACATTCGGCGTTAAAATCGACGTATTATGAGGCTTTTTGTGATGCAAGAAAAGCATTAAACAGTGAACAAAGAACTGGTGGTATGAATGAAAATATAATGTCACAAGACAATTTTGATATGAAAGCGTAAAGAGCGTGCGATTAAAATAATGGTTTATAAATAGGAGTGTTGTAAATCAGCAGATATCAAATCTGTTTTCAAAGAATGGTACTTTTATTGCAGAGGATGGTACAGATTTACTGGCATTGTTTAAGGAAAAATACTATTCTGATGATCACAGTGATTGGACTTATTATAATTCAGATTATTACTATCAATGCAATGACACCAATGCGGCATTGAGAGAATCTGCCTGGAAAATGACGGAAAAATGGGAATTGGGCGGGATTGTGCAGGTACAGGAGCTTGGAACTCTTGAAACGCCTATTGCCCTGACCAATACACTGAATGTTGGAAAAGTGGCGGATGCCATGATTTCATGGATGATACAGCAGACCCAAAAAGAAGGGGAAGATGTTTTTTCCATCAATCCGGTTGTCGGAGAATGTAATGATTCAAGGATCAATGAGATTTGTAACCGGGTAGTGGGGGAAAAAGAGCTGTATCAGGCACTGGAGCAGGCGGATACAGACTTTGCGGAAGGTGATATCGGTGCCGGAACAGGAACGATCTGCTATGGGCTGAAAGGGGGAATCGGATCGGCATCCCGCACGCTGGTGCTTGACGGAAAAACATATACCATTGGTGTTCTGGTACAGTCAAATTTCGGGGCAACCAGAGATTTGAAAATCAGTGGAAAACCGGCAGGAGAGAAGATTCTGGAGCGGATCCGGAAGGAAGAATGCGGAAGCAGCGCCGAAGACCGGGGATCGATTATGACGGTTCTGGCAACAGACCTTCCGGTATCGGAGCGGCAGCTGTACCGGATTATCCGCCGCTGTGGAGTCGGAATCGCCAGAACAGGAGCCTACACCGGCCACGGAAGCGGTGAAATCATGATCGGATTTACAACAGCAAACCGCGTAGACACAAAGAGTACATGTGAGGTGGAAGCGTGCGCCCGGATAAAAGAAGAAAAAATCAACGAGGCATTTGAAGCAGCGGCAGAGGCTGTGGAGGAAGCGATCCTGAACTCTATGGTAACCGCAAAGGAAAAAAGAGGCCTGGACGGAGCCAGATACCGCAGCCTTGCCGAATTTCTGGAAACACCGGGATTTCTGAAATAAATTATTTTTCCAGAACCATACGCCCCAGCTCGGAAATTTCACATCCGCCTTTTGTCCGGTGCACGATGAGATAACCGGCGGAAGAAAGCTCTCCGAGTACGGTGCGCAGAGCCGCTTCGGATACAAAGGTTTCTCCGTCGGCCAGTCCGTTTTTGATTGCCAGGCGGCCTGCTTTCGGATGCGTCGATACGAAAGAAAGAACCTGATATTGAAGGGCGGTGAGGGAAACGTCAGCCATCTGGCGGGAACGGAGGTATGTCGGCAGATCGGAAAGCTGCAGCTTATGGCTGCTGTACCGGGTAAACAGGCTGCAGGACAGATTGTACAGCTCATGAATATTTCCGGGGTACGCATATTCCTTCAGAAAGCGCAGAAGCCCTTCCGAAAAGATCCGGTCGCAGGTCATATCGGTGTTGTGGAAAAACTGAAGCAGAAAGTAATTGAGAAGATCGGGAATATCCTCCCTGCGTCTGCGGATCGGGACTGTCTGAAGCTCGGAAGCACTTAAAAGGTGAAAAAGCTCCCGCAGGAAGGTTCCTTTTTCTACTTTTTTGTAAAGGTTATCATCCGCAATAGCAATGATACGCACATCGAAACGGCGGGTTTCCGGTGCGGAAAAGAAGTTACCATGAACATTGGTAAGAACATTGACCAGCAGATCCTGAATGGAAAGCGGAAAACGGTCCACCTGGGAAAGGACGAGTGTGCCATGGTTGGTTTCGGCAAGGAGCCGGAGCAGGGAGGCTTCGGTCAGATCATTTCCCGGAGAATGAAGAACAGAAAACGGATAATGGTGGCGGCGCGAAAAATTGTGGATCGCACGTGCGAGTGTCCGGCGCTGTGTACCGCTTTCTCCCTGGATCAGAATCGGAAAATCAAAGAGTGCAAGATGTCTGGCCTGCGCCATCAGATTCTGGACGGAATCTGCGTGGGACAGGGAAAGGGAAAAGGTACGGGAGGAAGCGAAAAAAGTGCTTTCTTCCGTTTTTTCGTCTTTCGATACCGACATTTCCATGGATCTGCTCTCGGGAAGAAACGCAAGAAAAACAGGTTCTGTATCTGGAAAAACCATAGAGAGAACGCTTAACGTGATCTGTGTTTTCTGATCCGAAAGGAGAATGGTCCAGTCACCGTTGCGGTCGAAAGCAGTGTCCGCGTAGGCAGGCGGAAGACATTCCGAAAAAGGCTGTCCTTCAAAGTTGGAGGAAGGAAGCGAGAAGGCATGTGCAAATTTAGCGTTCATGAACTGAATGCGGCCATCCGCACCAAACAGACAGATGCCAATGGGAAGAGAGAACAGGATAACCTGCATGAGCTGTTCGGTCTGTACATAATTTGTATAGTAAGTTTCTGAGGTCTTGACGGTGTGAAGAATCTGATTGACATAATTGCGCGATACACGGTTTACGGTCTGCAGAGGAATGTTGAAATATTCGCAGAGCTGTAAAATAGTGGAAATATCGATGATACGGTTGCCGATATCCAGCACATTGGGGATGCGGGAAGGAACGAGCTGCGGCTCGCCGGCGGTGATGGCAAACTGAATGTCAGACTCGGTATCCTTGCATCCGGGATAAAACGGAACAAAGTCATATTGTGTGATGCCGCATTCCTCAAGCTGGGAAATGATAGCGAGCGTGGAATATTTATCATCGTTTACCAGATAGACACGTTCGTGCGGCGGAATCTGAATGATTTTATCCAGGAACATATGGTTGAAAACGCGGTCGCAGGGGAGCTGCAAAATGGAGGAGTCAAGGGTAAGCGGAAAGGTTTCCATGGCGCGGACGCTTGGAAAAAGGACGCACTGGTATCCCCGGAAGAGAGAGGGGTCTGTGGCCTGCTCTCTTAAAAGGGTGTTGAAGGTGAGATATTCACCGAGCACGGAGTGAAGATAAGACTGAAATTCGGAAAGCATTCGTTTCCGGGAAGAAATGATCAATACGTTGCCAAGCTTTTGTTTTCTGTTCATAAAGGGACCTCTTTTCCTGCTAAAAAGTGGTAATGGGTTAAAAATTAGGATAATTATATCATTTTTGACGAAAATAAACAACCTAAATGCAAAAAGACAAAAAAGAAAAGAAAAAATCAAGAAGAATGCTTTGACATAGTGACGCATTACATCTATAATACCGATTAAGCAAAGGGGCTGTAAAAAAAGGTAAGGCATCTTTGCTCTTTTTTATATCATGGTTCTGTTATCTGTGAAAAGAAAGAACAAAGAAAACAGCAACACTTGCAGAAAAGGAGGAGACAACAATGAAAAAAAGACATGTAATGCGTGCTCTGGTTGCAGCAGCAACGGCACTGGCACTGACAGCATGTGGATCGACAGGTTCTTCTGACACAAGTAAGAGCACATCAACAGCATCCGCTGCATCGACCTCATCCGGTTCAGAAGCAGGTACGGAGAATACCATCACGATTCCGGCAGGCGAGTCGGTATCCCAGGATTCTGATGTTACGGCAATGGTAGCTGTAGACTTTACCACCATGGATCCGATGGATACTTCCGATACACTTTCCGGTGGTGTACAGCGAATGATGATGGACGGTCTGTTTGGATTCGATGAGAATATGCAGATCATTCCGATGCTGGCAACCAGCTATGAAGCAAATGATGAAGCAACCGAGTATACGATTCATCTTCGTGAGGGCGTAAGCTTTACCGATGGAACTCCGTGGAATGCAGATGCCCTGATTGCAAACGTAAATAAATGGGCAGACAAGAGCCTTGGACTGAAACGTACTACATTCCTCTGCAATGTTCTGGATCATGCAGAGAAGATAGATGATTATACCGTTAAAATTTATTTATCACAGTCATTCGGTGCTTTCATCAGCAACCTGGCACATCCGGCTACGCTGATCATGAGCCCGAAACAGATTGAAGCAGGAGAAGATGCCTGTGCACAGGCACCGGTAGGAACCGGACAGTACAAATTTGTTGAGTGGGTTGCCGGTGACCATATGAAAGTAGAACTGAACAAAGACTGGTGGGGATATGACGCAGACGTCTGCGGCGGAACTGCTCTGGCAGATGCAGATGCAGGATTTAAGAGCATCACATTCAAACCGGTTGCAGAAAGTGCTACCCGTGTATCTGCAATTCAGGCAGGTGACGCACAGATTATGTGGTCTGTACCGACAGAAAGTGTTGACACCTTAAAAGGTGACAGCAACGTATCCGTTGGAATGGGCGACAGCATCGCCGTATGGTACTTCTTCATGAATACACAGAAAGCACCGTTCAACGATGTGAAGGTTCGTGAGGCAATGGCTTATGCAATCAACAAAGAGGCATATATCCAGGTCGTTATGAACGGTTACGGTTCTGTGGCAACTTCTATGGTAGGAGAAGAAGTACAGCACTACAAAGGAAATGATCCGTATTCCTACGATCCGGAAAAAGCAAAAGAGCTGTTAAAGGAAGCAGGATATCCGGATGGATTTACCACAACACTGATGTACAGCAACACGACAGCAAATCAGAAAAAAGCAGAGTTCTACAAACAGCAGCTTTCTGAGGTTGGTATTGATCTGGAATTGAACGGAATGGAAAATGCCGTTCTGAATGAAAAGGTTCAGGGAGCTGACTGCGCAGGAGCAGATGCCGAGGTTGACTGCTACTTAAGCGGATGGTCTACTTCCACCGGTGATGCTGACTGGGGACTTCGCCCGATGCTGGCAACCGAATCTGAACCGCCGATGAGCTACAACATCAGCTACTATGAGAATGAAAAAGTAGATCAGCTTCTCAAAGATGGTCTTGCAACAGCAGATGAAGACAAACGTGGTGAGATCTATGCAGAAGTACAGGATACTGTATGGAAGGATCTTCCGCTGCTCTGCATCGCAAGTGATAAAAACATCTGGGCAACCAGCAACAACATTACCGGAGTATATCTGTTAGGCGATGGAAGCATCGGCATGAGAAATGCCAGAATGGCAGCCGAATAACGGCAGACTGAAATAAGGATATGAAAAAGACCCCGGCGTCCTTCCATCAAAAGAGGGCGCCGGTTTCTTACAAACAGGAAAGCAGGCAGTGATCCGTGGGATTGTACCTGTAGGATAAGCATGAAAGTAGGAGATACAATATGCCAAAATATATACTGAAGCGTATTGTGGGTACGATCCCCACACTGATTATTGTTGTTACATTTGTATTTTTCTTTGTCCGCCTGATTCCGGGAGATCCGGCGAGACTCGTTGCAGGAGAGCAGGCAACACAGGATGACGTAGAGGCAGTAAGAGAAGAGCTTGGCCTCAATAAATCCATTCCGACACAGTATGTTACCTACGTGACAGGACTTTTAAAAGGAAATCTCGGAACCTCCCTTCGAACAAAGCAGCCGGTTACAAAGGAAATTGCGGGAAGATTCGGAAATACCGTCCGTCTGGCATTTGTCACATTGCTGTGGAGCTCGGTTGTTGGTGTGCTCTTTGGTGTGTGGTCCGGAACACACCGGGGAAAATGGCAGGATTATACCGGAATGACGATTGCGGTCTCGGGTATTTCACTCCCCTCGTTCTGGATCGGCTTTCTGCTGATTATGCTGTTTGCGGTAAAACTGCGAATTCTGCCGACAACAAGCGGAACAAGCCTGAAAAGTCTGATTATGCCGTCGATCACGCTCGGCGTCGGAATTGCAGCCGTGATCGCACGATTTACAAGATCCTCCATTATTGAGGTTTTAAAAGAAGATTACGTCAGAACAGCAAGAGCAAAAGGAATCAAAGAAAAGGTTGTGATCTGGAAGCATGTTTTCCGCAACTCCATGATCTCCGTCGTGACGGTTGTGGGTCTGCAGTTCGGCTTTCTGCTGGGAGGTTCTGTTGTCACAGAAACGGTATTTGCCTATCCTGGCCTTGGCTCCCTTCTGATTGAATCGGTCAATTACAGAGATTATCCGGCAATCCAGTCCCTGATTCTGATCTTTTCGCTGCAGTTTATCGTCATCAACCTGATTGTCGATATCCTCTATGCGGTTCTGAATCCGGAAATTAAACTTCAGTAGGAGATGAGTGGAATGAAAGAAAAGAAAAAAGTACAGACCGAGAACCAGGAGAGAATTAAAACTCCGTTTTCTGAGATGGTTCGAAAATTTAAAAAACAGAAAAATGCAGTAGTTGCGCTTTGTTTTATCATTTTTCTCATTTTCCTTGCGTTTTTCGGAAGCAAAATTGTGCCGTACGGAATCAATGAGTATGATTACAATGCGATTCTGCAGGGACCAAGTATGAAGCACCTGTTTGGAACGGATGAGTTTGGACGGGATCTGTTTTCCCGTATCGTCTGTGGAACCCGGATTTCACTTGCAGTCGGATTCGGCGCTGTTACGGTCGGTGCAGTCTGTGGTACCATTCTCGGACTTCTGGCCGGATATTACGGCGGATGGATTGATTCTATTATTATGAGAATCTGCGATGTCCTGTTCGCTTTTCCGGGACTGATTCTTGCAATCGCCATCGTGGCAATCCTCGGAAGCGGCATGACAAACGTTGTGATTGCGGTCGCTGTCTTTTCTACACCGACCTTTGCGCGGCTTGTCCGAAGCAAAACGCTGAGCCTGAAAAATTCCGTCTTTGTCCTGGCGGCACGGAACATCGGTGTTTCCGATGCAAGAATTCTGTTTCACCATATTCTGCCGGGAGCCATTCCGGACATCATTGTACAGTATTCCATGTCATTTGGATCTTCCATTCTGACAGCATCGAGCCTTTCCTTCCTGGGAATGGGCGCACAGCCGCCGACACCGGAATGGGGACTGCTTCTTTCCAACGGAAGAAACTATATGGCAAGTGCAATGTATGTGACGATTTTCCCGGGTCTTGCGATTTTCCTTACCGTACTGAGCTTTAACCTGTTAGGCGACGGACTTCGCGATGCACTCGATCCGAAACTTTCCGATTGATAAGGAGGAGCAGAAGTGGCTACTGATAACGTACTTGAGATAAAAAATTTACATACGTATTTCTATACCGATGGCGGCGTGATCAAAGCAGTAGACGGTGTCGATGTGGAGCTTCGACGCGGCGCAACGCTTGGCATCGTAGGTGAGTCGGGAAGTGGAAAGAGCGTGACATCCCTCTCTGTGATGGGATTACTGACCGGAACGAAAGGAAAAATTGCTGATGGCGAAATCCTGCTGGATGGCGATGACATTGTAAAGCTGACGAAGGAACAGCAGAGAAAGCTGCGCGGAAGCAAAATTTCCATGATTTTCCAGGAACCGATGACCAGTCTGAATCCGGTCATGAAGATTGGAGACCAGGTGGCAGAATGTGTTCTGCAGCACGAAAAAATATCAAAAAAAGAGGCACTGAAAAAGGCGGAAGATATGCTCCGGAAAACCGGTGTTCCGCGTGTGGAACATATGATGAAGGAGTATCCGTTCCAGCTTTCCGGCGGCCAGAGACAGAGGGTCATGATTGCCATGGCACTTGTATGCAAGCCGGAAATCCTGATTGCGGATGAGCCGACGACTGCACTGGATGTAACGATTCAGGCACAGATACTGGATCTGATGAATCAGCTGAAAAAAGAGACAGGTACATCCATCCTGTTTATTACACATGATCTTGGTGTTGTCGCAGAGGTCTGCGATGATGTTGCCGTTATGTACTGCGGCCGCGTGGTAGAGCGCGGAGATGTAAAAACAATTTTCGCCAATCCGTCCCACCCGTATACGAAGGGACTGCTGGGATCGATTCCGAGACTGGGAGACGCCGGAAAAGAACTGAAGTCGATTCCGGGTAACGTTCCAAACCCGAAATATATGCCGAAAGGCTGCAAATTTGAGCCGCGATGTCCATACGCTTCGGAAAAATGCCGCGAGGAAGAACCGGGATTTTTCCAGATCGAAGAAGGCCATATCAGCAGATGCTGGCTCTGCGAAAGCGGACAGCTCAAAACAGATCACGTAGAGAAGGCAGGTGACTAGGATGTCAGATACATTACTTAGAGTAGAGGATTTGAAAATTTATTATCCGGTTGCCGGAAGCGGATTTGGGAAAAAGGAATTCGTCAAAGCGGTAGACGGAGTTACCTTTGAGGTGAAAAAAGGCGAGGTATTCGGAATTGTAGGCGAGTCCGGCTGCGGAAAATCCACACTGGGAAGAGGCGTCTGCAAACTGGAAAATCTGACATCGGGCCATGTGTATCTGGATGGCGAAGATATTACAGAGTACAATGACCGGAGAATGCGTTCCATCCGGAAAAAAGTACAGATGGTTTTTCAGGACCCGTATGCGTCCCTGAATCCACGAATGTCCGTTTTTGATATCATTGCAGAGCCGCTGCTGGTGCATCATCTGTATCAGGATAAAGCGGATCTGGAAAAGAAAGTGCTGGATCTTTTGCACCGGGTAGGACTGGATGACTACCATGCAAACCGTTATCCACATGAATTTTCCGGCGGTCAGCGTCAGAGAATCGGAATTGCCCGTGCACTTGCGGTAGAACCGTCTCTGATCATCGCAGACGAACCGGTTTCGGCACTGGATGTGTCTATTCAGGCGCAGGTTCTGAATCTTTTAAATGAACTGAAGCATGACCTGGATCTGACCTATATTTTTGTTGCACATGACCTGAGCGTTGTGGAATACATCAGTGACCGTGTCGGTGTTATGTATCTCGGCAATTTCGTGGAGGTCGGAGAAAAAGAGAAAATTTACAGCAATCCGATGCATCCGTATACGCAGGCACTGCTTTCCGCAGTTCCGGTTCCGGATCCGACGGCAAAAAGAGAAAGAATTCTGCTTGAGGGAAGCATCCCATCCGCCCACAAGCCGCCGACAGGCTGCAAATTCCATACCAGATGTCCAAAATGCATGGAATGCTGCAAAACACAGGCACCGGAGCGGTATGAAGTGGATGACGGACATTACGTATATTGTCATCTTTATGATAAAGAAAGAAGGGAACAGCAGAAATGAAGCTTTTTATCAGTGCAGATATCGAGGGCTGTGCCGGAGTGGCACTGACCGATGAAACACATAAGAAGGAAAGCGTATACCAGAGATTTGCAGAGGAGATGACCGAAGAGGTCGTTGCGGCATGCGAAGCAGCACATGAAGCGGGCGCGGATGAGATTGTCGTAAAGGACGGTCACGGAGATGCATCCAACATTGACCCGCTGAAAATGCCGGAGTATGTCACCCTGATCCGGGGAAAGAGTGGTCATCCGTATAATATGATGTATGGTATCGACGACAGCTATGACGGCGTGTTGTATCTTGGATACCATGCACCGGCAGGAGGTCCC
>OHAC01003591.1_pt1 | contig 10679 bp, 8 predicted proteins | sample 1577051 | NCBI WGS metagenome assembly OHAC01 (sample SAMEA3541499, study PRJEB24748) | human gut metagenome | biome: human gut; feature: human-associated habitat; material: faeces | place: China | collected 2012 | reverse complement strand
TATCAAATGTTTTATAACCTTTTCTTTAAAAAATTGTATCATCGGCCCATTGCAACATGCATTGATTATCGTTCCGATTCCTACAATACTCCACACGCTGTTTTTACCTATAATGCAAAACAGCACCCCGATCATCACTACTGTAATATCTGAACTTACTCTTGCAATATGAAATGGAATTTTTCCTTTTGTTGCTTTTTCAATAATAATAGCCACCGCATCATATGGGGCAACTCCCATGTCTGCTGTCATATACAATGCTACTCCCATTGATGCCATGAATTGCCCAAGTATTAATGCAATAATACGAAGCGGCATTGTTATATGTATCTGTGCAACGTCGTTTACCAGGAAACAAATAAAGTCTGCAATATATCCTACAAATACCATATTGATGATTGTTCCTAACCCTATGCAATGCCGCACCGTAAAAAATACAATAATTAGTAATACGATATTTATAACAAGTTGCCAGTTACCAAATGACCATCCAATAAATCCACTGATTGCAAGATTCATTCCGCTAAATGGATCGACACCAAAGCCTGCAATTCGAAGGAAAGATACGCACAGACCGATCAATAAAATACCTGTTACCATCAACAGAATTCTTATTTTAGATTCTATCTGATTTTCTTTTTGCATAACATACTACCCTTTTTATTTTTCTTTTGCCTTTAAAATATAAATTCTTGATTCAAAATCTGTACATGGAGTTGCATCACCCGGAACTTCTCCTGCCGTTACATCTGTTGTAATCAGACCAAAATTCATCAGTTCATCTCCATAATTTTCTGTTTTATTTAAAATATTTTCGTAAAGCATATCTGGATCTAATCCTTGTAATTTTATTCTACTATATGCCTGATTCACTCCATTTAACGTACGATAATATCCAACAATTGCTGTCTTTTTATCTTCACTCACAACCATCCAAATCGTCTCATTTCCTTCAAATGGACTTTTGAGTCTGTAAAAATCACCAAACTGAAATAATTTTCTATATTTTTTCATAAAAATAATCTGTTCTTTTACTTCTGCGATTTCTTCTTCTTTCAGACTATTTAAATCAAGCTCATAGCCAAAAGTACCAAAATAAGCTACGTTTGCTCTGGTATGTAACGGGGTTTTTCGGAATACCTGATGATTCGGAATGACCGACACATGACTTCCCATACTGCTTATTGGATAACAAAGAGAGGTTCCGTATTGAATTTTCAAACGTTCAATCGCATCGGAATCATCACTCGTCCATCCCTGGGGTGCATAATACAACATTCCGGGGTCAAAACGTCCACCACCGCTTGAACATGATTCAAAAAGTACTTCTGGAAATTCTGATGTCAGTCTCTCATATAAGTCATATACGCCAAGAATATAACGATGGAATACTTCTCCCTGACGATCTGCCGGCAGTGCCACACTGTAACATTCTGTAATACTACGGTTCATATCCCATTTAATATAAGAAACTTTTGCTTCAGATAAAATCTTTGCCATCATCTCATAAATATACTCTACTACTTCTTTGCGTGAAAAATCTAAAACATACTGATATCTGCCATGAGATGCATTTCTTCCCGGTGTATGCAAAATCCAATCTGGATGCGCACGATACAAGTCAGAATCTTTATTGGTCATTTCCGGTTCAAACCACAGTCCGAATTTAATTCCCATCGCTTCAATTCGCTCTGATAATCCTTTAATACCATTCGGAAGTCTTTCTGGATTTGCAACCCAATCACCTAAACCTGCATGGTCATCATTTCTTTGTCCAAACCATCCATCATCTAATACAAAAAGCTCTACTCCACATTCTTTTGCTTTAGAAGCAATTTGAACAAGACGATCTTCTGTAAAATTAAAATAAGTTGCTTCCCAATTATTATTTAAAATTGGTCTTGGACGGTCCCGCCAATAACCTCTGGCAAGTCTTTTTGCATACAAACGATGAAAAGTCTGACTCATCTTATTTAACCCTTGATCAGAATAGACCATAACCGCTTCCGGAGTTTGAAATTCCTCCCCTGGTTCTAATTTCCAGTCAAATCGATCTGGATTAATTCCTACAGTAATCCTTGTTACATCATGGGTATCTACTTCTGCCTGCATTCGGAAATTTCCACTGTAGATTAAACTAAATCCAATAACCTCTCCCGATGTTTCTCCTGCATTCGGACGTTTCAGTACCATAAATGGATTGTGTTCATGTGAAGAATTTCCTCGCATACTGTCTATTGCAGTAATGCCCTGTTCTAATATACGATTCTTTACATATCGTTCTCTAGACCATGCCCCAGAAAGCTGCATCCACACATAATCCTTGTCCGGAAGATCTAAATTAAGACTCATCATCGTCTGCAAATGTAATACTTTTTCTCCTTCATTACATATATGTGCGCTTCTGGCTATTGCACTTCCTTTAGAAAAAATAGTATATAATAATGTAAGTTTTGCTCCTGTCAGACTATCTTTTAATATAATTTTTAATGTTTCTGCCTCTTCCTCACTTTCTGTATAAGTTGCCGGAAGTCCTTTTAACGATGGTTTTCCCTTTAAAATCTCATAACCTACATACTTAAATTCAGAAATATTACTTCCATTTTCCTGCATAATTTCAATTGCCGGATGTCGATAATCTGTTGTTCCATAGACAGGATATTCTTGTCTTATATGCTCTAAAGAAAAGCTTCGGTCTCCCTCAAAAATGTAAGAAGTCATCGGACGACCACATTTTTCTACAAGGTAGGAGAAATCTGGTTTGTCATGAATTCTTTTTCCATAATATAATTGTCCCATATGTCCGTTTTCTAAGACACACATAATATAGCTGATTTCTTCGTTATATAAATGAAATGTTTTTGTTTCTTTGTGAAAAATAATTTTTTCCATAAATGATTCTCCTGCCTCTCTTTTTATTCCGTCACTATTTTTCTCTGTGCATGAATTTCATTTACTTTCTCTGTTACTTCTTCCATTGCGGCACCTTTTAACTTATAGCATTTCTTATAAATTAAGAAACTAACTACTGCAAGGATAACCGGAATGACAATCATAAGTACACGTATACCTAAAATAGTTCCTGCACTCTGTACTGCTGCTTTTGCATTATATCCTACAACCTGAAGTCCTACTCCGCTTAAGCCTCCAGCTGCTGCTGTTGCTGCTTTCATCAAAAATGTCTGTGCTGAACAGGTAACACTTTCATTTCGAACTCCAAATTTTACTTCTCCATAATCGATAACATCTGCCATACAGCATGTTGTAACTCCTAAGGAAAGTCCTGAACCAAAGAATAATAACGCACAACAGATTACAACAAGTACTGCACTTTTTGGTGCAATGAATCCTGCGATTCCAAGTAAAATAAATCCTGCAATCGGAAGCACACACGCATATGCATATACTTTTTCACGACTAATCTTTGTTGAAATTTTAGGGAAACATACCAAACCGGCCATTTCAGCAATAATGGCAAATCCAAAAATAGAATATAAATATTCATTTCCACATACGCACTTGAAATAATAAACGGCAAAACTTTTTGCAATCTGTGTACAAAGGTTAAATGTAAGTAAAATTCCAATAAAAGCAAGTAACTGATCATTTTTAATAATGATACGGAAAGCCTGTTTTAAACTTGTTTTCTCTGCGTAAACTCCGATTGTTGATTCTTCTTTTACGTTAAATACAGTAATACCGATTGCTACAATAAAGATAACTGCAATAATTATCGCAAATAATGTATATCCTGTTTCTGCATAGAGATTTTTCTCCCCAGCTATTTTATTTAAATGATTAATGATATACAATCCAAATGTTGCTACTGAGAATCCTGCAAGACTTGCAAAAAATCTTGGAATAACAGACACTTTCTCCCGCTCATGCGGATCATTTGTTAAGTTTGGAAGCCAGGACCAATATGGTACATCCATGATCGTATATGTCATTCCATAAAGTATATACATTACCGATACATAAATATATAATGAAGTACCTGATAAATTAAAGCTATGGAACAATAGTACGAATACAACAGAATTTAGCAATGTTCCAATAACAAGCCATATTCTGAACTTTCCAAACTTTGTATGTGTATTATCACAGATCATTCCCATTACGGGATCATTAATCGCATCCCATATTCTTGCCACCAGAAACAGCACACCAACAAAAGCTGGTGCTAAATATAAGGTATCTGTAAAATATAACATTAAAAAAGAGCCAACCAGATTACAAATGGCATCTTTACCTATCGCACCAATACCAAAACAATATTTTTCTCTTGTAGACGCATATTTATACTGCGGATGTTTATTTGTACTTTTTTGATTACTCATCCTTTTCCTCCTCCAGAACAATCTATCTCTTAATTTAATTATTTTTCTGAGGAATTTTGCGCGCTTGTTCCTAACTGATTACAGTATAACCCAAAAAAAATAACACCCGTTAGCATATTTTGTTTGTAAAACCATTCAAAATGTTGTCTATCGGGTGTTGTTTATATCATTTTATATGTAATTTATTTCTATCTATGATTTATAACTATCGTTAGCAACTACAAATATTTTGTCTTTTTGTCTTCATATTCCTCCAGTTCTTTTTGTACACGTAATAAACGTTCCTTTGTTGTCTTTCTATTTTCTTTGCGATATTTACTTGGTGTACCTCCTGTTTCCTGTTTAAATGCTTTTTCAAAATTTAAAGCACTTTTATATCCACAAGAATGTGCGATATATTCAATTGAAAAATCCGTTAAGGTTAGTTGTTCCCTCGCTCTTGAAATACGAAACTTCGTCAAAAAAGCTTTCGGAGAGATATTTAGGCTTTTTTTAAAAACAGTATACAAATAACTTCGGTTCAAAGCCAGATAATCCGCTATATCATTTACCGTAATCCCCTGCGAATAATTATTCTTGATATAATCAATCGCCTCCTGAACATGCATACTTTCCGCTGTATTATCTTCAAACTGCCTCAATGTAATTTCTCTTGCAAGAACCGAAAAAAAATCGAACAATCTTCCCTGTAAATAATACAAATTCTCTGTTGTTGATTTTGTATGTTTCAACATGGAAAATACTATTTCTTTAAGTTCTTCTCCTCCTTCACACTGACAGACTAACTGTCTGCTGTTCAATCCAACATCCTGAATAAAACTCTTTGCTTCTGTTCCTCCAAATCCAACCCATAAATATGTCCATGGTTCCTCTTTATCAGCCTGATAAAATGTCAGGCTCTCTGGTTCAATTAAAAATATCTGTCCCTTGGAAATATGGTACTTCTTTTCCCCAACCTGATATATCCCCTTTCCTCCCATTACATAATGAATAATATAATTTGGCCTTGTTGCCGGTCCATAACTATGCAGAGGTTCACACTCCGCATACCCACAAAACAACAAATGAAACTCTTTAAACTTCGGTTCTAAAAGCTGTAATACATAAGCATCTTCCATACAATTTCTCCATCCCCAATTACTTCTCACTATATAACACCAACAGAAATTATCCTGCGTTGCATGATGTGCATCTCGCAATAAGAATGACGAAGCATTCTTTAATACTTATAATTTATGACAAAATATTCTTAATGTCAAAAGATTTTTAATCATAACTCTTCTATAATACTTCGTAAAGCATCCCATTTTTTGTAAATATATTCCATTTGCAATTCTGAACCTTTACAGGATTTTACTTGATTGCTATAAGATAAATATAAGATAAATATTGAAATTTCCGCGAACTCTAGTGTATAATTATAAAGTTTAATGATGCTATGTACTTTGGGATTCTTCACATCCTTACTTTTGTGAGAAGAGTCTGTGAGTACATTATGAAAAACAGGAGGTTTTACAACATGCTTCGTGATGATTTTGACTTACGCTTAACAAATGAATTAATAGAAACTTATCTTAAAATTGCCTATGGAATCAAACCGGGATGCTGGCTTGATGCTGAAAAAGGTCTTCTTCAGGAAAATACGCTCTATCCTAAGTTAAAGCAGATGATCAACGATGGCAATATTAATGATGCAGAAGATATTCTCTATGAATATGCTAATCCAATTAATCCGGACATATTAAAAGTCGGTCTGTTCTTCTATTATGATCTAAACCGTATGGCTGATGCTGAACTTGAAGCAGCAGACTTTACTCGTGATGAAGTAAAAGAAGGCGTACAGGAATTACTTAAAATTTACGATCAGGAAAACTTTGGAACAATTTTTCGTTAGAAACCCGATCCTTTCAGGATTAATCCTGCATTTCCGACATGTGCTTTCTATACCAGAGCGGTATAAGATTGCGCTGACATACGGGATTCTTACGTTCTTTAATCCCAATCGTCTGAAAGAATGTTTTCCACAGTGCAGTCATACTATCGGTATCCTTTGCTGCAGATTCTCTTGCTAGGAATTCTGACATTTCTTCTTCGGAAAGAGATGTCAGATAATATGGCTGGTCTGCCGGATGTACCACTGCTGTTCTTCTGCTATCATCTATGATCATCCAGTCTTCAGAAGGTAATCTATCCACAAAATGTGGTGCAAGTAAGGTAATAACATCACATCTAGGAGAAATTATCCCCACAAGTATGTGATGATCCATCTCGGTAAACCGAATACATTCCCGAAATATATGTGCTTCATTACTTGCTTTTCGTTCTAGCTCAAATATTTTCATTACGATCGGATTCTGTAGTGAATCTAGAATCTGCCTTCTATAATGGAATCCCAATATTAAAAAACGATAGATGCTATCAAGCTTCTCCTCTTCATCCGCTGCCATCGCTGCATGATATACCATCTGATATGCACGAAAGGAAATCTTTTGTTGAATCGTTCTTATCACACTCTCTGTTTTCTCTTTATCTGCCTCCACATGACGATATTCACTAAAAAGTTCCATTGTTCCAATCGGCTCTGTTCTTAACTTTATATTGTTATGTCCAAGATGGGATGCCCACGCTTCGTAAATACAGGTCATCATATCATCAAATCTATCTCTACATGTAAAAATTACCATATCATTTCTGCTTTCTTTAGGTGATGGGCAGTTCACGTTAAATTAAAATCATCAAATAAGGATAACTGCCTATATGTTGTTGGGTGCTCTATCTTCCAGTTATCTTTCTGATTCGTCCCGATAAGCTGTCGGGTAATAAAGTCTTCTTCTATCGGTGTATGATACTTCATCTTACCTCGACAGGTTATAAAATAAACTGCCCGCTTTAATACAACTCCCATCTTCTTGATATCTTCAAAATCAAGTGCCGCCTGTCTTCTTGCCCTGACAATTCGCCCTGCGGACTTATTCCCTATTCCCGGAACACGAAGCAACTGTTCATAGCTTGCCTGATTAATCTCTATAGGAAAATATTCCAGATGTCGTAATGCCCAGTCACACTTTGGATCCACAAATGTATTAAAATTCGGCCGGTCCGAACTTAGGAGTTCATCCGCCTGAAATCCATAATACCGAAGCAGCCAGTCTGCCTGATATAAACGATGTTCCCGCAAAAGAGGTGGTGCGGTTCCAATTGCCGGAAGTTCCGGATCATCATTCAGTGGAACGTACGCCGAATAGAAAACCCTCTTCATGTCATACTGCTGGTATAGCTGCTGTGTCAGTGATAACAAGTGAAAATCACTCTCACCTGATGCCCCTATAATCATCTGGGTACTCTGTCCCGCTGGAACAAAGCGGGATTGTGTTCTCTTCCCCATATTCTGTAAAAAATCAGACGGTAAAAAATCTTTATCATGCAAATTATCTTTATTATTCTCTATATTGGTTTCATTTTTCTGTGTACCTTCCATGAGGGAAACAACGGACTTCCCATGAATATCGGAAACATTCTTCTCATTAAATATGCTATTCGACAAATATTGATTTCCCTTCGCCCGCTCCATTCGGCTATCCTTACCAAGTGCTACTCTCTGCGTCTGTATCCCTCTCTGAATCTGCTGAATCGGCCGAATCAGATTCTTTGGCTTCTTATTCGGTGCCAGTCTCTTCAAGCCTTCGGCAGTAGGTAATTCCAGATTCACACTCATTCTGTCTACTAAAAATCCAAGTGCATATATCATATCATCCGGTGCCCCTGGTATCGCCTTCACGTGAATATAACCATTAAAATGATACTTATTCCGAAGCATATAAATCGCCTCATACATTCGCTCCATCGTATATGCCGGACTCTTCACCACCGCAGAACTTAAAAACAGCCCCTCAATATAATTCCGACGATAAAACTCCACCACAAGCCTGCAAATCTCTTCCGGGGTAAATGTTGCTCTTTCCTTCTCGTTCGCAGCACGACTCGGACAATACTTGCAGTCAAAAACACAATCATTACTAAAAAGAATCTTCAAAAGAGACGACAACAGAGAAAAAACTCCCACAGACAGGACAATTATGGTGGCCGTTACCATTTCTGGTAGCAGGAGGAGTTCTTTGTATTGGAATCGGTATGATAAAACAAAAGAGAGAAAACGATGAAAAAGAGTAGGATTTGGATCATCACAGGAATCATATTACTCTTCGGAGCGTTTGGACTGACAATACACAATTATTATGAGGATTACCAGGCAAAGAAAAATGCTGCAGATGCAGTACAGAAATTAGCCCATGTGATGAAAAGAGAGAATACAGGATTATTATATAAAATGAATCCCGATATCGAAATGCCGACAAAGACGATAAACGGAATCAAATATATAGGGGTGCTGGAAGTACCCAAATTATCACTGCAGCTGCCGGTAATGTCACATTGGAGTCCAGATGGCTTAAAGATTGCACCAGGACGATACAAAGGAAGTGTCTATAAAAGAAATATCATCATTGCAGGACACAATTACCGAAGTCATTTCAGCAGATTAAAGACGCTGGACATCGGAAGTAAGATCTGGTTTATTGACTTAGAAGGTAATAGATTTGAGTATAAAGTTTCTGATATAGAGATTATCAAAGGAACTGACGTAAAACAAATGGAAAAAGGCAAATGGGATATGACACTGTTTACCTGTACATACGGAGGACAAAACAGAATGGCACTGCGATGTACGATCACAAATATGTTAGCTGGCGGTAATTAATGAAACTGGTTGATCAGAAATCCGCTGATCAGGAACCGTCTGCCATATAAAAATTGACACAACAAAAAGATATGATATCTTAACAAAAGAAAAAGGGAATGAAGTTCTCCCTCGAAGAGATTCGAAACCGCTTATTAAGCTGATGACTTCTGTGTAATGAACACAGGGGTTATCAGCTTTTTTAACTTTAAGGGAAAGTCCTGCAAAGCAGGATTCTTTCTTGATGTGTAGGTTTTGTTAGATGACTTAGGGGTTACTAGACTTAGGTTTTACTAGATGAGAAGAAAGGAAATTTATAAAAAATGAAAAAGAAAGACTATATCTTGCAGCTGTTAAAATATTTCATCATGGCAGTTATTGTTGGAATCATCGTAGGTGCAATTGATGCCTTATTTGGAAGAGTACTGATCGCAATCTCTGATTTCAGAACCTTACATTATCAATATCTGCTTCCATTCCTGCCAATTGCCGGATTAGTGATTACAGCAATGTATTACGCATTCAGCAAAGCAAGCCTGAAAGGCATGAAACTTGTCTTCGAAGCCGGACAGCAGAAGACGGACTCTATTCCATTGCTATTAATTCCGCTGGTAATGATTGGAACATGGCTGTCCCATTTATTCGGAGGAAGTGCCGGAAGAGAAGGCGTTGCCGTCCAGATCGGGGCAACATTATCACACGCCATCGGAAGAAAATTAAAATTCCCAGAGAACGGAAGATTGATGTTGGTGATCGGTATGGCAGCAGGATTCGGAGGCCTGTTCCAGACACCATTAAGCGCAGCATTTTTTGCAATTGAAGTCATAGTTATCGGGAAAATGGATTACGAAGCACTACTGCCAGCATTAGCATCCGCATATACAGCAGCATTTACATCTCATAGTCTGGGATTAGAGAAATTCTCTGTTGCTATCAAAGACACCATAAATCTGTCAGGCACAAAGACGATCATATCCGTAATCTGCCTTGGAATTATTTTTGGACTGGCCGGGCGGTTATTTTCCTTCTCACTAAGCAGATTAAAGACATTTATGGGCGAGAAGATCATGAATCAGTTTATAAGAATCGGAGCAATGGCAATTCCACTGGCAGCGTTATTATTTGCCGTTCATGGCTCAAGATACAGCGGACTAGGAACCAACCTGATTTCCGCAGGATTTACAGGACAGACAATCTATGGATACGACTGGATCTTAAAATTACTGTTTACAATCTTCACACTGGCGATCGGATTTCAAGGAGGAGAAGTCACACCATTATTCTCAATCGGAACATCCCTGGGCGTGATCCTAGGAGGACTATTCGGGCTGCCACCAATGCTCTGCGCAGCGTTAGGATATGCAGCAGTTTTCGGAAGCGCAACAAATACACTGATCGCACCGATCATGATTGGACTGGAAGTGTTTGGTGGGGCGGATATGGTGCTGTTTGTTGTTGTTTGCGCGGTTGCTTATGGGGTGAATGGGGATTTGTCTATTTATGCACAGGAGAAATTTTAATTTGACGTAGTCGTGCAATTGTATATGAGAAAACGAAATAATAACATAGAGGATCCAGACCAGAAATTTTGCTCGCCGTTTTGA
>OHAC01003589.1_pt1 | contig 10680 bp, 9 predicted proteins | sample 1577051 | NCBI WGS metagenome assembly OHAC01 (sample SAMEA3541499, study PRJEB24748) | human gut metagenome | biome: human gut; feature: human-associated habitat; material: faeces | place: China | collected 2012 | reverse complement strand
GGTCGAGCCCCATCGGGGTTCCCGGAAGGTCCTTTTTTATTCCCGCGCACGCGTGTTTTCCTCCATTCGGTGGAGGGAAACGGACGCCGGGAGGCCCGTGGGCGGGAGGATTGTTCCAGTGAGTGGAGGAATCGGGACTACTGCTGATTCAACCAGGCGTGGAGTTTCAGATGATTGAGCGCGGTATTGGGATCATACGTATCATCCAAACGTTCCTGATACATGGCAACCAGTTCGTCGCTGCGTCCCAGCGCTTCCAAAGCGGCCTCACGAATCGTCTCCCACTCGTAGGGCACCACTTCTTCGGGGAACATCATCGTGACCTGATTAGGTTTGTCCCGCAACACCAGATCGACAAAATCGAGCAGATCCTGCCAACGTTCGGCAGCAATCAGACGTGCCGCATACGCATCGGCGAGCGGTTCGGAAGTATGATTGTCACGCAGGAAACGATCAGCCTCATCAATGTCACCACTAATCCGCAGCAAGTCATGTCGCAAAAACTGTACGGCATGATCGAACTGATTCTGCGCGGCCTGCGCAATCTCCTTTTCTGAAAGCAAAGCAGGATCAAGCATCGCGAGATTATTCAAATCTTCTGCGGATAAGGAATCAGCGTCTTCAAACAAACCCAAATCGGTTTTCACTTGCGCAACAGACTGCGAATCAGTTTGCATGTCGCGGCTGTCGGAATCATCTGCCGAGTTTGCCAACGTCGAAGCAGACGAGGCGAAATCACTCATCGTGGCAATGCCCTTATTCAACGCATCGTAAGCGAACATGCGCGTATCGTCCCATTGCGCAAACGACAGGCCGCACGAAAGCAATTCAACCATCTGCATGGCGTTAAGACGAAAATCCTCATTGCAAGCCACTTGCGTGATGATATTCAGCGCCTGTTCGCCGGTCATGGGATCGGCATTGCAGGCCACGGCGTCCATGTACACGCGCACGGTCTGAATCAGGTCTTTCAAATAGTCGAAGCCCTCATTGTCTCGATCTGCGACGTTGCCAACGAATCGCGCGGTCATTTCCACTGCCTTGGCGAGATTGCCGACAGCATCCAGCCAACGTGTGCTTACGATGGCATTGCCGACCACCGCGTCCACGCCGGAAAGCGCCTGCGAATCAAGATGGAACGTTGGCATGTCGATTCTTGGAATCTCCACGCCGGTATCGGTGCGTTCGGCTGTGGGCACCATGGCGGCGATGGAATCGAAATACCATTGCATGGGCATACTGATTACCATGTCCGCGTCGGAAAGCTGTGCTACGGGCACATTATTGCGGTTTTCGGCATCTTCCTGACTGGCCTCGCGGATCATGTCGTTCCATAGGAACGTCGGGCCGTCGGATTCGCCGGAATGCAGCCATCCATTGTTGATGTACTCGGTGAGATCCTCGACTTCCTGCAGACGGTTGATCCTACCGTGTTCGTTGCTCATTGCATGCCTTTCCTTTAAAAACATGGATTGCATGTGCCGCGTTGACGACGGGTGCTTCGTGGAACAAGACATATCCTTATTCAGCCTATATCATGCTGCCGTTGTCGCGCATGTTTTTTTGCTCTTTTCACGGCGAAAAGCCGATGATTTTGAATAGTCGCTTGAATGCTGTTGCATTTCTTTTTGATTGAGCGAAAAGATTATGCCGAAATACTGTGTGAAACGATGTGTGAAACATGATTTGGAATGAGCGGCATGGCCGTACGGCGGCGCCCGGTAGAATGGCAGTGTTGCCGCAACAGGGCGGCTTTCCATCGAAGGAAAAGGGAATGATATGAAGGTTGCAAGCGGTAATGTTCTGTGGCGTCAGCGCAAGCGTAATTGGTGTCGTACGCCGTTTACGTTCACCGTGTACATGCTCACTGATCAGGAAATGAGCATCAAAACCGGCATCCTTAACGAGAAATTCAATCTCATCAAACTATTCCGCATCGTGGATATTAGTGTGGAGCGCACGTTCCTGCAGCGCCTGTTCGGTTTGAGCACGCTGGTACTTGATACGCGCGACCAGTCTTCCGGCAACGGTGTTGTGGTACTGAAGAACGTGGTGCATGGTTTTGAGGTTCGCCGGGTGATGCAGGAGGCCGTGGACTCATCCCGTAAGGAAAATGGCATGTCAGCGCGCGAATTCCTCGGAGGTCCGGGCGGTCCGGGGCCGGAAGGACCTGGCATGGGATTCGATGCGCCTGATATGGGCGATTTTTAGAGACGCGCGGTAGTTTCGTTTCAGCGCATACGAAAGGCGCTTGACTTGAGCTGGTTTTTCTGGCTCGAGCCAAGCGCCTTTCTTTTTCTGGAGAGTACCGCCGCGGCGGTATGGGAATCGTTATATGTCCTATGGGGCGCTCATACAACGTCCTCTGGGGCGGTCAGTACTTGTTGGCGCCGCTGCCGACGAAGTTGACCTGGAAGCCGCGGTGGTAGTGCAGGAACATGTCGGCGCCGTAGCGGTCGACAGGGCGGTGGGTGAACAGCATACGGATGGCGAAAGCGGTCTGCACGTCTTCCGGCAGGTTCATGAATTCCTTGTGCGCATCCCAATACGGGTTCATGGTGATGGCTGCGTCCGGCACATAGGCGTAGCCGTAACCGTCTTCGTTCACGTAGCCCATGAACGGCAGGTCCCAAGCGTTATGCGCGGTGAGGGCTGCCTTGAATTCCTCCACCTGAGCGAGGGCTTCGTCGCTGATGCCGAGGCTCTTGGCAACCTCGTTGGCTGCGGCGGTCTTGGCGTCCGCGTCCTGGCCGAACATGTTCAGATCCACGTTGATGACGGTCTTTTCATCTGCCATGATGAATTCCTTTCCTGCGATATGTTCGCATAATGTCATGAACATTAGTAGTGTTCGTTTTAATGTTCGTTTAGATAAGCAAACGAACATCATTTCTTGAAGTCTGGTTCATGTTGTTGATGGATGCTTGCTGTATCCGTGACTAACGATAGCACGCTTTTTTAGCTGTGATACCGCGGAAAATACTGTTTTTGCAATTGATGATGCTGGGAATCGTTGATGTTGCAATGATTGCAGGTCTTGAAAATGACATTGTAAAAAGTAACATTGAGCGTGTTCTTTTTGTTCTGCAAAAACATGTTACTTTTCTGTTCAAACGAACATCTGCATATGATTGTAGGGTGGATTGCACGTGTGAAAAGGTGGTTTGAAAAGGCTTGAGCGATCATCGACGATGCACTGTGTCACTTTTTGCGGATGAGGTGACATTTTCCATGTCTGAGGCGTGGCGGCCGTCGGTTCAACAATGACTTTCCGCCACGTCAGCAATTTTCTGGAACTAGAATGCTGGGTTGCCGGTGAGGTGACGGTAGAGTTCGGGGTCAACTGGTTTCGCGAGTTTCAGTGTGGAAATCACGACCTTTGATTGGGTTCCGTCATCTGCGATATTCACTGACTCATGCGTATCGTCTACAGCTACTGCCGAACCGACATAATAGTAGGATTTCTCCTTTTCCTCGGCCTTACGTCGAATAAAAATGGGAACAAAATGACGATTCTTCCATTCCGACGTATGCTCGGTTCCATCAAGCAGCCATTTGAATTCCGGAGATTGCAAAGAACGATTGTTTTTGCTGAACCATTCAATTTCTCCAGGATTCAAGAAACGATCGCCATACTGGCTTGCCTCATATTTAATGAAGATCGGCAAAGAATTCGTGTAGGTGTCAAGCTTATATCCGCCCACATTCTGCGGAATCTGCTCATCCTTCCACGCGCACAATCGCATGACATCGGCAAGACTATATTTCTCGCCATATATGAACCCATGATCAGGCATGATGCGACGCTTGCGAGCTTCCCTTGACAGTGCAAGCGCATTGAACAAGCTGGCTTCGATGGTATCTGTAAAGAACGTTCGGAATGTTGCGTGATGCAGCATTGACTCGCATTCCTAGGTCAATGCATACGATTCATTGTCGCACATACAAACCAAAGAAGTATTGCCGAAACGAGTGCGATTCGCACTTGTGAAATACGAATAATTCAACGTGGAAAAAGCAGAACCGCACTGCTGAATATTATTATCGACATACGGAAACAGCGTAGACAATAATGTTTGCAAATCAAACAAACTCAAGCTGTGCTGTGTGGAAAAACGTTCAAACAGTGACGCATCATCGTCGGAACAATCCGGATTGATGCGACGCCAATCCAAATCGCACAACACCGCAAGAATCAGCGACTCATGCGGGCGCAAACCACGCAACTGAGTCGCAGTCAACATTTTCAGCACACCAGACTGCGCGTTTGACACCGGTTCAAGCTGCTCCACATACGAAGCCGACGCATGCTTGCCGCGCGACAGACTCTTCTCACGAGAGACCACGAACGACAGATAATCGTTAAACTTTCACATCACGTATGCCACGCTTATTTTGCTTGTTGGGTGTAGCGGCAGTTCGGGAAGCCGGTGCATCCGTAGAATGAGCGGTTCGGATCGTTGCGATTGTGCCGCAAACTTAGGGCTTCGCCGCAATTCGGGCATTGTGGAGGAAGTTTGACTCCTCGGAAAATGTTCGGGCAGATCTTGCTATGCAATTCATACATGAATCGCGACGGGCGGGTCTGATCCACGATGAAGAACAGTTTCTTCTTGCATCGGGTCATCGCCACGTAAAACAGTCGCCGTTCCTCCGCATGTGGGCATCTCTCCACTTCCGGCAGTAGCAGACCAAGCAGCGGCTCTTCGGGAATCGTGCTTGGAAAACCTTTCAATCCACCGGAACAGCACAGCAGAAATACGAAATCGCGTTGCAATCCTTTGGAAGCATGAGCGGTCATGAAACGAATATCCATATCCGGTTTTTCGAGAAAACGAATATTTCCAGTGCTTTGGTCGATGGAGAACAGACCGCTTTGATCGCAACGAATCATGAGATTGATATCGCTGCGATACCGGCCCAGCAGTAGTACGGACGCGGTTTTCGGTAGTTTGCGCAACTGCTCGACGATCACATTGAATCGTTCTTCCTCAGTATGCCCGCCAAGTGCTTTCAGAGAGTAGTCCTTCTTATCGCTGGGATTATGCAAGTGTTTGACATACAGATTGGTATCGCGCATCACGAATGCTCCGCTTGCGTCAATAAGGCTTTGACGGAAGCGCCGTGTGGTGGTGATCTGGAACATGAAGGTCGGACCCCAGGCGCGCCAAATTCGGTCGAAATCGAGAATGAGATGAATGTCGCTGCCTGCAAAACGATAAATCGACTGCCAATCATCGCCAACGCAGAATAGTGAGAAATCATGTTGTAAGCGAAGCGCACGAATTAATTCATAGCGCGGTCGTGACATGTCCTGATATTCGTCAATCAGCACATATTTATATGGGTGCCGGTACGAGCCATTATTGACGCAACTGATGGCATCAACGATCATTCCCGGAAAATCAATGCCATTATTGGTTTTGAAATTCTGTATATAGGCATGATAAAGCGGTTCTATGAGCTGCAGCATCTCACGATTGCGACCGATGTTTTTACCGCCATAACGTTCGTTAAGGGTTTGCATTCCGGCAATGTCAATATTGTTTGATCGCATGTGCTGAATAATAGTTTGTGTGGTATCGATAAGATTCTGACGATATTGATTGAATGCATAATCGTCTGTTGGAAGCTGGAAATTCTCAAGTCGTGCAGCTGTGGAATATTTATCAAGCAACTGTTGCGACATAAGTTTAAATGCCAGAAGACGATAGGAAACATTGTGTTCAAGCAAGTGTTCGAATGCGTTACGCACCACATTGTTTGACGTGTGCCCGTCAATAATTGGACGATTGGCAATGGTGGAGGAACGGCAGATTTCCAGTCCGAGGCTATGGAAGGTGCATGCGCGAATGACTTTGCCGGTGCTTTGCGTGATGCGGCTCGACATTTCGTCGGCGGAAGCTTTGGTGAACGATAGCACCAGAATCTCTTCGGGGGTGGCGGTTCCTGTGTTCAGCAACCATGCGATATAGCCGACGATGGTAGTGGTTTTGCCGGTTCCCGCACCTGCGAGCACTAGCGTATTGTGACCAGCTCCGGCGATGGCGCTGATCTGCTCGTCGCTTAACTCATGCTTTTCGATTTTGCCGATGATATTTCGCGCCCGTTCGATCTGCTCGGCAGGGAGCATTGGTTGCGGCATAAGTTTCTGCGTTGACTGCGAATTGGACCGATACTGCGTTCGCGAACGATTCGTTGTAGAACGTGAACGATTCGTTGTAGAAAAAGTATAGTGAGCCGTGGTTTGCGTTTGCGCGCGATATTGCGATTGCGCTAACTGTGGCGATTGGGCGGATTGCGTAAGCTGACGAGTCTGTTGCGTCTGACGCGGTTGTGCGGCGGTTGCGCGGCGTTGCGTCGTCTGCTGTTGCACCGGTTTGGGGACAGACTGAGACACTGGTTTGGGGGTATATGGTTCTCCAATAAGCGCGTTCATGAACTTGCTCAGCAATCCCATAATGTTCCTCCTCAACCAGTGCAAGGAGAAATTATATGTGCTGCCAATGAATGCTTCAGCGTCGGATGTTTGAACGGAATCGCAATTCGCCGACGCTGAAACTAATATTGGAGCTTAACGTTCGAAGGGGTAGGTGAGGTTCCAGTCGCGGCGCAGGGAATCCATGAGTTCCATAATGCGCAGGGTGTCGGCGTGGGGCATTTCCTTGCATTCGGTGCGACCGTCGATTACGGCCTGTGCGGTGGCCGCCACCTCGTACTCATAGCCGGTGAGCTGGGCGGGAACGTCATAATGCGTAACAACCGTATGATTGCCGTCATACACGTCAATTGCCTCAACATTATTAATGTTCTGGCACACCATATAACCATCGGTTCCCCACACGGATCCCGTGCGGTCGCTATGGCACAGAATCGAACTTTGCGCGGTCGCCATCACACCGTTCTCGTAATAGAACGTCATGGAATTATGCGCATCCACGCCGGTTTCGTACGCTCGCATCGACGATTCAATGCGAGCGATCGGCGCATTATGCGTGATCATGTCGATGAAATTGATCGGATACACGCCAACATCCAACAATGCGCCACCGGCAAGCGCGGGATCAGTGATTCGCGTCTTCGCGGTGGTGGGGTAACACAGGTTCGCATCGATCGCCTGTATTTCACCAATCGCACCGGAGTCGAGAATCTTATCGATAATGGCGCGGGACGGCATGTATCGCGTCCAAATCGCTTCCGCGCACAGCATGCCGGTTTCTTTTGCAACGGCTAACATCTCGCGGGTCTGTGCCGCATTCGCGCCGAATGCTTTCTCCACCAGCACACCCTTTCCGGCTTTCATGCACAATATCGCCTGTTCCGCATGCAGATTGTGCGGCGTAGCGATGTACACCAAGTCCACGTTCGGATCGGCCACAAGTTCCTCATATGAACCGTATGAAACTGGAAAACCGTATTTCGCGGCGAAATCAGCCGCACGACCCGCATCTCGTGCGGCGACAGCATACGGTTCAACCAAATCCGCATAACGACTGTCCGCGGCCATTTTCACCAACGTGTCAGCCATATGTTGTGCGATCCGGCCTGCGCCGAGAATCGCGACATGAATACGAGCCATATCAAACCCCATCTTTCGTAAACTGCATGAATAGTGTTGATTCATTTATATTTATTATTGCTGCGTTGCAAGTCCCAGCGTACGCCATGCGTGATCGCAACGCGCGTTGGTCCGTCTCGCACTTGCATTGCGTTTTGTCCGGATGCTTTTCTGATTTGCCGGATTTTGCCGGATCTTGCCATAATGGTGTGCTGTGGCAGCGCAGGAACACGTTAAGAAGACCGGAAAACCTCGGAAATCCGCAAAAAAAGAGAAATACGAGCGTGGCACGAGAAGCTACATCATGTCGCATATCCGAGGCAAAGACACCTCCATCGAAATGATGGTACGCAGTTTTCTTTTTTCGAAAGGCCTGCGATTCCGCAAAAACGACAAGCGGTATCCGGGGCATCCCGACGTGGTGTTGCCGAAATACCGTACGATGGTGTTCATTAACGGCTGTTTCTGGCATATGCATGAAAACTGCCCGAAAGCCACGCGCGTACCGAAATCGAATGTGGAATTTTGGAGTGCGAAACTGCTGCGCAACCACGAACGAGATGTCAGACAGCATGCCGAACTTGAAGCGATGGGCTGGAAAGTGATCGTGGTGTGGGAATGCGAGCTCGCCAAAAAAGTGCGTGAGGAACGGTTGGAGAGACTGTATTGCGACATCGTCGAAGCGTGATTCTTGCCGCTGGCGCATGATGCTCGTGGTTCCAGCTTTACACATGACATGTGATTTTCTGTTTTCGAAACGATACGCAACGGCGGTGGGACGGTACTTGCGATTTGTCGCGTCTGAAGAATACAAACGAACTATGGGAAATGCTGAGAACAGCGCGCTGCCGCAGATGTCGCACCGCGCCCAGATTGCTAATCCGTTCCGTGCCATGGTGTTTGGTGCGATGGCCGACGAGATGATCGCCGCAGGTACCGATGTGGTCAAGTTGAGCTTGGGGGAGCCGGATTTCGGCGCTCCGCCCGCAGTGCGTGATGCAATGCGCGAACAGTATGATGGCCGTCCATTGCCGTATACCGCTGCAATGGGCTTGCCGGAATTACGTCAGGCGATTTCCGATTTCTACAAGGAACGCCACCATGTGGACGTCGATCCGAAACGTATCGCGATTACGGCCGGAGGTTCCACGGCACTGCTGCTTGCCGCCGCATTGACGGTGAACGAGGGTGACGAAGTGCTGATCGCCGACCCGTCGTACCCGTGCAATCGCGAACTGGTCCGCGCGTTCGGCGGCGAAGTCGTGGACGTGCCGACGAACGCGGCCACCCGATTCCATCTCACACCGGAACTGTGCCGCGAATACTGGTCGGATCGCACCAAAGCGGTGATGATCACCTCGCCGTCGAACCCGACCGGCACCACCATCGCCTTCGACACCCTGAAATCCGTGTGCGACCTGGCGAAAGAACGCGGCGCATGGCGCATCGTCGACGAAACCTACCTTGACCTAGCCGACCGCGAACCGGACGGCTCCGACGTGAAATCCGTGCTCGCCTGCGACCCGGACGCCATCGTATGCTCCAGCTTCTCCAAGTTCTTCGGCATGACCGGCTGGCGACTCGGCTGGATGGTCGTGCCTGAATGCGCGCTCGAAGCCATGGACGATCTCGCCACCAACTTCTTCCTGTGCGCGCATACACCCACCCAGCATGCGGCGCTCGCGTGCTTCACTCCGGAAACGTTGGCCGTGTGCGAGGAACGCCGTCAGGAGTTGCTGGAGCGTCGTCGCATTGTGGTCGACGGATTGGCTGAGATCGGTCTGCCGCTGGAGGTTGAGCCGAATGGCGCGTTCTATGCGTATTTCAATATTTCCGGCACCGGTCTCGACGCGTGGACGTTCTGCGAACGTGCGCTGAAGGAAGCGCACGTGGCGTTGACGCCGGGCCGTGATTTCGGCGAGGCCACTGCCGACACCCATGTGCGGCTTTCGTATGCGGCCTCGCGCGAGGCGTTGCGTGAGGGTCTGAGGCGAATCGGAGATTTCGTAGCCGAACTGCACGGATGATGTTTGTGAGCGCTTTGCAATCGTTGTCGGCGCTGTGAATGTTGCGTGGCCATCCTAGGTGAATAGGATGGCCACTCGAATATTTGCAAAGGTTGTCAATGTAATGTCAGGTGAAAGGGGGAGTGCGATGTCACTATGCTTGAAAGCATGGTTAGTTTACATTCGCATGTCACTCGTCTTGGCGTGCTTGACATTGGCTCCAATACCGTTCACATGCTCATCGTCGATGCGGCGCCTGGCGCCCGTCCGGAACCTGAGGCCAGCACGAAAAGCACTGTTCGATTGATGCAATATCTCAAGGCTGATGGCACAATCAAAAAGGCCGGAGTCGAAGCTGTGGTCGCAGCTGTGGAAAAGGCCATGGGGCTGGTCAAAGAATATGAGATTACCCAACTGCTCGTGCTGGCCACATCCGCATTGCGTGAGGCTCCGAATGGCAGCAGGATCCTCAAACGAATCGAAAACGTCGTCGGCCAGCCGGTCACGGTGCTGTCCGGTGTGGATGAGGCCAGACTCACCTTCCTTGCAGCTCGCCGCTGGTATGGTTGGGATGCCGGTCGGCTGCTGGTCATCGATATCGGTGGTGGCTCTCTCGAGGTGGCTATGGGTTCGGATGAGGATCCCACAGTAGCGCTGTCCGTGCCGGCAGGTGCCGGTCGTGTGACCCGTGAATTCCTACCGGAAAACGGTATTGCGAATGATAGGGATTTGGAAGACGCGCGCAGGAACATCCGTAAGATTCTTGAGCCGATGGTCAAGGCGTTCCCGAAATCGAAGCACCCGATGCATGCCGTCGGCACATCGAAGACCATTCGTTCCCTGGCTCGTCTCGCCGGTGCCGTGGTGCGTCAGCCCGGCCGCGTGGACACTTCGATCATGACGATTGACCAGCTTGAGGATTGGCTTCCCCGTCTTGCGGCCATCTCGCCGGACCAGCGTACCGCATTGCCGGGCGTCACGCCGGAGCGCACGTATCAGATCGTCGGTGGCGGCTTGGTGATCGACGAGATCATGAAGGCGCTTGACGTCAAGGAAGTGGAAATCTGCCCATGGGCGTTGCGGGAAGGGGCTATTCTGCGCTGGCTCGACCAGTTT
>OHAC01003586.1_pt1 | contig 10687 bp, 8 predicted proteins | sample 1577051 | NCBI WGS metagenome assembly OHAC01 (sample SAMEA3541499, study PRJEB24748) | human gut metagenome | biome: human gut; feature: human-associated habitat; material: faeces | place: China | collected 2012 | reverse complement strand
CTCACAGAGTCTGCAAGGCTTGTGGTTCTTACAACAAGAAAGAGATCGTTTCTGTTGAGGACTAATTAGAAATGGCTTTGAAAGGAGTCAGGCGAGTAATCGTCTGGCTCCTTTTTTCGTGTTTGTACTTTGCGAAAAATCATATTGATTTATAGAATGGAATCTAGTATATTTAATTACGAAATGGATTTAGTCGGCACAGGCCGAAAAGGAGATACTCTATGATTAATGTAGCTGTTGACGCAATGGGCGGTGACAACGCCCCGGGCGAGATTGTAAAGGGCGCGGTTGAGGCTGTAAATAAGCGGAGCGACATCCACGTTCTGTTAGTCGGACAGGAAGAGGCAGTGAAGAAAGAGCTTGCCTCCCACACCTATCCGAAGGAGCAGATCACGCTGGTGCAGGCTTCCGAGGTGATTGAGACGGAAGAACCGCCGGTGAACGCAATCCGCAAAAAAAAGGATTCCTCCATCGTAGTAGGTATGAATCTGGTAAAGAATGGTGAGGCGGACGCTTTTGTGTCGGCGGGCAGTTCAGGAGCAGTCCTGGTAGGCGGTCAGGTGCTGGTGGGACGCATCAAAGGTGTGGAACGGCCGCCCTTTGGCGCATTGATCCCGACGGAAAAGGGTGTATCCCTGCTGCTTGACTGCGGGGCCAACGTAGATTCCCGTTCATCCCATCTGGTCCAGTTCGCGCGCATGGGTTCTATTTATATGGAACATGTAATAGGAATTAAGAATCCGAGAGTCGGAATCGTGAATATCGGTGCCGAGGAGGAGAAGGGCAACGCTCTGGTCAAGGAGACCTTCCCGCTCTTAAAACAGTGCACCGACATTAACTTTACCGGAAGCATTGAGGCAAGAGAGATTCCCCACGGCGGTGCCGATGTTATTGTCTGTGAGGCATTTACGGGCAATGTCATCTTAAAGCTTTACGAGGGAACTGGTGCAGCGCTGATTTCCATGGTAAAGAAGGGCATGATGAGCTCCCTGCGCAGCAAGATCGGAGCATTGCTTGTTAAACCGGCTCTGAAGGAGACCTTAAAGGCATTCGATGCCAGCCAGTATGGCGGCGCACCGATGCTGGGACTGAAAGGTCTTGTAGTCAAGACCCACGGAAGTTCCAAGTCCACCGAGGTCTGCAATTCCATCATCCAGTGCGTGACCTTCAAAGAACAGAAGATCAACGAAAAGATCAAAGAATGTCTGGACAGCCAGGCACAGGAAATTCAGTAAGTAAACGGTCCGGGCTTCGGACAGTTACAAAATAAGAAAGAAAAGTTAGGAGAGGAAATAAGTTATGGAATTTGAAAAGTTACAGAACATCATCGCAGAGGTATTAAACATTGAGCCGGATGAGATCACCATGGAGACCACCTTCGTAGAAGATCTTGGCGCAGATTCCCTGGATATTTTCCAGATCATCATGGGTATCGAGGAAGAGTTTGATATCGAGATCCCGACTGAGGTTGCTGAGCAGATCGTCAGCGTTTCTGACGCGATCGAGCAGATCAAAAACGCACTGAACTAAGCTTGAGCCGGAAAAAGACCGGCTGAAAACAGAGTATGCAGGAAATGTGGCTGTGAAGATATTAAACAGTTGCAATAATAATAGAGAGAGGGGCTGTGCATTCCTTGCGCGCCCCTTTCCCGTAATATGTGTGCACAGATTTCCTGCGCACGCAAAGGAAAAATGATAAGGAGTGTAAACCTACATGAATCGTGATTTGAACGAACTGGAAAAGCGGTGTGGTTATACCTTTCAGGACAAAAATCTGTTCCACCGCGCCCTGACTCACAGTTCCTATGCCAATGAGCATAAAAAAGACAAGGCTGTCTGCAATGAGCGTCTGGAGTTTTTAGGAGATGCCGTTCTGGAAGTGGTCTCCAGCGATTTCCTATATCACAAGTATCCGGAGAAGCCGGAGGGGGAGCTTTCCAAAATCCGTGCCAGTCTGGTATGCGAGCCGACTCTGGCCTACTGTGCGGCAGATCTGGAACTGGGCAGCTATCTGCTCTTGGGAAAGGGTGAAGAGGCCACTGGCGGAAGAGAGCGCAATTCCGTGGTTTCCGATGCTATGGAGGCTCTGATCGGTTCCATTTATCTGGATGGTGGTTTTGCTAATGCAAAAGAGTTCATTCATCGTTTTATTCTGAATGATATTGAGCACAAGCAGCTCTTTTACGATAGCAAGACTATTCTGCAGGAGATGATCCAGGCCACTGCAGGAGCACATCTGGAATATGAGATCCTGCGGGAAGAGGGCCCGGATCACCACAAGGTCTTTGAGGTGCGCGCATTGTCTGGCGGCGAGGAGCTGGGACGCGGAACCGGCGGAACCAAGAAGGCAGCGGAGGCTGTGGCCGCTTACCACGGCATTTTGAAACTGAGAGGGAAAGAATGTATTTAAAGAGCATTGAGATACAGGGATTCAAATCCTTTGCCAACAAGATCCTGTTTGAGTTCCACAACGGCATTACCGGTATTGTGGGGCCGAACGGAAGCGGCAAGAGCAATGTCGCCGACGCAGTGCGCTGGGTACTCGGTGAACAGCGGGCCAAGCAGCTGCGAGGCGGATCCATGCAGGATGTTATCTTTGCGGGCACGGAGCTGCGAAAACCCCAGGGCTTTGCCTATGTGGCCATTACCCTGGATAACTCCGATCATCAGCTTGCTATTGATTATGATGAGGTGACTGTGTCGAGACGTTTGTACCGCTCCGGTGAGAGTGAGTATAAGATTAACGGGAGTACCTGCCGCCTAAAAGATATCAGTGAGCTGTTTTATGATACCGGTATCGGCAAGGAGGGCTACTCCATCATCGGTCAGGGCCAGATCGACAAGATCTTAAGCGGCAAGCCGGAGGAACGGCGGGAGCTTTTTGATGAGGCAGCCGGAATCGTGAAGTTCAAGCGGCGCAAGGCCATTGCCCAGAAAAAACTGGAAGATGAGAAACAGAACCTGATCCGCGTAAGCGACATTCTTTCCGAGCTGGAAAAGCAGGTGGGACCGCTGGCCAGACAGTCAGAAACGGCAAAAAAATACCTGGCTTTGCGGGAAGAATTAAAGACCTGTGATGTGAACCTGTTTCTAATGGAATCCGAAGAAAATGGAAAACAGCTGCAGGAAATCAGTAAGAGGGAATCCATCGTTTCTGGTGACTTACAGGACGCGAATGCGGAATCGGAGCATTTGAAGGAAGCGTACGAAACACTGGAGCGGGAAGTGGCAGAGCTGGATGACCAGCTGACAGAAAAGCGAAACCAGATGAACCAGGCAGAGATGCTGAAAGGCAATCTGGAGGGCCAGATCAACGTATTAAAAGAGCAGATCAATACCGAAAAGATGAACGCGGAGCATATCCGATCCCGCATCGAGTCCATTACCCATTCCCTGGAGGAAAAACAGAGACAGATCCTGCAGTATCAGGAGGATAATGCCGGTATCACAGAGTCTGAAAGTGCCAGCAGGAGCAGCCAGGAGGCGGCCGAGGCAGAACTCATGGCTCTGGATGAAAAGCTGATGCTCATGGAACAGCAGCTTGAGGATGCCAGAACCAGAATGATGAATGGCATGAATGAGAGCGCTTCCATTCACGCCCAGGACCAGCGCTTTGAGGCCATGCTAGAGCAGGTGCAGGTGCGCCGTTCTGAGGTATGTCAGAAACTTCTGAAATTTAAGAGCGATGAATCGGTTCAGGATGAACAGCTGGATGCCGAGCGCAAAAAGCTGGCGGAGACAAGGGCCCGTCTGGAAGCACTGGAGCTGGCCCAGACCGAGTGTGAGGGACAGGTAACCCAGTATGAAGAGGAAGTGCGCCGGATTACCCGCTCCTTAAATGAAAAACAGCAGGAATACCGTACTGTTTACACGAAGCTGGAATCCTTGAAAAATCTGGCTGAGCGCTATGAGGGCTACGGAGGCAGTATCCGCCGGGTCATGGAAGTAAGGGACCGGGTACATGGTATCCGGGGCGTGGTGGCAGATCTTGTCACCACCGAAAAAAAATATGAGACTGCCATTGAGACGGCTCTGGGCGGAAGCATCCAGAATGTGGTGACGGATTCTGAGCAGACCGCCAAGCAGCTCATTGAGTACTTAAAGAAGAACCGCTATGGACGAGTGACCTTCCTGCCATTAACGAGCATCGGGCAGGGCGGCGGATTTTCCAGACCGGAAGCACTGACAGAGCCTGGAGTCATTGGCCTGGCTAGCGATCTGGTTCATGTGGAACCGAAGTATCAGGTTCTTGCGAAATATCTGCTGGGGCGCGTGGTGGTGGCGGATACCATTGATCATGCCATTGCCCTGGCAAGAAAATTCAAATATTCCCTGCGAATCGTTACGCTGGAGGGTGAGCTCTTAAGCGCGGGCGGTTCCATGACGGGCGGTGCCTTCAAGAACTCCAGCAATCTTCTGGGGCGGAAACGGGAACTGGAAGAGCTGGAGGCGGCATGCCAGAAGGCACTGAAGGCTTCCGACCGTTTGCAGGAAGAACTGACCATGAATGAGGGCCTGGCGCAGCAGAAAAAGGAAGAGCTGGAAAGCCTGAAAACGGAACATCACCAGGTTTCCCTGCTGGTCAATACCAGGCAGATGAGCGTCAGCCAGCTAGAGGACAAGCGGGAAGAAATCCGTGACTCCTACCAGGATCTTGCGCTGGAGAACAGCCAGCTGGAGAGCCAGATCAGCGAGATCGAGGCAGGCAGAAAGAAGCTGGCCCTAGAACGCGATCTTCTCAAAAAAGACAGCGATCAGGAACAGACATTGATGGAACGCGTGTCCGGTGAACTGGAGACCCAGAAGAAAGTCCGGGAAGAACAGGCAAAAGCCCTGGAAACCATCCGCCTGGAAGCAGCGAATTTAAAACAGCGGGTGGATTTCGTAAAAGAAAACATTCACCGTGTAGAGCAGGAAATCCAGACATTAATAGAAGAACAGGAAGAACTTCAGAGTCACGGTACGGATTCAGGATCTGTTATTGAGGAAAAGAACCGGGAGATTGCGAACCTGCAGGATCTGATCCTTCATACGGAGGAAGAAAAACAGAAGATTGCCACGGAGCTTGAGACTCAGGCAGCTTTGAAGGAAGAAAAGTCAGGCCAGCAGAAGTCCTTCTTCGGAAAGCGGGAAGACTTATCCGGCCGTATCGGACGCCTGGACAAAGACCTGTTCCGCCTGCAGAGCCAGCGGGAAAAGCTGGAGGAGCGGCGGGAAAGTCAGATTACTTATCTGTGGAATGAATATGAACTGACTCCGGGGGCGGCGAAAGAGCTTCGAAGTGCAGAAGAACTGTCTCTCATTGAAGTGCGGAAGCGGATTGAAGAATTGAAGTCTTTCATCCGGGCTCTGGGCAGCGTCAATGTCAACGCCATCGAGGATTACAAAGAGATTTCCGAGCGGTATGAGTTTATGAAGACCCAGCACGATGACCTGGTGGAGGCGGAAGCTGCCCTGCAGGGCATCATTGAGGAGCTGGATACCGGCATGCGGCGCCAGTTTGAAGAAAAGTTCCAGGAGATCCGGAAAGAATTTGACCGGGTGTTCAAGGAACTCTTCGGGGGCGGTCACGGTACGTTATCCCTACAGGAGGATGAGGATATTCTGGAGGCGGGCATTCAGATCATCGCCCAGCCGCCGGGAAAGAAGCTGCAGAACATGATGCAGCTTTCCGGTGGAGAGAAGGCGCTGACAGCCATTTCGCTGCTGTTTGCCATCCAGAACTTAAAACCGTCCCCCTTCTGTCTGCTGGATGAGATTGAGGCGGCCCTGGATGATTCTAACGTAGACCGTTATGCGGGATACTTACATAAACTGACGAAAAATACACAGTTTATTATAATTACCCACCGGCGCGGCACCATGGTGGCGTCGGACCGGCTGTATGGTATCACCATGCAGGAGAAGGGAGTATCAACGCTGGTATCGGTCAACCTGATCGAGGATCAGCTGGACGCGTAGATTTTTACAAATAAGGAGGCTTGCGAGTGGAAGAAAAGAAGAAAGGCTTTTTCAGCCGTCTGGTTGAAGGCTTAAACAAAACGAGAGAGAATATTGTCTCTGGAATGGATTCCATCTTCAGTGGCTTCTCCGCCATTGACGAGGATTTTTATGAGGAACTGGAGGAGACCCTGATCATGGGCGATCTGGGCATCCAGACCACCATGTCCGTGCTGGAAGATTTACGAAAAAAAGTCAAAGAACAGCATATCAAGGAACCGGTTGAATGCAAACAGCTTCTGATCGATTCCATCCGGGAACAGATGGACCTTGGCGAGAATGCCTACGAGTTTGAGAACCGCAAATCCGTAGTGCTGGTGATTGGGGTTAACGGTGTCGGCAAGACCACTTCTGTGGGCAAGCTGGCAGGCCAGTTAAAGGATGAGGGCAAGAAGGTCATTCTGGCAGCGGCTGATACCTTCCGTGCGGCAGCGATTGAGCAGCTGACGGAGTGGGCAAACCGCGCCGGGGTGGAGATCATTGCGCAGCAGGAGGGCTCCGACCCGGCAGCCGTCATCTATGACGCGGTGGCAGCAGCCAAATCCCGCCAGGCCGATGTGCTGATCTGTGATACCGCAGGCCGTCTGCACAACAAGAAAAACCTGATGGAGGAGCTGAGAAAGATCAACCGCATCATTGACAAGGAATACCCGGACGCGTACCGTGAGACCCTGGTGGTACTGGATGGCACCACCGGACAGAATGCCATGGCACAGGCAAAGCAGTTCATGGAGGTTGCTGACATCACAGGCATCATCCTGACAAAGCTTGATGGTACTGCAAAGGGCGGTATCGCAGTGGCTATACAGTCAGAGCTTGGCATCCCGGTCAAATACGTGGGCGTGGGCGAGAAGATTGACGATCTTCAGAAGTTCAATTCCGAGGATTTCGTGACGGCTCTGTTTGATGTAAAGAAAGATGAATAAAGAACATAAGGAGATACAGACGATGGCAAAAGAGCAGGTAGTAGAAGAAGTAAAGGAAGAGGGCTTAACCCTCGAAAAATTTGAGGAGGCTTCCGAGGAGGTTAAGAAGGTCACCCAGGAAACCAAACTGGTTTACAGTGAGTATTTTTCTGCTGCAACCGGAAATAAGGTATACTTTAAGCCGGAGAACATGCAGTACACCGGCGCTTACAAGGTACGCGGCGCTTACTATAAGATCAGTACCCTGACAGAGGAAGAAAAACAGCGGGGACTGATCACTGCGTCAGCAGGAAACCATGCCCAGGGCGTAGCCTACGCGGCAAAGCTGGCTGGCATTCCAGCTACCATCGTGATGCCGACCACGACTCCGCTCATGAAGGTGAACCGCACCAGAAGCTATGGAGCGGAGGTTGTGCTGTACGGAGATGTATTTGACGAGGCCTGTGACCACGCATATGAGCTGGCTGCAGAGCACGGCTACACCTTTGTGCATCCGTTCAACGACCTGGATGTGGCAACCGGTCAGGGAAGCATTGCCATGGAAATCATTAAGGAGCTGCCGACCGTAGATTATATCCTGGTCCCGATCGGAGGAGGCGGACTCTGTACCGGCGTTTCCACCCTGGCAAAGCTCTTAAATCCGAAGATTAAGGTGATCGGCGTTGAGCCGGCCGGAGCAAACTGCATGCAGGAGTCCTTAAAGGCAGGCCACGTGCTGACGCTTCCGACCGTAAACACCATTGCAGACGGTACCGCGGTAAAGCGTCCGGGCGAGAAGCTGTTCCCGTACATCCAGAAAAATGTGGATGATATCATCACCGTGGAGGATTCCGAACTGATCGTTGCCTTCCTCGATATGGTAGAGAATCACAAGATGATCGTGGAGAACTCCGGTCTGTTAACCGTAGCGGCATTGAAGCACTTAAATGTACAGAAAAAGAAGATTGTTTCCATCTTAAGCGGCGGCAACATGGATGTCATTACCATGTCCTCCGTGGTACAGCATGGACTGATCCAGAGAGACCGTATCTTCACCGTATCCGTTCTGCTTCCGGACAAGCCAGGCGAGCTGGCAAAGGTTTCAACGCTCCTTGCTGACCAGCGCGGCAATGTCATTAAGCTTGAACACAATCAGTTCATCAGTATCAACCGCAATGCGGCTGTGGAGCTTAGGATCACCCTGGAGGCTGAGGGAACGGATCACAAGAACCGTATTGTGCAGGCCTTAAACGATGCCGGATACCGCCCGAAGCTGGTGAAGTCCAAGGGCACCTACAGTGACTGAGCGGTGAATGATCATGATAGAACATACAAATGAGACAATCCAGGCGCTCCGTCAGAATATCCGCTATTTTTTGAAATGGACCTTCATTTCCGCGATTTCCGGTGTGACGATCGGTCTGGCCGGAACCCTGTTTGGCCTTGGCATCCAGAAAGCGACTGCTTTCTGGAAGAGCCATAGCTGGACGCTGTATCTGCTTCCGCTTGTCGGACTCCTGATCGTGTGGCTGTACCGGTTTGCGCATGAAGAAAAAAACCGCGGTACGGATATGGTCCTGGATTCTATTTCCTCCACAGAGGAGGTTACACCGGCAACTGCTCCGCTGATCTTTATCTCAACCCTGCTGAGCCATCTGGCCACGGCTTCTGTCGGCCGGGAGGGAGCAGCACTGCAGCTTGGCGGAAGCCTGGGAAACCTGATCGGTAAAGCTTTTCGGCTGGATGAGAAAGACAGAAAGATTGCCATTATGTGCGGCATGAGTGCCGGGTTCTCCGCTATCTTCGGAACTCCGCTTGCGGCAGCCGTGTTTGCCATGGAGGTCATCAGCATTGGCGTTATGTACTATGCGGCTCTGGTTCCATGCGTTTTTTCGGCATTTGTCGGTGTGTCAGTGGCAAAATTCCTGGGTCTGGCTCCGGAGCATTATGAGATCGGCCTGGTGCCGGAGTTTGGCGCCTCATCTGCGCTTCTGACAGTGCTCATCGGAATTTTGTGTGCCTGTGTCGGAATCTTCCTTTGTGTCAGCCTGCATCAGTGTGGTCATGCTTACCGGAAGGTTTTTCCGAATCCCTATATCCGCGTGCTGGCGGGATCCGCGATCTTTATTGTCCTGACCCTCCTGTTTCCGGCGCGGCTTTACAACGGAAGTGGTGCTCAGATCATCGAAATGGTATTTGAAGGTGAAAGAATTCCGGTTTATGCATTTTTGATGAAGATCCTGTTTACCGGAGTAGCGCTTGGCGCAGGCTTTAAGGGCGGAGAGATCGTGCCGACGCTGACGGTCGGCGCCGCGTTTGGCTACTTGATGAGCCTGGTGACCGGACTGCCGGTCGGACTGTGCGCATCGGTCGGAATGGCATGCCTGTTCGTAAGCGTGACAAACTGTCCGGTGTCCACGATGTTCATGGCATTTGAACTTTTTGGATTTGCCGCAATGCCATATTATGCCATTGCCGTGGCAGTGTGCTTTACCCTGTCTGGATATTATGGGCTCTACCACAGCCAGAAGTTCGTTTATTCCAAGATCCGGACAGAATTCATTAACCGAAAATCAAACGAGTAAATATTGCAGGTGCCAATATGTATCGGAACGATACCGGCACCTGTTCCTGCAATAGAGAGGTTCATCATATGACAAAAAAACAAAAGACTCTGGAAATCATCCGGAGACTGAAGGAGGCTTACCCGGACGCAGACTGCACCCTGGATTACGAGGAGGCCTGGAAGCTTTTAGTGAGCGTGCGTCTGGCGGCCCAGTGCACCGATGAGCGAGTCAATCAGGTGGTTCCGGCACTCTATAAAAAGTTTCCGGATGTGAATGCCCTGGCGGAGGCACCGGTGGAAGAAATTGAGGAAATCGTCAGGCCCTGCGGTCTGGGAAAGAGTAAGGCCAGAGACATCAGCGCCTGTATGAAGATGCTGCGGGATGAGTACGGCAGTAAGGTGCCGGAGGATTTTGATGCTCTGTTGAAGCTTCCCGGAGTGGGAAGAAAAAGCGCCAATCTGATCATGGGTGATGTGTTTGGCAAACCGGCCATTGTTACAGACACCCACTGTATCCGCCTGGTAAACCGCATGGGACTGGTAGACGGCATTAAGGAACCGAAAAAGGTTGAGATGGAACTCTGGAAGCTGGTGCCGCCGGAGGAGGGCAGCGATTTCTGTCACCGGCTGGTATGGCATGGAAGAGAGGTCTGCACGGCCCGAACAAAGCCGTATTGCGGCCGGTGCTGTCTGGCTGATATCTGCCCGAAAACAGGCGTATAAAAAGAAAAACAAAAATTTTTACAAGTGTCAAGAAAAAATACTTGACAGCAACGTGCCTTTCGTGTATGATAGCCAAGGTGATGTTATGGAAAGCATTGTAAAACAGAGTTTGCTTTATGATTTTTATGGAGAGTTGCTCACAGAGCATCAGCGCAGCATCTACGAGGATGTGGTATATAACGACATGTCCTTAAGCGAGATCGCCGAGGAGAACGGGATCAGCCGTCAGGGTGTTCACGATCTCATCAAGCGCTGCGACAAGACCCTGAGTGCGTATGAGGACAAGCTGCATCTGATCAGCAAGTTCCAGACTACCCGCCGCATGGTGGAGGAGATCCATAAAAAGACCAGGGTTTTCAAGGAAACAAAAGATGAAAGTCTGATCGACGAGATTGAGCAGATTTCCAACGACATCATGGAACTTTGATTTCGGCGTATGCCGTGATCGGTTCTGAACAGGAGGTTACCTATGGCGTTTGAAAGCTTATCCGAT
>OHAC01003576.1_pt1 | contig 10719 bp, 9 predicted proteins | sample 1577051 | NCBI WGS metagenome assembly OHAC01 (sample SAMEA3541499, study PRJEB24748) | human gut metagenome | biome: human gut; feature: human-associated habitat; material: faeces | place: China | collected 2012 | reverse complement strand
AAGGAAGAGAAAGTCTACAATGTCAACATCACTGAAAAAAGGACTGATGTACGTCTTTATAGCAAATTTCATAAATTTAGGATTTAATCTGATAACTAATTTTGTTCTCCCGAAAGAGCTGAGTGTGGAAAGCTACGCTACAATAAAAACATTCCAGCTATATGTAAGTTATGCTGGTTTATTTCACTTTGGATTTGTTGATGGAATGTACCTAAAATATGGAGGAAAAAACATTAAAGAACTCCGGCGTGAAGATTTAGGGACAAACCTTTCAACTTTAAGGTTGTTTGAAATTGTTGTTACGATTGTTTGTGCTATTATTGCGATAATTTCAAAGCAAGAAGTTTTGGTGTTTTTTTCGCTTTCAATTCTTCCGTTGAATTTAGCAAACTATTTCAAACAATTATATCAAGCAACGGGTGAGTTCTCACTTTACGGAAAAATCATGAATGCAAATACGATTTTGATTTTCTTTGCAAACATGATTTGGATTTTCTTAATAAAAACAGATAATGCTCTTTGCTTTCTGCTGAGTAATGTTGCGGTTTATTTTATTGTATGGATTGTATTGGAACTCAACTGTAGAAAACTTATTGGTAGCAAAAATGATGGAAATACATTTTCATTTGATGAGCTGATAAAAAATATAAAAGCGGGTATATTATTAACTGTTGGAAATCTGTCATCAGTTGTACTTACAAGTATGGATCGATGGTTTGTAAAAGCTCTTATGACTACGCTTGCATTTGCACAGTACTCATTTGCTGTTAGCATGGAGAACTTTATGAATGTCGCAGTCACACCTGTTACAACTACATTATATAATTACTTTTGTAAGGCAACAGATGAAGTTAAGATAAGAAAAGCAAGAAATTGTGTGATGATTTTTGCCGCATTGATTGTATCTTGTGCATTTCCTGCTAGATTTATTTTGGAAGTATATTTAACAAAATATATCGATTCTGCTAAGGTGATGTTTTTGCTTTTTGCGGCACAGATTTTTTATATTGTCATAAAAAGTATTTACGTCAATCTCTATAAGGCACAAAAAAAGCAGAGTATTTATTTTATAAAACTCACAGCGATTATTGTTGTGGGATTTGTGTTTAATATAATATGCTATAACCTTTATAATGTAAAGGAAAGTTTTGCAGTGGGTACATTGCTATCGGCTGTATGCTGGTACTTTTTATGTTTACCTGATTTTAAGTGGATAAAATATAACACCAAGGAAAAGCTGTATCCTTTTATTCAGACGTGCGCTTTTTTAGTATGTGGATTTTGTTTTAGTGCTATCCCTGGATTTTTCATTTATATTTTTGAAATAATGGTTGTGACATGGATTTCTTTTCCTAAGGAGACAAAGTTCATTATTAATGAGGCAAAAAGCAAGTTGGCTCACTTAAAGTAACATGATCAGAATAGCCTGAACATTATAAAAAGGTCGAAGTATTCCGCTTCTGACTAAAATAGGATGCGTTGAGCTGTTGTCTGAAAGAAATCAAGGAGAAAAGTAAAAATGAGTCAGCTTTTAATTATTACCAAAAAAATCCTTACTAATATTCTAGCAGCTCTATATAAACCTTTTGGCTTTTCATGCTTGCTTTCTTTTTTTGCTCTGTTTTTTTACCTTTATGCCTATTACCCGTCTGAAGCCGGAAAAGGTTGGAAAGCAGCAATCCATACATGGTTTACTGCATTCAAAGTAGCCTCTTTTTTTAGAAAGTTATTCTTGCTTGTTTTTGTCACCTCAATGATCCTGTTCCGGACGCTATTGAATCGGGACTTGTGGATGAATCCTTTGTCCGATGTAATGGGCGGCTGGGGCATCTGGGAAACGGTGAACGGAGAAAGACAGCTGACGACCGAGTGCATCGAGAATGTGATCCTGATGATGCCGTTCACCGGGATGGTGATGTGGACGTTTGATGTTGAGAAGGGTGTAGTATGGAAAAGCACAAAGCTTGGCCTGATCTTCTCCGTGAGCATCGAGATGCTGCAGTTGCTGCTTCGACTGGGGACATTCCAAGTGTCAGACATCGTGTACAACACGCTTGGCGGTATGCTTGGTGGACTGTGTTACATAGTGGGAAAGAAAGTACACGAAAGGCTGTCAAAATAGAGAATAATATGATATACTGGGGCAAACGAGACTGACTGTGTCTCAGGTGGGGCCCTGACTCTGGGGCCACGGGAGACCGTGGCTCTTGCTGCTCTAATAATCACACACCTCTACGCGGTGAGCAGCAGGCAACAATCTAAGGATTGGCTGAGATGTGAAGAACTACAGAAAAAATATGTGAGAGGGATATGAATGACAAAAAAATCAGACGAGGATTCCATTCATCCTTCGGAAACTGCCTATGATAAAGCCATAAAAAGAATGGAAGAACGAGAGGCACACATTTTTAATACTCCGGCTATGCAAATTGCCGCAGATGCTGCAGAACAAATAAGAATTCAACAGGCACCATTGATTCAAGCTTTACAGCCCCTGCAAGATGCTTTGCAACCATATCATAATTTAATGGATCAAAATAGCTTGGGGCTTGTTGCGGCATCTCTATCTTCTGTGGCCCAGACAATAGTTCCCGATAATGCAGTGGGCTCAATGACAGAATCTTTGAATGTTGTAGCAACAGCAATACAGCCGTACCAACAAGATATGAATTTATTCAACTCAAATGTTCTAGCCGCTTTTGAAGCTGCAGCAATTACGCCAGAACTACGGGATTTTCGTACACAGTTTGAAGTTAATGTCCAAGAAATGGGAGATGGTATGTCTGCCATTTCTGATTATGTAAATGGATTGACTTCACAGTGGGACAATGCGCTTGGAGTGGCTAATGTATTAGAGCGTAGTATTGCAGCACAAAATCTCGCTATGGTAAGAATGCTGCCCTGCTACAGTGATTTAGAGCTGCCGCGTGGAGGTAAAAAGGTATTAAGGTCTTTGACAAAAACGACTGCTAAGAAATTGATGCAGTCCGACGAGATTCAGTTTGATCCAAAGGAAAAAGACTTTTATCACAAAGATTCACCAGAAAGTAAGCTATCGGCAGATCAAATCACGGTGGTAGAGAGTTCGCTGGAGCTGTTTGCGGAGTTTACACTTGATGAGTTGCTTTCATTTGAAAGTAAATTGGAACAGAATTTTGCTTTTGCTGTTCGGCATCCAGTTGGCGTTAGAATATATGAAATTCTTCAAAATTGGAAGAACTTTGTAAGCTTTGAGAATATTACATATTATCATGCAAGAACGTTAGGTGAAAATCAACGACCTTTTCATGACTCTGAGATGATGAAAGCACCTACCAATGTTTCAGCACACGGCCGTTATAATGAAGTTGGAAGAAGCTGCTATTACATAGCTGAAAACAAGGACGGCGCATTAAAAGAAATTTACAAGCACAGTGGCAAAGCCAAACCTCGTGTGCAAGTAATTGGGCTGAAAGCCATAAAATCGGCTAAATTACTTGATTTGTCTGGAGATGTAAAAGAAACTAATCGTTTCGTAGAGCACCTGAGATTTACAGTAGAAAACGATGAGGGAAGAACGGTGCAAGAATATTTACTGCCTAATTTTGTAGCTTCGTGCTGTAAAGAACTGGGAATTGACGGCATCAGATATAAAAGCACTGGATATAAATGCTGTGTTCTTTGGAAAGACGATTATTTTGAGAATGTCGAGGGCAGCAGAGAGATAATACCATATTAAAAATCCAAGGAAATATGTGAAGAAGATGCATAAAGTGCGGGGGTGATAAAATGGTTGACTTATATAAAAAATATTATCTTGATAGCGAGACGATCAAAGAGATTCTACAGAATGGAATTGTTGTGTTCGATACTTCTGCATTGCTGGATTTATATTACTATTTTTCAGAAACCAGAAATGAGATTTTTAATAAGGCATTCAATTATCTCAAAGGTCGGCTATGGATACCCGCACAGGTATACTTTGAATATTTAAAGAACAAAAGCAAGGTTTCAGAAAAACCAATCCTTTCGTATGAGCGACTATTAACGAAACAGAGCAAAGATGGTGGATATGTTAATTCAATCGTAGACAAGACAAAGATGCTCCAAGGGCAAAGTTTAGGCGAGATAAAAAATCAATTGAAGACACTGAAGGAACAAACATTAGGAACGGATAAGCACCCATATTTGTCTCCAGATGTGTATGCAGAATATGAAAGTGTATTGTCTGTTGTTGAAAATCAATTGACTGATTTTTCAACTAAGACAGCAGACTTCCAGACAAGAATACAGAAAGAAATTGAAAAGAAAATCACAGAGTTGCAGAGTGATCTGCTACCTGATAATGTGAATAACGCCATAGAAAGCAGTTTTCAAATTGGAAAAGAATATTCTTTTTCAAAAATGATGGAAATTGCTAGAGAGGGAAGTTTTAGATATAGCGAAGAAATTCCTCCTGGATACGAAGACGGTAAAGAAAAGACTGGCCTCCAAAAATATGGAGACTTGTTTGTATGGAATCAAATCCTTGATTGTGCAAAATCAAAGCAAAAAGATTTTATCTTTGTAACAAATGATGTAAAGATAGATTGGTACGAGGAAGATAAAAGAACTCCTCGATTTGAGTTGCTAAAAGAATTTCGTGAACAAGCAAATAAGCGAATATGGCTTCTTTCAATGAAGAATTTTATTTATCACGTCAATTTATTGCTGGATGATCAAATTCACGAAAATGTATTGCAAGATATAGATTCCGTGCAGGATGAAAAAGAAAATGACAAGATCCGAAAAGAACTATCTGCAGATGACATTCAAAAGATTTTTAATAATTTGATAGTTAAACCCATTTATGTGATCGATAAAATTCCAAAGAATGAGTCAATTAGGCTGTTTGATAACCCGGATATTTATGAAGCGGAAGATGAAAATGGTCGAAAATTTAGAATAATAACTACCATTGTTGGAGGAGGAAATTACGCCAGGGTTTTGCATGGAATGACAAATGCGTTCGAGCTGAAGAAATTGTATGAAACCGGTAATGAGCATTATTGGTACTACAATTTTATAATAGCAAAAAATGAGGCACTCGTAGAGAAAATCATGGAGCATATGGGAAAAACCAAAGTTAGAAAGCTATTTGCGGATCATTCAATACAGACAGCAGTATGCTATCTTAATGAGGATCAAAATATAAATATTGCAAAAGCAAATTTTGATATTTGATGAAATTATCATTGCTTTTTGTAATTGAAATAGTACACAAAATGTAAGAGGTAACAAAAATGCCCAGAACCAAAGGAAGCAAGAATCGCGCCAAGACCGACTTCGATGCACAGATCGCAAAGCTGCAGAAGGACAAAGCTCTCTTAGAAGAGGGCCTAGCCAAGACGGTTGCTCAGATCGAGGAGTTAAAGACAGACATCAAGTCTATGCGTGAATCGCTGAAGCCGCAGAGAGCTGAGATCAAGCAGCTCGAAAAGGAAATCGCCAAGCTCGAAGCCAAGAAAGCCAAAGCAGATGCTAAAGCCGCTGAAGAAGCAAAGAAGGCTGAAGCTGAGAGTGTGGTTAAGAGAATGTTAGCCAGCGGGATGAGTGCGGACGAGATTCTGGAAAAGCTGAAATAAACAAGAACCCAAGAAAAAATAAATGCCGTGTGGACAAACTGAACTCCAGGAGTTCACACGGTATATTTTGAGAGTCACTATATAGTTTGTGACGGAAATAAAAAGGAGTGTGAGATAAAATGAATTTATCAAAAATACATCATATTGCAATCATCGTATCTGACTACGAAGCTGCAAAGGATTTTTATGTGAACAAATTGGGCTTCTCTGTTATCAGGGAAAATTATCGCCCGGAGCGCAAGGACTGGAAGCTGGATCTGCGTGTCAATGAACACACAGAGCTGGAGATTTTCGCTGAGGGAAATCCTCCGAAGCGTGTGAACCGACCGGAAGCTTGTGGGCTACGTCATCTTGCGTTCTGCGTGGATAGCGTGGAGCAGACAGTCAGAGAACTGGCAGAAGTTGGCATTGAATGTGAGCCGATCCGTGTGGATGATTATACCAGCAAGAAGATGACTTTCTTCCATGACCCGGACGGACTGCCGCTGGAGCTGCACGAATAATTATGGGAGAGAAAAGAGCATATAAAGCCAGAAAGCCCGGTAGAGGCCGGAAGAAGCTGAAGCCGGAGTACGATGCCGGGAAAAATCTGAAAGAGCAGATGGAAAGTGCTGTGGCACTTTATAATTCTGAGATGTCCTTGCAGGCCATCGGTGATGCTCTGAACCTAAACCCTATCAAAGTAAGGAAGCTCCTCATCACGGCTGGTGTGTATGAATCAGAAGTGGCGGAAAAAGTAAAAAACACTTTTGAAGAATACCGAGAAACACAGGACTACAAAACCTCCATACTCTCAACTGCAAACACCCTGAAACTTTCCAAAGCCTCTGTTACCTCGTATCTGCCTTATAAAAAGGGCGTGTACTTCCAAAGTACAGAAAAGGAGAAAATCAGTGTTGGAGCAGAACGGCAGCGGAGATTTAGAGCAATGAAGCGATGGAGGGTTGATCCGACAGAAGAAAACTTCTGGGGTGTGGTTCTGGCCTATACTGGAGTAAAATTTAAGACCTACTCCGGGTTGCCATTCTCTTACGAAATTAAAAAGGGCAGGAGCGGCGAGTACACAAAAGAACTGTGGATCGATCGCAGAGAGAATAGTAAAAGCCTGGCGTGGAGTTCCGTGCGGCTGGCTCTGGGCCATATTAAAAAGGTAGGAGAAGTAGTTGAACGACCGAAAGCACTGGGCGATATCCGGGGTGTGACCTATATATACGGAATGTTCTATCGGTTTGGACTGACCGACGTGCCGGATGAAGAAAAAGAAAAGATGAAGAAAGCGTTCAGCAAATCGTCCTGACACGGATGCCGCAGAGGGTGCGGAAAAGAAGAATCACCCAATGTTTGAGTCACTGCGTGAACTCTTGGAGATTATACAAAAAACGCCTGCGGAATGAACCACAGGCGGCTGAAATCACATTATAGCTTATTCAAAAAGTCTTTCAGAACACGGTTCCACTTTTCGGGGTACTCATAGAACATCAGGTGACCGCCCATGACGTAGGTGTCGTAACCGGGAAGCTGTGTTTCGACAAAGGACTTTGCAATGTCCTGCCAGTGTTCTGCAACGAACATCAGGCTGGGCATCGTTGCACCGACATCTTTTGCGATTTCAAGATAGTTGGAGAACACAGCATCGCAGAACAGCTGACGGCAGATCCAGTATGGTGTGCGGCCGGAAATATCCAGCAGATACTCCAGCTCATCAGGCTCCATCTTATGCTGGATCATAACACCAGTCGCATATTCGCTGAAGAAGTCACGGCAGCCCTCAGAAGAAGTCAGCACCTGCGTGGCGACCTGAGACAGCTCTTCAATCGTGCCCTCAGTCCACCACTTCGGGTCAGGGGAGAGCGGGAGCGGAGACATATCGATAGTCACAACGCCGCGCAGCTTGTCTTTGCCGAACTGCTGCACGTAGCTCCATGTGTCAAGGTTGCCCGTGCTCCAGCCAATCAGGACAATATCTTTGAGACCAAATGCATCAATCAGACCTGCTACATCGCGGCCGTGAGTCAGGTAGTCGTTGCCATCCACGGTTTTGGCAGAATAGCCTTGGCCGCGAGGATCAATAGCAATGACACGATACTCAGAGGAGAAATACTCCAGTTGGTTCTTGAAAATCTCACCAGAGAAGGTCAGGTCGGGAATGAAGACCAACGGTTTACCTTCGCCTTTTTCCAAGATATGTAACTCCACACCGGGGGCTACAGTGACATACTTGCTTTCAATACGATCTTTTGCCATGAGAAAACCTCCCAACAAAACCTATAAATCGAATTGGTTTGTCTGAATTATACATCTGAAAAAGGAGAAAAGCAATAGCTTGATAGGAACTGCACTGCTGTAATCTACAAAAATTTTCAGTGCATGAATATCAGTAACAGTTACACAATGTTAAAATAGCAATATGTCCACGATGAGCAGGCGCAACACCTGTCTGCCGCAGTATTTTTACTTTATAAGACATCTCTATGGATGACGGTAAGGTTCGATTTTGAACTTTGCCGTTTTTCTTTTTGTCCAAATTTGCAGAATTTTCAAAACTGTATTCCAAAACGACCCTGTGGATTCCTATTAGTATAGGGGCTTTCAAAATTTTTGTAAAACAGCTTTCCTCTGTTTCTATAAGTAGGAAAATGAACAAAATCTATATTCTAAAATTAGGCGGTTCGACAAAATTTGAAAATCTGTATGCCAAACACCCATTTTAGAATGTTATAGGTAGAGGGGAACGTTGGAAAAATGAATTTTCTTTGAACTTTCAAAAGACCCGGTTTAAAAACACCCCTTAAAGTTTGTATAGGGTATAGGAAGTGTTTTCAAAAGTAAGCCAATTCACTACGGTATCACTGATGAAATTCCCCGATTCCTTACAAAGTCACATCGCACCTTGAAAATCGCATGAGCCACCACAGCAGGATACCTCCGGTACTGAATGTGCATTCTGCGCGTCTTACCAGAAAAAACGTCGGAGAGAATCGGGCAGGAACGGGCTGGGACAGAGTGGACGGTAGTTAAGAGCAAGATTCGCCTTTGTATACGAAACCGCTCCTACGGGCGATTTTTCTACGGCGGCATCTTGATGGGGATTGTGCTCCCCATACCCTCACATCGTGCAAAATTACATGATTTTGCCTGTTGGTGGCCTGTCGCAGCAGGTCACAGCCGGAGTGCAGATGCACTGCCGGGAAAATCAAATTCTTGATTTTGGAAAGGAGACCCCATGCCACGAACAAAGAGAAAAGTGAAATCTATCGTAAAGACAAAAGTAATCTCCGCACGAGTTACAGAAACAGTACATGAACTTTTACACCGGCAGGCAGAAGATGCCGGGATGACCCTCTCTCAATTTGCAGCGCAGATGCTGATGAAAGGCCGTGTGAATACCTCGTATGTGTTCTATGTCCACCCGGACGAGATCGAAGCAATCACACGGGAGTTTGCCGCCATCGGAAACAACCTGAACCAGATCGCGGCTTTCTTCAACAGCGGCGGTATCCAGTCCCGTGCGATGCACGAAAACATCAACCATGCGATTGCCTGTATTTTTGAGATGCGGGAACAAGTCGCAGAAATGGCAGGAAAGAACTATGGCAATATTAAAGCACATTGCAAGTAAGAGTTCCAATTATGGTGCTGCGCTGAAATATCTCGTTTTTGAACATGATGAGCTTCATAAGGTTCCAGTGCGAGATGAAAAAGGAAACTGCATCATGCGGAAAGAGTTTTACATAGCCGGTCTGAACTGTGAACCCTACTCTTTCGATGCTGCCTGTCAGCAGCTGAACCGCGAATACCAGAAGAACCAAAACAAGAATGAAATCAAAAGCCACCACTACGTTATCAGCTTTGATCCAGCAGATAAAGACGAGTGCGGTCTGACGGGAGAGCGGGCGCAGGCCATCGGGCTGGAATATGCAAAAGCCAACTTTCCGGGACATCAGGCATTGGTCTGTACGCACATGGACGGTCACAATGGCAGCGGAAATATTCATGTCCATATCGTAATCAACAGTCTGCGAAAACTGGATGTTCTGCCGCAGCCTTTTATGGAACGTCCTATTGACTGTAAGGCGGGCTACAAACATCATTTGACAAAGGATTATTTGAAGTATTTACAGAAATCGCTGATGGACATTTGTATGAGGGAAAATCTGAATCAGGTCGATCTGCTTTCCCCCTCTCTTGAGAAAATGTCGGAACAGGAATATCATACCAAGCGACGCGGACAAGTTAATCTTGACTTTGCCAATTTCGAACTCACACTAGAGGGTCTCACTCCCATGCGCACGACTTTTGAAACAGAAAAAGAAAAAATCAGAAATGCTATTACCGATGTGGCCAAAAGATCAGTGTCTTTTATGGACTTCCAAAATCTGTTAAAGCTGGAATACGGCATTTTGCTAAAAGACCATCGAGGGCGATTCAGCTATCTTCCGGCAGACAGAGATAAATTCATTTCGGCCAAAACGCTGGGAACCTGTTTTGGCCGTGCGCATCTTTTATTGCTTTTTAAGTGTAACGCAGCCGAGAAAGAAAAGCAGCGGTGGCGTGTCGATGATCCTATGGATGCACTATACATCAAGTCGAATCTTCGGCTGGTTGTTAATCTGCAGGATTGCGTAAAAGCCCAGCAGAACTATGCCTACGCTCAGAAAGTCAAGATTTCCAATTTGCAGCAGATGGCACAGACGGTTCTCTATGTGCAGGAACACGGGTATGGTTCTTATGAAGAACTCTATAAAACTGCAGAAAGTATTGACCAAAAAATGGCAGTAGCGCGGTACGATGCAAAATGTGCTGAAAGTGAAATCAAGAAAATAAATGAGCAGATTCACTACATCGGTCAGTATCTTTCTACAAAATCCACATAAAGGAACTCCGGGTAAAGAAGGAACTTCTTATGCGTATGAGGGACGCACGGTATGAAACATACCACTATTTTAAGGAACGCAATGCCGAAATACAGACGGTACTTGCCAATGTTGATAGCATCCTTGAAACGGCAAAAGTGCAGCAGCGCGAACGGCAACCGCGAGCCAAGAAGCGTAGCTACGATATGAGCCTGTAATCAGCAGGGTCTTCCACCCCGCACCCCGGAACCCTGCCGGATGCG
>OHAC01003575.1_pt1 | contig 10730 bp, 10 predicted proteins | sample 1577051 | NCBI WGS metagenome assembly OHAC01 (sample SAMEA3541499, study PRJEB24748) | human gut metagenome | biome: human gut; feature: human-associated habitat; material: faeces | place: China | collected 2012 | reverse complement strand
ATTTCTCCTGCTATAAAGCTTGTGCTTTAAAGAAAATCCTTTTCTAAACTCAGATACTTCTCTTTTTTATTTTGTCATGTTCTTCTTCCAAAAGAAAGGAAGCATTTAAACCTAAAGTGGGAATCAGGATCATTGGAAAATAATACAGATACCAACAAATGTGTGTGCTAAGAGGATCCTGAAAAATATGGTATTTTACAGTGCGCAGAAAAAACCAGAATACCATTAAACAGCCAATGACCGTCAGGCACTGACGCATTCTTTTATATACAACATGTTTGTTCAGATAAATGACCCATGCACAATACATTCCAAGATAAATACTGGTACGGCTCTGATCAACTAAAGCTTGTATTAAAGAATTATTGGTGTGAATTAGCCTGCATGTATACGCTGTCAAAAAGCATAATATAACAATTGTATATGATAAAAACCTTTTCTTATGATATGGCATTACGATCCCTTTCCAGAAAAAAAGTATCTAAAGTATGCAGGTTACCGGTCGGATATTGAGCGGTAACCTGTTAACTACATTATACTATAATGCCTGAATATTGAGCAATGACAAAGTTTTTCGGATTTGCTATCCGTTGTCAGAATTTGCCGCTGGCTCCGCCGTGGGAACGGCCGGAAGAACTTGTATGTGATGAGCTTCCGCCAGAGGAACTGGAAGAACTGTCTTTTTCATTTCTGATAGTTCTTTGAGTGACAATCCTGTTGACAAAACTGTCAGTAGATCTTCGAAGCGACATGGAACCTTTACGCTCATAAGCTTCTGCGGATTCCTGTTTTTTTACAGATTTAAGATTCTTTGATTTTGATTTAACGAGTCCAAAAGAAATCAGAAAAGCGACAACTAAATCGGCAACGAGCCAGAAAGGATGAACCTTCCCTTTTGAAGGCATATTGTCAACGTCATATGGTTCTCCGGTTGCTGCCTGTCTCAGAAAATCATCACACTGGTCTGCAAAACAATTGAACGCATCTGCATAGTTTCCGCTGGAAAGCTTGCTCTGGAATTGACCGCTGATGAATTCAAGACCAGCATCTGTAAAAGCTACAGTATGACTATATCCATAAGTAGAGATTGCCCATTCTCTTTCGCCCATGCTGATCAGAAGAAGCAGACCATCATCGTTTTCTCCATATCCGTAGCCATTGTAATCATAGTAGTCATCAGCATATGCCTCGGCTGTTTTACCTTCCAGAGAGTTGACGGTAACGATGCCGACCTCATTTTCATATTTCTGGCTGATATCTTCAAGTTTATTTAATAGTGCATTGCTCTCTTCTTCGGTTAAAAGACCAGCATTATCCACAAGAAGTGGTTTCTGACGTTCTTCCGGAATTGCAGGATTCTCAGTAGGTACTGCAGACTCTTCGGAAGTCACTGCAGAAACCTCAGAATCTGTTTCCGGGCTTTCAGAAGCCATTACCGGAAGTACCAGCATAAATATACAGAGAAGAGAAAGCAGGCAGCCCCATATTTTCTTTTTTATCTTCATATTATCTGTTCCTTCCTGCTACATTAAAAATAAACATTTCAGACCGTACAGCACTCCCCAGATAAGGACGGTGCGAATTCCTACGGATTTCCAGAATTTTGATTTGTCAATCGGAAGATCTCCAACCATTTTTCCGGTCTGACCGTTCATAGCAAATGTGAATTTCTGACCGTGCCAGGTGGTGTTTAAAAGCCATACCGGATACATGGCATACCAGTAACTGGCATTATGAATCTGTACATTACTGTCTTTAACTGAGGCACCACCGTTATAACCTCTGACGGTTTTACGAAAAGCTCTCTCAGTACATACACGAATTCTGTCACGGGCTCTGTCTATACGTTCATCTACGTTGACATCATAACGGTCAGCCAGGTAACCTGCCAGATAAGCCTGCTGAAACGGTACTGCTTCCTGGAAATTATATGGTTCAATGGCTTCCATCAGTGTATCATCCATTTTTCTGGAACCATCTGCGGGAACATGATCGAAGCTGAGGCTACCTTCGCGATAGACACTATAGATTTCACGTGTTGTATATTCCGTATCACCAGATGTATGAGAGTGGACTTTTTCTGCCTCATATGTAATCTGAGCATCTGCATCTACATCAAACAGCCAAAATGGGATATATACGCCTTTGATTTCGTCCACATGGTTTTCTTTCTTGAATACTTTGGGAAGATATTTTTTACCTTTCAGATGCTTATAATAGTTTTCTTTGGCAGCTTTTTTATCCAGTTTAAATGGGATGATATAATCTGGTTTCAGATCACCTGAAAACTGACCTTTCATAGTTATTTTATTATTGCAGAACGGACAGGTCGTTGCTCCTGTTGTTTCCTCAGCTACGATCTCACTTCCACAGGACTGGCAGCTGTAGACGCGCATGCCGTTCAGTTCATCATTCTGCCACTGACCGGTGCTCATTGAGTACCAGTTGTCGTTTGAAATTGATTTTCCGGTCGTCTGTGTATCTTCGGATTTCTGCGTGCGCTGAAACTCTTCGACCGTCATTTCCGTATCGCAGTACGGACATTTCATGTGCTGAGATTTAGAATCAAATACCATCGAGGCATTACAGGATGGACACTTATATTCTATAACATCAGACATATTCCGTATTCCCCCTTTTAATTTAGTATCACGGTTTTGGTGATCCGCAGTATTCACAAAAAGCACCTGTGTTTGTGGCACCGCAGGCGCATACCCATGTATCACCAGAAGCCTGCTGAGGTGTATTCTGGTTCATCATGCCACCCTGCTGCTGGTAACCCTGGTTCATCATATTGCCCTGCTGCGGATAGCCCTGGTTTATCATGCCGCCCTGCTGTGGGTAGCCCTGATTCATCATGCCGCCCTGCTGTGGGTAGCCCTGATTCATCATGCCGCCCTGCTGATGGTAGCCCTGGTTCATCATATTGCCCTGCTGCGGATAACCCTGGTTCATCATATTACCCTGCTGCGGGTAGCCCTGGTTCATCATGCTTCCCTGCTGCGGGTAGCCCTGCTTCATGGTATTGCCATATGTAGGTGCCGGTGCGCCCGTAAGAGCAGATACGATCTGGTTTCCAAGCTGCTCATACTGCATGATCTTGTTCCGTTCATGTCCTTCTACGGAGAAGGTGTTAAGCTGGAAATCCATATCATCAAACCATGGTGTATTGACAGACAGTTTTATCTTATAATCATAGGAGTAATGGTATCTCGGCGGAACGTAAGATCTGGATTCTCCGTTCTGATCCTGATATTCCTCTTCCTCACGCTCTTCTTTGATCTCCAGCCGGCAGGATGTCACAGCAGACAATGGCACGATATCCGGATTTTCTTCTTCATTCAGCCGGTGTGCCACGGTAAACAATCCCTTGGTCTCATCAAGGAACACATGATATCTGTCTCCGGCAAATTCGCGTGTAGTATGGAAGTTTCGAACCGCATTTTTGTTCTCTTCTCTGTAGTCCAGCTGTCTTTTGATCTCTTCTACGGTACTGTGGCGTCTTTCCTCAAACCATGGAGAAAGCTTTGCTGCACAGTTTTTACAAAGATTACCGTCGTCCAGCTTCCGGTTTCCCAGAAGACCTATTTTATCACCGCAGATATCACAATTCTTTTTGTCAAATAATCCCATTTTCTAAATCCTCCTTTTGATACAAGGGAAGTCCCTTGTTTCCATTGTGAAAACACGGGACTTCCAGATTTGCGATTATTCCATGACTCTATCCAGATATACTTTGATTGTAAAATCAAAACCACCGAAATCATCTTCGCCATCTTCGGATTCTTCTGTAGCCGGAGCCTCGGTCTCTGTTTCCTCTTCCATCGGCAGACTGTCTGCTGTTGTGAAGCATAATTTTCCATCTTCCAGAAGGTAGAAGCGCATGGTATCCGTACTGAACAGGTGATAGTTCTCAGAATCCGTTTCTGTTTCTTCTTTCTGTGTTTCTGCATTGAATATCAGTGCATTTTCTTCCATGACACCTTTCAGCTCGGTTGTTGTCTCATTGCCCTCTTCGAGCAATACAAGAGTGGCGTTTCCGTCTGTAATGGACATTTTCATTTCTACGCCGGCAATCTCGCCTGTAGCAGGCATCTGCATTCCATAGAGATCGATCAGTGTACTGGTCCAGTCACCATTGAAATCTTCCAGTTTTGCTTCTGCTACCGGTTTTCCGGGTACATAAGGCACATACTCCTCTTTTTCCTGACTCAGTACCACGGACAGTCCGTCCATTTCTACAGATAAGGTTCCGTCAGAATACTCGCCTTCCACCGTTTGGTCATCGGCAGTGATCAGCACTTTATCACCATCTATCTTCCATTCCATGGCATCAACACCCGGTTCCTGTCCTTCCATGAGTTCGGAGATCTCGCCTTTTCCGTCTTCTGTAAAGTTGAATGTCATCTCCATTTTCATCATTCCGGGATGAAATGTATTTTCGCCGTCTAAGGACATGCTGTTTACATACCAGGTACCAACGATATCCTTGTCTTCCAGTGCATAGGCATTCATACCGATCAAACCTGCCATCATAACTCCCAATGCACCTGCTGTCCAGAATTTCATTTTCTTACTCATACTCAATTCTCCTTTCTTTTACGGTGAAGCATGATTGAATGTTATGTAAAAGGTAACTTTTATTGTTATTATACTGGAAGCAATTCTATTTGCACTGGCACTTTTGACAGTAATCGGTTTCTTTTTCAGAAAAATTTCAGCAGTTCTTCCGCAGGAAGCGGTCTGGAAAAGTAATATCCCTGGATCATATCGACTCTCCACCGGCTGAGCAGTTCGACTTCTTCTTTTGTCTCCACACCTTCCGCAAGCACCTGCATTCCTCTTTCATGGAAACTTTCCAGATATGTACGGACGTTCTCCTGTTTTCTGGCATCGTTGTCAATTCCACAGATCAGGGAGCGATCCAGTTTTACGATATCCGGTGTATACAGATATACAGCATTCATATTGTTTTCACCCATGCCAAAATCATCCAGCGATACCTTCCAGTGCTTATTCTGGACCATCTCACTTTTTCTGACCCACTCGCGTAGGGAAACTTTCGGATACTCTAAAATCTCAATGATCCTTTTTCCTTTCTGGTTTCCAAAATAAGTATCAAATGCTTCTGCCTCATTCTCCGTAAAACTTTCCGACGGGAAAGAATTGATACAGAGATATTCCTGATATCCCCGCTCAATATACGCCTGTGTTGCACCAAAAAAAGTGGCAACTTCCAGTATATGCAGTTTCTCATCCCTGGCAAATTCATCAATCAGCTGCCCCACCGTCATCTTCTTTGGTCTCATCAACGCTTCATATGCATATATTCTCACACAATCTTTATAAAAGATCGGCTGGAACACATATTCAATCTCAAGTCCTTCTAAAGCTGCCTTCACTTCATTATCCAGCGGTAATTTTTCATATGCTATCATAAATCTGCTCCAAATTTTCTACTTCTGTTTTTTACCTATTAATTTTTAAAAGAATGGATCGGAGCCGGAATACGTCCTGTACGGTTGATAAAGTCATCACAGGAGTATTTGTTTACCGGCATAACCGGGGCATATCCAAACAATCCTCCAAATTCCACTCTGTCTCCCACACCTTTTCCCACAGCCGGAATCAGACGTGCAGCGGTTGTCTTCTGGTTCACCATTCCGATTGCCATCTCGTCTGCAATCATTCCGGAAATGGTTGTTGCCTTTGTATCTCCCGGGATGGCGATCATATCCAGACCTACCGAACATACACAGGTCATTGCCTCTAATTTTTCAAGGGAAATTGCGCCTGCCTCTACCGCGTTGATCATCCCCTGATCCTCGCTGACCGGAATAAAAGCACCACTTAAACCACCCACATAAGAAGAAGCCATCACGCCGCCCTTCTTTACCTGATCATTGAGCATGGCAAGTGCTGCAGTAGTTCCCGGTGCACCTGCATACTCCAGACCGCACTCACAGAGAATATCCGCAACACTGTCTCCGATTGCCGGCGTCGGTGCCAGGGAAAGATCCACGATACCAAACGGAATGTTTAACATCTTAGATGCCTCCTGTGCCACCAGCTGGCCAACACGGGTAACCTTAAATGCCGTCTTTTTGATCGTCTCACAGAGAACCTCAAAATTCTCTCCGCGTACTTTTTCCAGCGCATTTTTTACAACACCCGGTCCGCTGACTCCGACATTAATGATCGCATCTGCCTCGGTCACTCCGTGGAAAGCTCCTGCCATAAACGGATTATCGTCCGGTGCATTGCAAAAGACCACCAGCTTCATGCAGTCGGCAGAATCGTTGTCCTTTGAAATTTCTGCCGTCTGAAGAATAATCTCGCCCATAAGCCGTACTGCGTCCATGTTAATGCCCGTCTTGGTGGATGCCAGGTTTACGGAACTGCATACACGTTCAGTACTGTGCAGTGCCTGTGGAATAGAACGGATCAGAAGTTCATCCGCTTTCGTCATGCCTTTAGATACCAGTGCGGAATATCCGCCGATCAGATTGACGCCGACCGTCTTTGCTGCACGATCCATAGTTGCGGCGATTGTAGCAAAATCCTCCGGTGTCTTACAAGCCGAACCGCCCACCAGCGCAATTGGTGTCACAGAAATTCTCTTATTTACGATTGGAATGGAATAACTTTTTTCAATCTTTTCTCCGGTCGCTACCAGATCTTTTGCCACGGTTGTAATCTTGTTGTAAATATTCTGATTCAGACGATCCAGATCCGAATCAATACAGTCAAGAAGACTGATCCCGAGTGTGATGGTTCTCACATCCAGATTCTCCTTCTCGATCATTTCGTTGGTTTCCTGTACTTCCCAGCTGTTAATCATTCTTTGCTTCCTCCATGTTTTAGATACGATGCATTTTTTCAAAAATTTCTTCGCGCTGACATTTGATTGAAACGCCTATTTTTTCTCCCAATGCATCCATTTCTCCGGAAATCTCTGCAAAGTGCTTCTTTGCATCTGCCATATCCACAATCATCATCATATTAAAAAATCCAGAAACAATCGTCTGTGAAATATCAAGCACGTTTACGCCGTTGTCAGCAAGATAAGTACATACCTTTGCAATAATACCGACGGTATCTTTTCCTACTACTGTAATAATTGCTTTGTCCATTGTTTTTTCCATAATATAAACTCTCCTTTTTACTCTGCACGAATTACAGGCGAAACCGCATTTCTTTTTGCCACATACATCGGGAAATCATCCGCTTTGTACGGATTATCCCCCATCGTAACTTCCAGACGCACCGCTTCATACGCCAGTTCCTCGTAATTATTTTCCTTGCTTAAATGGCCCAGTACCACTGTGCCGAATTTATCATGAAGAAGTTCACAGAGCAGCTGGCCACTCCGCTCATTCGACAGATGTCCCCTGTTTCCCATAATCCTGCGTTTCAGCGGATAAGGGTATACGCCCGTTTCGAGCATATGAATATCATGATTTGCCTCCAGCAGCAAAGTATCAAGTCCCTGCAGCTGCTGCACAATCTCATCATCATAATTTCCCAGATCGGTTACTACCGCAAAGGTACGGTTTTCTTTTTTTATCCGGTATGCCACAGGATCCGCCGCATCATGTGAGATATGGATCGGGGTAATCGTCAGGTCTCCAATTACAAAATCTTCCTGCGGAACAATTTCATGAAATAATTCCGGGTCGATCTTTCCCACAGACGGCGTGTTCTTAATGGCTTCAATGGTTCCTGCCGTTGCATACATCGGCAGCCCATATCTTCTTGCCATAACACCAAGTCCCGCGATATGATCCAGATGTTCATGTGTAACCAGAATCCCATCCATATCCTGACTCTTTAAATCCACCTCGTTTAATCCATTCTCAATCCGCTTTCCGCTGATCCCCGCATCAATTAACACATGGTGGTTGTCCGAGCCTACACAGATACAGTTTCCACTGCTGCCACTTGCAATACTGCATAATTCTAACATACTATTTCTCTTTCCAGTAAATTTCTACCCGGTCTCCATTATTAAGCGGCTGGGAAAATTCAGCTTCCGTTCCATTTACAAGCGTTGCAATTGCACGTCCGTTTCCGGCGTTGAGATCAAACGTGATCCGGTCAAAAACATCCACAAATATGTAATCTTCTTTTCCCGTAAGTTCCACCGTCTCGCCATTTACCGTGACAACACAGACCGTATCTTTTTTCTCCGACTCAGCCGCCCTGGTCTCCCCGGAGGTTTCCGGAGTCATTTCTTCCCGCGATATTTCCGCGGAATCTGTAACCCCCTCTGTTGCATTATACCGATTCTCACTCTCTGACGCAACCCCGAAGCTTAACGGTGTCCAGTCAATGGAGAAATTTTCGTATACCAGGGTCTCCATCCCCGCTTCCCTGTTATTGACCAGAATTTCACTGTCCGGGTCAATTTCCACGTCCATAAATTCTGCAATCTGTGCAACGGTATAAAAATTCCGTGTCTCGATGGAATCTCCCTCCTGAATTTCATAGGAATCCGGTTCAAGGCTTCCGTTTACCTCGACAAATTTCGGACATACCACGTTCTGTCCATTGATCACAAACGAAATCACGGACTCGTGATACTCCGGAAGCTGTCCGATGGTATACACCGCATTATCTCCTGCCGTTGATGGCTCAATCGTAATATCGGAATTTGGCTCCAGCGGTGTGTTGATATTTGCCGGTTGGCCATTCATCGTCACTATGGCGGCCTCCCCAGCCTCTCCTCTTGCGATTCTTGCGCCTCCATTCACGGTGAAATTGATCGGCATTCCGCGTTTCGGAAACAGCTGGTCATTCGGAAATCCCGCCTGCATTGCCGCATCCACAATGGTAAGTCTGTTATTATCATACAGTTTCAGGCGTTCTCCGTTGAAGCGGACCATAATAAAATTATTTTTCTGTTCATAATAATTCAGGCAGATTCCAATCGGTGTGACAAGCAGCGGATCTTTTTTGATATCTTCCTGCTCAAATGTCACTTCTTTAAGCACTTCTTCGCCTCTTAATGCCACACGCTCCGTCGGCAGATCCAGATGCCCGGCAAGTTTTTCCGTAAATCCGTGAATCTTTCCGCCACCACCGACAACAAAGCAGGCGCTTACGGTTTTATCCCCATTCAGTTCCTTGATCTTTGCAGCCACCTCGGAAGTAATCTTCTCCACCGTCGGGGCAACCAGCTCCCAGATCTCCTTGGATGGAATTGTATGGGAAATACTCATAATATCCTCATATGTCACTTCATCCTCACTCGAAGATGCCAGTTTCATTTTCTCTGCAGTCTGAAAATCAACCAGATACTGCTGCACGATCAGCTCGGTCAGTTCATCCCCTGCATATGGAATCATACCATAAGCTATGATACTTCCCTCTCTTGTGATGGAAATATCCGATGTTCCCGCTCCGACATCGACCAGTGCAATATTTAACATCCGGAAATTTTCAGGGATTGCCACATTGATCGCCGCAATTGGCTCCAGTGTCATATTGGCAACCGTCATTTTAGCCTGACCGACTGCGGAATACAGCCCGTCCACAACATCTTCCGGCAAAAATGTTACGATAATGTCCTCACCGATTTTATTTGCTTTATGTCCTTCAATACTGATAAATACTTCTTCGTTTAAATAATATTTCACAACCGAATATCCGACACAGTAAAACTTATATTTTGTGTCATTCTGTTCCCGCAAAATATCCTGTGCCTGCTCTACCCCCAGAAGATTTAATGTGTGGATATCTTCTCCTGTGACGACCGACTCCTCCGCATACTCATACTCCACATGCGTAGTGACGGTTTTTAACACACGGCCGGCGGCTGCAATACACACTTCCGAAAGCGGTGCATCCAGCTGCGCCTCCAGCTCTGCTTTTACAGCGGAAATCGTACGCGCCACTTTTCCAATATCATGAATCTGTCCATCCAGCATGGACCGTGTCTCATGCTGTCTGACATACTGTGCCTCTACAATAAAGGCTCCATCTTCTGTCCGGTGTCCAACCGTTCCCACCACATTGCGGGTTCCTATATCCAAACCAAATACGTTATTCATATGCTTCTCTCCTCAGCGCTTCCTCTGTCTGTGTCAGTGTTTCTTCCAATGTCCCATTATTATCTATTACCACCCGGCAGTGTCTGCGGTATTCCTCCTCACTCAGCTGGCTGGCAAAAATCCGGTCCACATGTGCATCGGAATACCCTCTTGATGCCTTCAGACGAGCTCTCCGGTTTTCTTCTGTAGTATAAATATACCAGAGTTCATCACAGATTTCATCATAATGTTCCTCGATCAGAAGTGCAGCTTCCAAAACCAGCAGAAAAAGTTTTCCAGCCCGTTCCTCTGCCTCTTTCTGTTGCAGAACATATTCCCGGACCGCCGGATGTACAATGGCATTCAGTTCTTCTCTTTTCCGGTCATCGGAAAAGATGACAGCTGCAAGCTGCGCACGGTCAAACGATCCGTCCGGCTGGTAAATGTCTTCCCCGGCAAATTTTTCTTTTAACTTTTGAAAACATTCCGTCCCCGGCTGCATCAGATCATGTGCAATCTCATCTGCCAGCATAACCCTGATCCCCGGCTTTGACGCAAGATGTGCAAGTATGGCAGATTTTCCTGCTCCCACCCCTCCTGTAATTCCAATAAACCGCATTCCATCACCTCCCGGGTTTGTTCCTTTTCGTATATTTTTCTTAATGAGCCTCATACCAGTCCGATTTTTCCGGAAGGGGA
>OHAC01003567.1_pt1 | contig 10761 bp, 8 predicted proteins | sample 1577051 | NCBI WGS metagenome assembly OHAC01 (sample SAMEA3541499, study PRJEB24748) | human gut metagenome | biome: human gut; feature: human-associated habitat; material: faeces | place: China | collected 2012 | reverse complement strand
TGCGTACGAGGTTAATAGTGACAATTTTTATGCGAAAATAGAGTATGAGTATGAAAATAATATTTTATTTTTTTATATTGATAAACAGGATATAAGTGCAGAAAGTAATATCAGTAGTTTAAAAGGAGAAAATAGGGTAATAGAAAAAATAGACAGAGACGATTTAAATATCATAATAAAAAAAGTAGAAGATGGAACGGAGAAATTACCTACATATATTGCTAGTTGGGAATACGAAAATACTGTATATTATCTGGTAGGAAAAATTGAAATAGATGAATTGAAAAAAATTGTGAAAGAAATGAAATTTTAGAGTGATATTTTCGGATTTCATACGTATATAGTTATGTAAAGGTTGTTTACATGGCGAAAGGAAGTGAGAAGTGAATATCTGGAAAAAGATTCTGGGAATCAGTATGGCGGTTGGCTTATCGGTTGGAATGAGTATTGCACCGGTCTATGCAGCAGATACGATTAGTATTCTCGATGAGATTACAGATGAAGAGACAACAGAAGATTATGCAGAAGATACTTCAACGATTTTGGCTAGAAGCAGTTATTTGAATCTGGGAAACGTAAAAATTCGAAAAGTTTCTAGCAATGAAGTAATGATAACTGGTATAACTCAGTGTCACAAAAAATGTAGTAAAGTGTATTTGTCACTTTATCTGGAACGGAAGGTCAATGGAAGCTACGGCACGTATAAATACTGGAATTTTACAGCAAACAATGCAACAAGTTTGAGTAAAACAATCGACGTAGCAGTTCCATCAGGTACATATTACCGTGTGCGTGGATACCATGCAGCCAGCCAGTCGGGTACAAAAGAATCTACCTCTACGCTGACAAGTGGTATCATGGTCAAATAATGACCATTGGAAAAGGAAAAAGGAAGAAAAGAAGAAAAATATTATTCAGTAATCCGTGAAGTGCGAAGAAGGTCGCAGGATGCAAAATAAATTTATGTAAACACCGTTACCGTCCGGAGACATCAACGTACTCACAAATCATGTCGGACTCGTCAGAGTTCACATTATTCATGATCTTATGCGCAAAGGAATAACATAATCATACGCGAAAGAGGATCATTTAACCATATCTACAAAATCATATGAACCATACAAAACAAGGCGGGACTTCATACACCCCGCCTTATTTGGTTACTGTGAACGGAGTGAACAGTAACCTTATTTTACATAAATGAAGGTATGAGAATTGGAATCTTTCTGAAATAAGGTATATTGCAAATTAAAAGAACATATGCTATAATGCCAGTAGGCAAAACGATAAGATGTGTTCACAGTAGCACAGCAAAAACTCCCCAGAGTTCGCACCTCTGGGGAGTTTTTATTCCATTTTGGCGAGGTGGCTTAGACCTCAGGCTGGCTACTAGCTGCTATTTTCCATCCAGCCATTTGCAAATGTAGTAGGCGATTACACTTGCCAGAATGGAAAGCATAAACGATAAAATTGAATTCACAATAGCATACCCCCTTTCTGTACCTGTCTAGGGGCAGTAGCAAAAGCATTATAACATGAAGCCCTGGTCGAAAAAACGCAATTTTTGTTAAGATTTATTGTCTTTTTGCACAAAAAGACTGTTAAAAATCAATCAAATCGTGTATAATGATTACAACAACATACATTTGGATGATTTTTCAGACAAAGGGGGTTCGCACATGAAGATTACCTTTATTGGGGCGACACATGAAGTAACCGGAAGCTGTTATTATCTGGAAGCAGCAGGAAAGAAATTCCTGGTAGACTGCGGTATGGAACAGGGGCCGGATTACTACGAAAATCAGGATATTCCTGTAAAGGGAAGTGACCTGGATTTTGTTCTTCTGACCCATGCAGATATGGATCACTCCGGAAATCTTCCCGCTATTTATGCAAAAGGTTTTCAGGGCCCGATTTATGCAACACAGGCTACCTGCCACCTTTGTGACATTATGCTTCGAGACAGTGCCCACATTCAGATGTTTGAGGCAGAGTGGCGTAACCGTAAAGGACGCCGCCAGGGCAAGCCGGAATTTGTTCCTGCTTACACCATGGAAGATGCGATGGGCGTTATCCAGAATTTTGTTCCGTGCCCGTATGAAAAAACCATCAAACCGGCAGAAGGAATCAGCGTTCGCTTTGTAGATGCCGGCCACCTTCTTGGTTCTGCAAGTATTGAGATCACGATTCAGGAAGATGGCAAAGAGAAAAAAAGGGATTATTATTACGAGTACATGTGCGCTGTTAGCAGGAGCGGCAGTCATTGCCGAACTGGCGCTTGGCGGCGGTACAGGCGGTAACGGGGTTGGCAGGCAGCAGGGATGGCAGAATCTTCAGAAAGAAATTTTTGATTCTGCATATAGTGAAGAAAGTTATGATTCTGCTGTTGAAGTGCCGGAATATGAAGGAGAACCATACGTGATATTGGACGGAAACGAGCCGGCGTTTACAGAGGACGAGATGACGACGACAGTTTATGAGCAGTACAGTCCTTTGGACAGCTACGGGAGATGTCAGACGGCAGAAGCGTGCGTGGGAGAAGAACTGATGCCTGATGAAAAGCGCGGTGATATCAGCAGTGTAAAGCCGACGGGATGGCAGTCTGTTCGGTATGAAAATGTGGAGGGAGGATCGCTGTATAATCGCTGCCATTTGATCGCGTATCAGTTGTCCGGAGAAAATGCAAATGAAGAAAATCTGATTACCGGAACACGGTATATGAATACAGAGGGAATGCTCCCTTTTGAAAATCTTGTGGCAGAATATGTGCATGAAACAGATAATCATGTGATGTATCGTGTAACGCCTATATTTGAAAATGAAAATCTTGTTGCTTCAGGAGTACAGATGGAAGCGGAATCTGTAGAAGATGGCGGAAAGGGAATCAAGTTTAATGTTTATGTGTACAATATACAGCCGGATATTATCATTGACTATAAAACAGGAGATAACAGAGCAGAAGATGACGATGAAAAAGAGGCGGCGGGGACATCCGGCGCCGGAAAAGTGTCTGTAGAGAGCGAGTATATTTTAAATACGAGTACACATAAATTCCACAGGCCGGATTGTGCGGGGGTGAAAGATATGAAAGAGAAAAACAAGAAACCATATAAAGGAAAAAGATCTAAGCTGCTTGAGGATGGGTACAGCCCCTGTAAAAGCTGTAATCCCTGAAAGGTTACACTTTTGAAATGTTAAGGCGGGAAGTTGGATCGGCTTGCGAGGAAATACGCAGAGCCGGTCAATACTTCCCGTTTCTTTTTAATGTCTCTTCCAGGTATTCATAATTCTCGGTAAGAAAATCAATCGTTATCAGTTTTTTACCGCTGGCGTATAAAAGTAGTTGGTTCTTTTTCCCGATTTCCACACGTTCAATTTCACTTATCTGTAAAACTATACTTTTCCGAAATAAACGTTGTATCTCCATCTGATTTCCGTTTACCGCGATCTTCCATTTGCTTGCCCGGATTATGCCAAGAAGACCGATTGCCATTACCCCCAAACACATCCATAGGTGTCCGTTTGTTACAGTTGGATTATTCTGTAGTTTAAATACAAAAAAGATGCAAAACATGCATAATCCTAAAATGAAGAAAGCCATGCATGTATATTTTAATGCTCCGGGGATTTTAAGCACATAATGGAATTCATTCCGGCCGGCATTGTCAGTGATACTTTTTCGGTTATATAAAGAATTGATCACGAGCTCTATGGCGCACATAGAAATAGCATATATAAGAAATTTTATTATCTCTCCCATCCCATGTTCCTCCTTGCTAAGCGCTGTTCGCTGTTTTTTTATCTATTGTTTGTCTTTGCTTTAAATTAGATTTGATTTATCGAAAACGAATGATTTAATATCATTGCATTGAATCTAAGCACTGTGTCAATAAATAGTTTGATTTTTCTTTTTATTTCATTCCTTATAGGAATTTTCCGGAAAATGAAAAATGCCGGATACCTTGAAAAAATCAAGGCTTCCGGCGTTTCTGAAAGCAGGGGATGAGAGAATCGAACTCCCACCAAAGGTTTTGGAGACCCCTATCATACCATTTGACCAATCCCCTATGTATGTTTGACTTCTTATCGCAAGTCACTTGTATATAATACCTATTCATATCGGATTTGTCAAGAAAAATATAGTTATTTTTTGAAAAAATTTGAAAAGTTTCGATAAAAACGGAACATAACTTAAATGGATTTCAGGAGAGGTCATGAAACAGGCGTTTTGAGATAGAATGGTTAATTGTTGTAAATAAAGTCGGAATTTACTGAAAATATATTGAAGAAGCAGAAAAAGCATCGTATTATTAAAGAAAAAACACTTAATGCATGACGATTATGTATGGTGGGAAAGGAGAGTAAGATGAAAAACAAATTTATTAGGAAATGGCTGGTTATTTTAACTGTGGCGGCTATGATGATCCCGGCTGGAATTCCGGCAAATGCAGAAACAGTGGAAGAAGGCGAAAATATCGCGCCGACAGCGGGAATATCAGCAGAAACGCCGAATGTGACAGCAGAAACACAAAAGGAAGAAATATCAGCAGAAATGCCGGATATGACGGCAGAAACACAGAATGAAGAAAAATCGGATGTGCAGGCAGAAGGACAAAATCAGGCAAAACAGGGTGTTTTGGAAGCGGTACGGCAGAATACAGAAAAAGCCGAAGAAGCTTCAGATGCAGTCGATGTACAGGCGGAGGAAAGGACGGCAGGGGAAGTTCAGATCGGAGAGCAGATATATCCGACTCTTACCGAAGCATTTGCAGCGGCAAAAGACGGGGACGTACTGCGGCTTTTAGAAAATGCAGAAGTTTCACAACCGATCTTGCTGACAAAGAATGTGACGTTAGATACAAATGGATTTACTGTATCGGCGGCAGCAGGATTCAAAGGCAATTTTATGTTTACGAATCGGGGAACATTCAATATTGTCGGAAGCGGAAAGATTGACGGCAGTGTGGGAACGTACCCGCTGATCATGATCAATAATACCGGCGGCGCGGTTTTAAATATCCAAAGCAGTGAGATCACCGGTCAGGGAGTTGTGCAGAATGTAGGCGGAATCGTGAACATCACAGGCGGTACGTTGACGGCATCAGCAAGAAATACGGTTCTTTCACAGTTCGGCGAAGTGCATATAGGCGCATCGGCCCATCTTATGGCAGCAGGAGAAGGGAAATCTGCGGTTCAGTTGATCGGAGCAAAGATGACTCTTTCGGGGGATGCGGTGCTGTCAGGAAACGGCGGGATCGATGTGTTTAACAGCAACAGAAACGAAGAAGGTACTGTATCGGCGCAAGTAGAGATTACAGGCGGTAGGATCGAGACAAAAGATTTTCCGGTTTCGGGAAACAATCAGGAGTCGGCAGGAGCGGAAGTTGCGATCACAGGCGGAAGCCTGAAAAATATATCGGGCGGAACAGCTATTTACTGGCCGATGGAAGGACAACTTACGATCGGCGGCAATGCGGTGATCGAAGGAGGAACCGGGATCGAAGCAAAAATGGGAACAATTACGATCAAGGATAATGCGGTCATCACAGGAAGCGGCGAATGGAAAGAAGAAAAGCCGCAAAACGGTGGGGCAAATCCTGAAGGTTCAGCGTTTCTTGGATCGGCGCAGATGTACGACGGCTGCATCAATGATTCTTCTCTTGTCGTTAATATTCTCGGTGGAACGCTTAAAAGCGTAAACGGTAATGCGGTCACGATCTATAATACAGAAGAAAAATCAGATGTGAGAGCAGATATTTCTGTGACAGGCGGATCTTTGCAGCCGGCAGCAGGAAAAGGTGCGGTCAAAGTAATTACAAGCGGAGATAATACGACCCGTTTTGATCCGGATAAAAAGACTCTTGACACAATGAAATCCAATACTACCGTAAAAGTTGCAAAGGATGTAGCTGCTGCGGCAACGGACAGAGACGGAAAGACAACATATTATAATACAGTAGAAGAAGCGCTTGGATCGAATACGGAAGACGGAAATATTCACATATATATTAACGAAAACTCTTCTGTAAAACAGGAAGCTTTGGAAGGAGAAAACGTAATATTGACAGTTGCTCCCGGAGTCGTTTTGGAAGTGACATCCGGAATTGACGGAATGATCGTAAAAGAAACTGTTCATGAAGACGGATCTAAAACATATGAACTTGTTAATGCAGAAGAACTTTCAGCACCGAAAAATGTAACCGTTACGGCAGACTGCAAGACTGTACACATCGGCAAAAAGATCCGGCTGAAAGCTTCGGCAGAACACGATACAAAGCAGGTGAATTATCTTTATCGGTGGTACAAAGACGGAGCGTTGTTAAATGGAGCTGTTTCTGCGGAATTGGAAGTTACAGAAAGCGGAAACTACGCTGTTGAAGTATTTGCGGTTCTGGAAAAAGACGGAACAACGTTAACTTCTTTAGGCGCGAAGAGCGATCCTGTTAAATGTACGGTGACGCCGCATGAATATGAAGAAAAATGGAGTTCGGACGGAAAGGTTCACTGGCACGAATGTACGATCTGTAAAAATAAAACTGATGTGGCAGAGCATACATTCGGAGAATGGAAAGTGACAGAGAAAGCGACAGAGAAAAAGGACGGAAGAAAAGAGCGGAGCTGTACTGTATGTGGTCATAAAGAAACGGCGGTGATAAAAGCAGCAGGCAAAACAGAAGAGCCGCGGAAAGAATCAGACAAAACGGCTTCTGTGAAAACCGGTGACAAAACAGATCCGGCAGTTTATATTTTCTTTGTCATTTTGACAGGCGGGATGATCGCAATCTTATCGGCAGGGAACAGAAAGAACAGAAGAAAATAGAATAGATGAAAATAGAATAAAAGAAAATCGAACAGAAGAAAATCGAAACAATGAAAAAGCAAGAGGTCCGTTCCACTAAGTGGAGCAGACCTCTTTAATGATTAATTATAGCAGAATATATGCAGTAAAAAGATTCAAAACAGAAAATTTTACAGCAGACCGAATTCAGTCATTGCTTTTTTCAGCAGTTCTTCCTGGGTCTTAGCAGAACGTGTGATCAGCTCTTTGGTAAATTTAGAGGTGATTCCATGTTCTCCCACTGCCAGTGTGCCGCTTCCGCTGCACGGCGCGTCCAGTAAGATCTTATCAAAGGAGAAAAAATCATCCAGTTTTCTGGCGTCCTCTACCATCACAAAGGCACAGGAAGCGCCCTGTTTCTCCAGGTTATATTTCAGACGTTCTGAGCGGACTTTGTTCTTTTCACAGGCCGTGATCTGAGCCAGATTGCCGGAGAGAGCGGCCATCTGGGTGGTCTTTCCTCCCGGAGCTGCTGCCATATCCAGAATGCACTCTTTGGGCTGCGGATTTAAGCATAACGGCGGCATCATGGAAGATAAGCTCTGGAGATAGATCCCACCATCTTCATAAGCCGGAATCTGCCTTACAGCCTCTTCCCTGGCTCCGCAGATGATCAGCGCGTCCTCGCCCCAGTCCACTGCCTCATAAGCGATTCCCACCTGGGAAAGCTGGGTCTTGATCTCCTCCGGTGTTGCTTTCAGACGGTTTACCCGCAGAGTTACTGCCCGCTCTGCCACATACCCGTCGGTGATCTTCTCCGCCAGTTCTTCTCCATACTGTTCTGTCAATAAGTTCCATAAAAATTCTGGGATATTTTCCCGCATAACTTGTATCCTCCATAATCCCATCTTGACTGGGCTTGTTATTTTCTCCCGCAATCCTATGATGTTGGGGTCAAAAGCTTTTGACCCCTCTGATACCGAATTGCTCTGCACTGCGTGCTCCCGCAATTCTCAAAAACATTCGTAATTCGCTCATTTTTCTTTGAAAAATGGCTACTTACTCATGTTTTTGGCGGGTCCCAAGGTCAAAAATTCTCCTGCAAGCAAGCTTGCGTCGAACTTCTGACCTTTTGACCCTGGTATCATCCTATTCTTCAATCACATAAATTTCTCCGGAAAATGGCGCCAGCGTAAACTCTGCCACTCCCTTTGCCACTTTCTTTCTTCTCTTAGAGACTGCCTTTCCGCCTCTATAGATCTTCCAGTCCGTGGAAAGCAGCGGTTTTATCGTCTTCGCTCCCGGCACTGCCACCTGGTAGTGTTCCTGCTTCTGGTCAGAGAAATTAAACACCGCCAGAAGTCTCTGATCCTTGCTTCTCCGCTCAAAGGTATAGATGCACCGCCCCTCCTGATGGCAGTCCAGCCACCGGAATCCATCCCGGTCATAATCCTTCTCGTAAAAAGCCGGATTCGCCGCGTACACTTTATTCAGCTCCATCATAAAATGGTGGAATGCATCGTGATTCGGATAACTCAAAAGTTCCCAGTCCTGCTGCCGCTTCTCGTCCCACTCCCTAAGCTGTCCGATCTCACCGCCCATGAAATTCAGCTTCTTTCCCGGATGGGCATACATGTACAGATACAGCGCCCGGCCCTGTGGAAACTTGCCCTCATAATCACCGTTCATTTTCTGTAAAATCGTGGCTTTTCCATGGACATTTTCATCATGGGAAAACGGAAGCAGATATTTCTCATCGTAAAAATACTGCATGGAGAAGGTCAGTTTGTAGTATTTCTCCATCCGCTCCGAAACCGGTGCCTGAAAATAGGACAGCGTATCGTTCATCCATCCCATGTCCCATTTATAGTCAAATCCCAGACCACCTGACCATACCGGAGTCGTGATATTAGGACGGGCTGTGGAATCTTCCGCAATCAGAAGAGCTGATGGGAAACGTGCCTTTAAGCCGCTGTTTAAATTCTGCAAAAACTGCACCGCATCCTTATTCTCCCCTCTGGCCGGATTGCCCTGCCAGTAGATCAGGTTGCTGATGGCGTCCATCCGCAAGCCATCGAAATGGAACTCTTCAAGCCAGTAATCCGCCGCTGACTGCAGGAAACTTCTCACTTCTCCTCTGGAATGCATGAAATTACAGCTTCCCCACTCGCTTTTTCCTACATCTCCATGGGGATACTCATACAGCGCGGTTCCGTCAAAATTCCAAAGGGCATAATCATCTACCGCGAAATGCACCGGAACAAAGTCCATGATCACGCCGATTCCCGCATTATGACATTTATTTACCAGATATTTCAGATCGTCCGGCGTTCCATATCGGGATGTAGGGCTGAAAAATCCGCTGATCTGGTATCCCCAGGATTCATCGCTTGGATGTTCCGCTAACGGCATCATTTCTACATAATGATAATGATTCTCTTTTAAATAAGGAACTAAAAGATCTGCCAGTTCCCGGTAATTGTACCAGTGTTCTGCCACATCCTTCTGGTCTTCTTCATCTGGCTTGCATCTCCAGGAGCCTGCGTGGATCTCATAGATATTCAACGGCTTGTCCAGGCCGCCATCCCTGGTTTTTAACCATTTTTCATCGGTAAATTTCTGTTTTCCACCCCCACAGATAATGGAGGCAGAATGAGGCCGCAGTTCCATCCGTCTGCCATATGGATCACAGCGATCCAGACAACCGCCACTCTGGTCATAGATCCGGTACTTGTACATCTGCCCCACCTTCGCCGTCGGAATCACGCACTCCCAGAAATTTCCATCGTAAATTTTATGCATGGGGTCACCGTTCCACTCGTTGAACTCACCAATCACTGCAATCCCACTGGCTGCCGGAGCAAACACCCGGAACACCACCCCATCATCTGTCACATGTGCCCCCAGATATTCATGGGCATGAAATTCAGTTCCTGTATAAAATCCATAAAAATCCATCATATTCTCCTTGTAGATAATAGACATTAGTTGCTTTTTTGAGTATACTAAAAGGTAAAAGTGCGGAGTAATCCGCAGGTATTATAGTTACTTTATACTAAAGAAACAGGGGGATTGTCCACCGACGATTTGGCATAAGCGGTGGATAACCGACGATTTATAAAATCTGTCGGGAAAAGGAGAACAGGAAACATGGATATCAGAATAGAAAAAACAGAGAGAGCGATCCGAAATGCATTTCTGGAATTGCGTGCAGCGAAGCCACTGGAGAAAATTACGGTGAAAGAGCTGTGCAGCCTGGCATGCATCAATAAATCAACTTTTTACAGTCATTATGAGGATATTTATGCACTTTCACAGATGCTGGAGTCAGAGACGATCACGACAGTGATCAAAAATATTTCCAGTCAGCAGGAATCACCGTTTAAAGATCCGGATGTGTTCACAAGAAATTTATATATGGCTCTGGTATCGAATCATTCACTGATCAATATTTTGTTTTCCGGAACAGAAAAAAGTCATCTAGGTGACTGTCTGGAAACAGAATTAAAACGGCTGATCGTGGAAAAATATCCGCAGTATGAGACTGATCCGGAGAAAGATATCATGCTTTCCTTCTGTATTCAGGGATGCTTTCATGCGTATCTGAATAATCAGAAAAATGATCTGGATACACTGATCCATGTCAGTGAGACGATCGTGCGAAAACTGGCCCCTTTGTATATAGAAGAAAGAAGAGAACATGAATGAAAAAACTGGTTATTGGAATTCTGGCACATGTAGATGCCGGAAAGACAACTCTGTCAGAAGAACTTCTGTATCTGTGCGGTGAGATCCGAAAGATTGGCCGTGTAGATCATGGAGATGCTTTTCTTGACACATATGAACTGGAAAAAGAACGAGGGATTACGATTTTTTCCAAGCAGGCGCTGCTAAAAACAGAAAATATGGAAGTGACGCTTTTGGATACACCGGGACATGTGGATTTTTCAGCTGAAATGGAACGTACGCTGCAGGTCCTCGAT
>OHAC01003565.1_pt1 | contig 10763 bp, 10 predicted proteins | sample 1577051 | NCBI WGS metagenome assembly OHAC01 (sample SAMEA3541499, study PRJEB24748) | human gut metagenome | biome: human gut; feature: human-associated habitat; material: faeces | place: China | collected 2012 | reverse complement strand
GGTGCCGCTGCTGGCGGCGGTAAGCTATAGCCTGCCGCTCTTTGTGGTAAAGATCGGCCCGTGGGCAAACGACATCGGCCCCGCCTGGCTGAAAAAGCTTGATGACCTGCTGACCTGCCGTATCTCGCTGGCATGGGCGGCCTACCGTGTATTTCCCATAAAAATTGCGGGCCAGATGCTTCCCGACTGGCCCGCGCTGGACAATATCTTTGTGTATCTGCTCTACCTGACCGGCCCGGTCATGGTTGTGCTGGTCTGCGCCCTGATGATGGCGGCGCTGTACGGCTATGCCCGCCGCGGTCAGTGGCAGGCTGTAGCCTGTCTGGTCACGATGCTTGCCTACGGCTATATGGAGAGTCAGGTCACCCACCTGACCAGCGACCCTGCCGTGCTGCTGCTCTGCGGTGCGGTGTATGCGCTGCCAGCCGCGCGCTGGATGTTTGAGGAGGATTGATTCAATCCTGCGGGAAGGCGTCTGCAGAGATCTCCACCGTATCCTCCTCCTGCGCGGCGGCCTCGGCACTGGCCTTGGCGGCTGTTACCAGCCCCGTCACCTCGCCCGAGGGCTTCTGCAGCAGGTAGGCACCGACTGCCTTGGCCTTGTAGACGAGCAGCACACAGTAGGTGTCATGCTCCCCGGTGGAAAGCTGCGGGCACAGCACCGTCCACTTTTCCACGGTCTTGCCCTTATAGTTTGCAAGGTCAAGCCCGCTCTCCTGCACGATCTGGTTGAAGGCGGCGAAGCTGTCATCCCACTTTTTGGGGATCTTCACCTTATCTACGGCGGCACTGGCAAGGTCGGTGTCAAATCCGTAGCCGTTGAAGTAGATGCCGATGTCCTGCGTCGTTTCGATGCCCGGCACGGCAGCGGCGGACGCTGTGACCGCATCCCCGGTAAAATGTACGGCAGCGGCCACGGTGCCGCACAGGCAGACGGCGCACAGAGCCAGCGCCCCGGCCTGCCGCAATCCCGGTTTGGTAACAGTAAACATAAACATAAGCGCAGCCCCCTCACACATTGTCACTGCAATGTATGCGGGGGCTGCTTCGTTTATGTATGACGGAGAGTGCCGGGGACGCCGCGCCTGCGGCGGGTTACTTGTACTTCGGCTTCGGCGCATACCACTGGAAGATCACGCCGTCATAGTCCTTCTCCAGCTTTTCGGTGTCATGCTCGGGCAGGGCGGTCCACATGACCATCATGGCACCAAGCGCCGCGCAGAGACGCACGGCCCAGTTGCGCTCATCCGGGCACCATGCAATGAAATCCGGCCGCCCCAGCACATTGCCCAGACAGTGGGAGAATACAAACGCCGGGACTGCCTTGACGCCGGTGCTGCGGTAGCTTTGGTAGCTGTCGGCCAGCTGGCCGCGCAGCACCTCGGGGGCCTGCCGCCGCGCAATGCCCACCACGCGGGGGTCAAAGCTTTCAAGGCAGTAGGGGCCGGGGTAGGTCTTGAGCTCTGCAAGGGTCGCACGGCAAAGCTCCTCAAGATAGGTTTGGCTGTACTCTCTGCGGCTCTTGATCTCAACGATCAGCGGCGTGGCGGGGTTGGCCTCGGCCACGGTGCGCAGCATATCGGCAAAGAGCGGCGGATGCTCCTCACTGCCCGCCAGCGGCAGGGCGGAGAAATGCGCCCAGTCCATATCATGCACAAAGCCCTTGGCCGGCGTCATGCGGTCCAGCGTATCATCGTGAAAAACAACCAGCCGATGGTCCGATGTAAACTGGACATCCAACTCGATGCCGTAGCCGTTCTGCGCTGCGGCGGCAAAGGCGGGCAGGCTGTTCTCCGGCGGGCACTGGTCCTTGCCGAAAAGGCCGCGGTGGGCGTAATTGCGCCCGTAGAACGGCAGGCGCAGTTCGTCGCGGCGCTTGCCGGGCCAGACGGCGAACAGCAAAAGAGCTGCAACCAGCAGGATAACACAAAGCAGAATTTTCATACAAGATCACGCTCCTGCTGCCATTGTACCGCGCAGGGGCGCAAAATGCAACAGCTTTTGCTAATTGGCGGCAGGTTTTACAAACGGGCGCTGCGGGCGGGCTTTCTGTTCTCATCTTTTTAGAAAAGTTTTTATTTTTTTCACAATTCTTCCACGCTTGCGATGTATTGTGGTATTATAGAGAGTGTAAGGAGGGTAATCCCATGGCTAAAATTCTGATCGTGGATGACGAGCCGCGCATCCGTGACCTCATCCGGGAGCATCTGCAGTACGCCGGCTTCACCTGTGAGGAAGCCGGCGATGGCACCGCCGCGCTGAGCGTGCTGAGCCAGGGCGGCATTGATCTTGTGATTTTGGACATCATGATGCCGTTTATGGACGGCATGACCTGCCTGCGTGAGATGCGCACCCGCAAGATCATGACCCCGGTCATCATGCTGACCGCCCGCAGCGAGGAATACGACAAGCTGGCCGGGCTGGAGAACGGCGCCGATGATTATGTGGTCAAGCCCTTCTCCCCGCGGGAGCTGGTAGCCCGCGTCAAGGCGGTGCTGGCGCGCACAATGCCCAAGCCGGCGGAGGATGCCAGCAGCTATACCTTCGGTGATTTGTCGATCGACACCGCCAGCCACAGCGTTAAGGTCGCCGGGCAGGAGGCGCCGCTCACCCCCAAGGAGTTTGATCTGCTGGTCTTTCTTGTCAGCAACAAGGGCATTGCCCTCAGCCGCGAGAAGATCCTGCAAAAGGTCTGGAATTACGACTACTACGGCGAGGACCGCACCGTGGATACCCATATCAAGATGCTGCGCGGCCATCTGGGCCACTGCCGCAGCTACATCGTCACCGTATGGGGCATCGGGTACAAATTTGACCCGGACACCTTATGAAAAAACACGATAAAGCGGGAAAGCACCCCTTCACCGTCAGCATCCGCGGGCAGCTGATGCTGTTCATCGGCGGCATTACGCTGTTTACCCTGCTGCTGGTGTGGAGCATCATCACCTTTGCGCTGGAGCCGCAGTACAACCGCACGATCCGTGCCAAGCTTGACGGCAAGGCCGCCGCCATCACCGCGATGATCGATCAGGCGGACAAGCCCATCTCCACCCGGAGCTATCTGGGCCTGACTCTGAACGATGAGTTCTGGAGCGGCGTGAGCGGGACCTTTCAGGACAAAAAGATCAATGTAGACGGCTGCTGTGTCGATTTTTCCGATACAACGCTGCGCTGCCTCAAGGCCTATGAGAGCATGTATCCCTGCCTGCTGCACGAAAGCACCGGCGCGTTCGGCGGGGATTTCGGCTACAATGTGGACACCCGGGTGGCCATACAGCTGCGGCAAAAGCTGTTTGAGGAGGGTTCGCTCTACCAGATCATACGCATCGGCAGCTCCATGCAGATGTGCGTGGGGCGTCTTTCTGCCGATGGGCAGTACGGCGTCATCGTTTCGACAAGCCTTGCCCAGATCACAACGGCGGCCGAGGTGCTGCGGACGATTCTGGGCCCGGTGGCGCTTGTGCTGCTGGTGCTGGACCTTTTGCTGGCCGTGCTGTTCAGCCGCTGGTTCACCAGCCCCATCCGCAAGCTGTCCAACGGTGCGCAGGAGATTGCCGCCGGCAACTACGATGTGGCGATCCGGGTCGAGCATCATGACGAGATCGGCCGTCTGGCGGAGGATTTCAACCACATGGCCGCCGAGGTCAAGCGCAGCGCCCAGCTGGAAAAAGACATTCTGGCCAATGTCAGCCACGACCTGCGCACCCCGCTGACCCTGATAAAGGGCTATGCCGAGACGGTGCGCGACCTGACTGGTGATGATGATGCCAAACGCACCGAGCAGTGCAACATCATCGTGGACGAGACCGACCGCCTGTCTACGCTCGTCAACAGCGTCATGGAGCTGAGCAAGGTGCAGAGCGGTGCCGAGAAGCCGAGCCTTGTCGATTTTGACATGAGCGAGCTTTGCTTTGAGGTTGCCGGCCGCTACGATGCCCTGTGCGACAAGAACCACTGGCACCTTGACCTGCAGGCTGATGAGGCCTGTCCTGTCAGCGCCGACCCGGCCATGATGGAGCGGGTGCTGCACAACCTTTTGGGCAACGCCTTCCATCACATCGGCAGCGACGGTGTGGTGGTGCTGCGGGCCATTCCGCAGCAGCGCGGCTGCCGCATCGAGGTCGAGGACCACGGCCCCGGCATCCCGCCGGAGGATCTGCCCTACCTCTTTGACCGGTACTACCGTGCGCGGCAGGATTCCGGCCGCAGCGGCACGGGGCTGGGGTTGTCCATCACAAAAGCCATTCTGCAGCAGCACGGCTTTGCATTCGGCGTCAACAGCGCCGTGGGGCAGGGCTCGACCTTCTGGTTTGAAATGGCGGACACAAGAGCATAGTTCCCTGCGGGTGCCGGGTCCGTCCGGCATCTCTGACATGCCGAACAAAGGAGGTTTTTCATGGAGAGCATCAATGAAAAAATGGACGCCCAGCTGCGCACCCGCGTGGACGAGCTGACCCGCGCCAATGATGAGAATCAGGACGGCAGGCTGGACGCCGCCGACCTGAAGGCCCAGCTGAACCGCATCGAGGCCCAGCTTGAGCTGCAGGATCAGCAGAACCGCGGCATCATTGCAAACCAGCACAAGCGGATGATCCTGAGCGTGGTTCTAGTCGCGGTGATTCTGGTGGTGCTGGCGTTCTTCGGCTGGCGCATCAATGTGGCCTACAGCAATGTCATGGCTGCCTGTGACCGCGTCAACGCGCTGGCGGACACCGTGCAGACCAGTCTGGACACGCTGGATCAGAGCCAGCTGGACGACATGATGCAGGATCTGCCCGAGATCACCGAGCAGCTGAAAAAAATTGATGTCGATGCGCTGAACAAGGTCCTGACCGAGCTGCCCGCCCTGATGAACACCGTGAGCAGCCTGCAGAGTCAGGTGGAGAGCATCACCAACTGGTTCAACGGTCTGGGGTCGGTTTTCGGCCGATGACCCGCCAATAAAAGCACTGCCCTGCACATTCCGTGCAGGGCAGTTTTTGTGGTGTGCCGCGTCAGTCCGCGCGGCGGTGGTAGTACGCCAGACGCGGGGTGCCGTCCTCGGTATAGATCGTGCCGCAGCGCACAAAGCCGGTTGCCGTGAGCGCGCGCTGCATGTAGATGTTGTCGGCGTGGGTATCGGCCCGCAGCGGCAGCCCCTGCTGCAGGCACCAGTCAATGCAGAACCGCCCGATGCCGCCCACCCGCCCTGCCGATGCCAGGCGGTGGATCGTGGCATAGGGGACATCCTCCGGCCAGGCGCCGTCCTCGATTTGGCGGTAGGTGGGGTCCTCACCGGGGATCAGGCAGAACACGGCCTGTATTTCTCCCGCCCCCGTGACGACATGGCAGACGCCCCGGTCGATCTCTGCCGTCAGGCGTGCGGCACCGGGGTAGCCGGCCGGCCACTGGGTCGGGTTGCCGTGGGTCTGCATAAAACGGCGGGCGTTCTCATAGATCGCCAGCAGCGCCGGCAGATCGCCCCGCACGGCCTTGCGGACGGTAAGTGTCATAGCCGTTCTCTCCTTTATTATAAAATAATACCCGGGCAGTATAGCACAATTTCCCGGCTCTGTCCACCGCAGGGCGCGTATGGCGGGATTTCCCCTTGCATCACAACCGCGGTTGTGCTACACTGTATCTGCAAAAGTTAGAAGCATCAAACTTTTATAAAAGAGGATGTAATTATGACACTCGCGGAATTAAAAATCGGGCAGGATGCCGTGCTGCGCACCATTGGCGGGCAGGGCGAGCTGCGCCACCATCTGCTGGATATGGGCCTGACCCCCGGCACCGAGGTCACGCTGCGCAAGATCGCGCCGATGGGCGACCCCATCGAGGTCGAGCTGCGCGGCTATGAGCTGACGCTGCGCCTTGCCGATGCAGCAAAAATCGAGGTTGAGAATGTCCATGAGACCGACCGCGCCGCCCGCAGCGAGGAGCGCCATGCCCCCGTCCCCCACCCCGGCGTGGGTGAGCTGCGCAAGGCCCCCAGCTACCACGACCGCAAGGCCGGTGCTGAGATCGCCAAGGGGCAGCCGCTGCACCTTGCGCTGGCCGGCAACCAGAACTGCGGCAAGACTACGCTTTTCAACCAGCTGACCGGCTCCAACCAGCATGTGGGCAACTTCCCCGGTGTGACGGTGGACCGCAAGGACGGCACGATCCGCGGGCATGAGGAGGCCACCGTCACCGACCTGCCCGGCATCTACAGCCTGTCCCCCTATTCAAGCGAGGAGATCGTCACCCGCGACTTTCTGCTCAACACCCACCCGGACGCCATCATCAACATCGTAGATGCGTCCAATATTGAGCGCAACCTTTACCTGACGATGCAGCTGATGGAGCTGAACATCCCGCTGGTGCTGGCGCTGAACATGATGGACGAGGTCCGCGCCAACGGCGGCACCATCATGGTCAATGCGCTGGAGGAGCTGCTCGGCGTGCCGGTCGTGCCGATCTCCGCCGCGAAAAACGAGGGCATTGACGAGCTGGTAGAGCATGTGCTGCATGTAGCCCGCCACCGCGAGACCCCCGGCCGCATCGACTTCTGCGATGCGGGGGACGGCAAGGGCGGCGCGGTGCATCGCTGCATCCATGCCGTCAACCATCTGATCGAGGACCATGCCGCCCGCGCCGGGCTGCCCGTCCGCTTTGCAGCCACCAAGCTGGTCGAGGGTGACCCGCTGATTGAAAAGGCGCTGGACCTTGACAAAAACGAGACCGAGCTGCTTGCCCACACGATCGCCGAGCTGGAGAGCGAGACCGGCCTTGACCGCGAGGCCGCGCTGGCCGATATGCGGTTCAATTTTATTGAACGCCTTTGCGATAAGACCGTTGTGCGCCCCGGTGAGAGCCGCGAGCATAAGCGCAGCGTAGCGATCGACAAGGTCTTGACCGGCAAATACACCGCGCTGCCCTGCTTTATCGGCATCATGGCGCTGGTGTTCTGGCTGACCTTCGGCGTCATCGGTGCCGGGCTGTCCGACCTGCTGACCCTCGGCATCGATGCCCTGACAGACCTGACCGACCGGGCGCTGACCGCCTACGGCATCAATCCTGTTGTACACAGCCTCGTCATTGACGGTGTGTTTGCGGGCGTGGGCAGCGTGCTGAGCTTTCTGCCTATCATCGTTACGCTGTTCTTCTTCCTCTCGATTTTGGAGGATACCGGCTACATGGCGCGCGTGGCCTTTGTCATGGACCAGCTGCTGCGCCGCATCGGGCTTTCGGGCCGCAGCTTTGTGCCGATGCTGATCGGCTTTGGCTGCTCGGTGCCCGCCATCATGGCGACCCGCACCCTCTCGAGTGACCGCGACCGCAAAATGACGATCCTGCTTACCCCATTTATGAGCTGCTCGGCCAAGCTGCCGATCTACGCGCTGTTTACAACGGCCTTTTTCCCAAAGCAGTACCGCGCGCTTGTGATGATCGGGCTGTACTTAACAGGCATCGTCTGCGGCATTTTGTACGCCCTGCTGCTGAAATTGACCAAGTACAAGGGCGAGCCCGTCCCCTTTGTGATGGAGCTGCCCAACTACCGCTTCCCCTCTGCGCGCAGTGTGGGCCAGCTGATCTGGGAGAAGGCGCGCGACTTCCTGCAGAAGGCTTTCACCATCATCTTTGTGGCCACGGTGCTGATCTGGTTCCTGCAGACCTTTGACGCGCGGCTGAATGTGGCCGCCACGCCCGATGCCAGCTTGCTGGCCGCCATCGGCAGCTTTATCGCGCCGGTGTTTGCGCCGCTCGGCTTTGGCGATTGGCGTGTCAGCACGGCGCTCATCACCGGCTTTACCGCCAAGGAGAGCGTCGTCTCGACCCTGACCGTTCTGCTTGGCGGGGATACGGGCGCACTGACCACGATGTTCACCCCGTTCACAGCCGTTGTGTTTTTGGTGTTCACCCTGCTGTACACCCCCTGCGTGGCTGCCGTGGCGGCCGTCAAGCGCGAGCTGGGCGGCAGCAAGGCCGCTGCCGGTGTTGTCCTGATGCAGTGCGCTATTGCATGGGTGGTTGCTTTTGTGGTACACTTAGTGGGTGGATTGTTCGGGCTGGTATAACCCCGCCCCGCAGAAAGTATGAGGTAAACCCCTATGGCAAGTATTATCGTTGTTGTGATCATCTTTGTGCTGCTGGCGCTGGCGATATTGTTTATCTGCCAGAACGGCGGCTGGCAGGGCGGCTGCGGCGGCAACTGCGCAGGCTGCCACAACAAATGCGCCGAGGCTGACAAGAAAAAGAAATGACCCTGAGCGGCTCCTGCGGGAGCCGCTTTTTTTGTGGCTGTCCTTGCACAATCCCCTAAAAAACGCTATACTATTGATAAGTATATTATTTTGGGAGGCACTGCCCGTGAACGCTGAGCCCATCCGTGTTTTACAGATCATGCCCGCCATGGACGCAGGCGGCATGGAAACCTTTGTCATGAATGTCTACCGCACTCTCGACCGTGAGCAGGTGCAGTTTGATTTTTTGTATCATTACGATAAACCGTGCTTTTTTGATGACGAGATCCGTGCGCTGGGCGGGCGCATCTATAAGCTGACCGTCCGGCAGGACAATAACCTCCCCCGCTATCTGCGCGAGCTGCGCCGTCTGTTTGCCGCCCACCCGGAGTGGCGCATCATCCACGGCCATTACAGCGGCTTCGGCATGTTTTACAACCCTGTGGCAAGGCGGGCGGGCATCCCCGTGCGGTGCGGCCACAGCCACAACACCGCCTATGAGCCGAACCTTGTCGGTCGGCTGGATCGGCTTATGAGCAGCTTTTTCAGCGCCGGGCTTACCGACCGCTTTGCCTGCAGCGAAAAAGCCGGGCAGATGCTGTACGGCAGCAAACCCTTTACGGTCGTGCCGAACGGCATCGACACAGCGCGGTTTGCTGCCCGCGACCCCCAGCGCCGCGCCCTGCTGCGCGGGGAACTGGGCGTGACCGATCAGGAGATCCTGTTCGGCCATGTGGGGCGGTTTTCCGCCCAGAAAAACCACCCCGGCCTGCTGAAGATCTTTGCCGCCGTGCGCACCCGCCTGCCTAAGGCGCGGCTGGTGCTGCTGGGCGGCGGTGAGCCTGCCTATATCGAAAAAATGCAGGCGCTTGCGCAGGAGCTTGCCCTTGGTGACAGTGTGATCTTTGCCGGGGTGCGCAGCAATATCCAGAGCTTTTACGATGCGATGGACGCCTTTATGCTGCCCAGCCTGTTTGAGGGGCTGCCCGTAGTGCTGGTCGAGGCCCAGACCGCCGGTCTGCCCTGCTTTGTCTCGGACACGGTGGACCCCGGTGCAGCTTTCACCGACCGGGTGCGGTTCCTGCCGCTGCAGGATACCGGTGCCTGGGCGGATGCAATCGCGGCGGCCTCCTTCCGCCGTGACCCGCAGGCACGGGAGAAGGCCGTCCGCGCCGGGTACGACATCCACACAAGCGCTGCGGTGCTGCAGGAATTTTACCTGCGCCGCTATGCCGAGGTGACAAAATGAAGCCCTGTGAGATCGCGGTCATTGTGCCGATCTATAATGCAGCAGCCTATCTGACCGCCTGCACCGATGCGATTGCCGCGCAGAAATTTGACGGTTTCCGGTGCATTTTGGTGGACGATGGCTCCACGGACGGCTCCCCGGCGCTCTGCGATGCCATCGCAGCCGGGGACCAGCGGTTTGTGGCGCTGCATCAGCCCAACAGCGGTGTATGTGCCGCCCGCACGGCCGGACTGCGGCAGGGGCACGCGCTGGGTGCGCGGTGGTTCGCCTTCTGCGATGCAGATGATCTGTACCACCCCGACCTGCTGGACACGCTGTACGCCGCCGTGACCAACAGCGGCCTGCCGCTGGCCTGCTGCCGCTATGACACCTTTGCCGACACGCCGCCCGCCGATGCCGCCGCGCCGGAAAACTGCCGCATCCTGCGCGGCCCGGCCCATCTGGACGCGCTGCTGCACGACCATGCGGTAGACTACGGCCTGTGGAACAAGCTCTACGCTGCCGATCTTCTGCGCGAGGATATGCTGGACAACGGCCTTGCCTACAATGAGGATCTGCTCGCAAACTGGCGGGCGTTTCTGGCCGCGCCGGGGTGCGCCTTCTGCGATTTTGCGGGCTACCACTACCGCCAGCACGCCGACAGTGCCAGCCACCGCGCCCTGCCGCCCCAGAGCATTGATGACCAGCGCCGCGCGGCGGCAGAAATACGCGCCACCGCCCCGGCCGCCCTGCAGGAGAGCGTGAACGCCTTTTACTACGAAAAGCTCGTCTATCTGGCCAGCATGATCCTGCGGCGCGCCAACGCTGATGCCTACCGCGTGCAGCTGTATGAGCTGCAGGTCGCCATCCGTGCGGGCGCGCACGACCCCCAGCTGGGGCGCAATCCGCAGCTGCCGCGCAGCATAAGGCTCTCGGCGTTTTTGACGCTGCATACGCCGCGGCTGTGGCGGTGGGCCTGCCGAACTTTCTTGAAGGACCGACAATAATGCGCATTTTACTTGTTTTAGATCGGGTGGAGAACGCCGCCAGCGCCAACGCCCTGATGGGCTTCCGTCTGGCGGAGCAACTGTTGGCGCGGGACCACACCGTACATATTTTGACACTGTGGGACGGCCTGCACACCCCGCCCGCCCCGCCGCAGGGCGCCGTGCAGCATCTGCTCGCCTTTGCCGATGAGCGCCTGATGAACGAGGCCCTTGAAAACGGCCGCAGGGGCGGCACCCCGGTGGCTGTGCGGCTGGCGCGTCTGTGCGCCCATCCGACAGCGGCGGCGGCAGCCTTCCGCCAGCTTGTGCTGAAGGCCCCCCGCC
>OHAC01003552.1_pt1 | contig 10809 bp, 10 predicted proteins | sample 1577051 | NCBI WGS metagenome assembly OHAC01 (sample SAMEA3541499, study PRJEB24748) | human gut metagenome | biome: human gut; feature: human-associated habitat; material: faeces | place: China | collected 2012 | reverse complement strand
GGATCAATGTCAATCTTCAGTTCGTTCAGGATATGCTTTGCTTCCTGACGCATTTTTCTGTTGTCCAGAATTCCTTTTCCTACCATCTCACGTCCGAGAAACATATTCTCTGCTACGGAAAGATGTTTACACATATTCAGTTCCTGATGAATGATTGCAACTCCGGCCTCTCTCGCTGAACTCGGAGTAAGTGATGAATAATCTTTGCCAAATATCTTCAAACTTCCCTGATCCAGAGAATATACACCACTTAAGATTTTCATCAGTGTTGATTTACCTGCACCGTTCTCTCCGAGAAGTGCCATAACCTCACCGGAACGAAGATTAAATTTAACATCATCAAGTGCTTTAACACCCGGAAACTCTTTCGTAATGTGTTCCATGGAAACAATTACATCTCCCATATCTTCACCCTGCTTTCCGAAACATTGTTCTCTCTTGTTTATGTACTTATTATACACAGAGGTGTTTGTGCAAAAAAGGGGGGCAAAATATGGTTTTAAGATGGTAAATTATTTGTTTTGTATAAATTACCGTAATTCTATCACCCGTTATTTGTTATTTTATATAATGCTATTCTGATTTTCTTGTCTGTAATGTGTTAAAAAGTACAGCAATCAGTACAAGGGCACCTTCTATTCGTTCACCATAATCGCTTTGACCGCTTTATCTTTCTCAGCAAGATACTGGGCCATTGCTGTTGGAAGATCCTCCAGTTTGAATTGATGCGAGATCAGAGATTTTACATCGACCATACCTGCCTCCAGAAGATCAATACATCTCGGGAAATACAATGCCGGAATCGCATTGGATCCGATAATGGAAATTTTTCTGAGATGTACGATATTTGAATCAAACGTTGCCTTTGCCCTGTCACCATATCCGATTCCAAGAAATGCAACTTTACCACCCGGATTGGTAACTCTTGTTGCAAGGTCAATCGTACTCGGCGGTGAAGTTACCAGAACTTTATCTACGCCACCTCGTGGGAATGGATATTTTTCAAGATCTTCTTTATCTGTAAATATTACATCATCAGCACCAAATTTGTAGGCCAGATCTACACGTGCTTTACTTCCGGAATGCTGTGCTACATATATATGACGTGCACCACTCTTCTTGGCCATCTGCATTGCCATAAGTCCAATCGGACCTGCCCCCAGAAGAAGAACATCATCATTCAGATGAATATCTGCTGTCAGGATAAGATCTGCTGCAACTCCCATTGGTTCCAGAATACACGCTTCCTCAAAAGAAAGATCTCGGATATTTACAACCAGGTTTGCAGGTACAATCGTTCTCTCTGCAAATCCCATGGTATCTCCTTCCTTACGTTTCATATAATCCGTACAGTCTGTACAGAGATCCGGTCTTCCATTCAGAGCAGCATCTGAATATGGATTAAATGTTGAAGTTTCGATTGCCACACGATCACCTACCGCAACATTCCGTACATCTGCTCCTATTTTTGTTATAACTCCTGCAAATTCATGACCAAACGGCTCCCACTCAGTTGCTGCATAATTTGCCAGAATATTATCATGCCCACAGAAACCACAAGCTTTGACAGCGACTTCCCCCTCGTTTCTGTCAGGTTCTCTTAACTCTACATCTCTGAGTTCAAACTGATATTTCGCCTTTAAATATGCTGCTTTCATCAACCGTTCCTCCTTTTCTGATATAAAAAGCCCGCCCTGATATCTGATATCAGAGCAGGCAGCATTGCTTCTAACAACAATTTATTCCAGGATTTCTCTTACCTTTTTTTCCATCAATTCAGCCATGGCTGCATGTCCCTTTGCTGAATAGTGGATTCCGTCGAGTTCATTTGTCTCTATTGCACTTCCCGGATTAAGATACTCTATCAGATACCGATTTGCAACTTCTTCATAATAATGTGCCAGTGCCTGACTTCTCTCTTCCACATCAAAGAACATATGATCCAGATCATCCCGTCCTACACTATGAATTGGAACAGGTGTCACCAGCAGAACCTTTGGTGGCTGGTAGTCTATTCCTGCATCAGATTTTAAAAGCACTTTAACCAGATTTTCAACAGACGCTCCAATATCAAAAGGAGTTAATGAAAATCTTGTTTTGAGATCATTTGTACCCAGCATAAGAATCACCAGATCGACCGGCTTATGGCTGTCCAGACAAGGCAGCAGATATTTTTTGCCATTTTTATGTTCCTCAATCGGATCATCCCACAGCGTTGTTCTTCCTGAAAGTCCTTCTTCTATTACATAATAATCCTCACCCAGCTTTTTCTGCAAAATTCCTGTCCATCTTACATCTCTTGGATAACGGTCCGGACTGTCCGGCATGAGTCCATATGTATTCGAATCCCCATAACATAAAATTGATTTCATCCTCAGTTCCTCCACTTTTAGAAATACCATTTTTCATATTATAACAAATTCATATTTCACGGAACAGGGGGACAAAATATGGTTTATGTATTGTTTTTATACTGCTGTTATAAATTTATCCTCTTTTTTCCTGCTGCAGGCATTTTTCATACAGTTCATTCATATTTTAATCTCTCCTATTATAGATACACTGCTTTCTTTTCTTTTGACGATTTATAAAGTGCATCAATAATTTTTACTGTTTCAAATGCATCCTCAAACGATGTACTGACCGTTAATCCTTCCTCGATTGCTTTCGAAAATTCTTCAATCTGTCTTCCGTAAATATTTTCTCTTTCATAATCTACTTTCTGCCCCAGGCCATCTTCTTTTCGTTTCTGATTACTGTCATAACCCTCTGTTGCACATTGATTCAGATAAACTTCTCCCTGTCCGTCCTGGCCGATTGTTCCTGACGCAAGAAGGCTTCCTTTTGTTCCGTATATTTCAAGCATTCCTTTGGCCGCTTCATCCGGGATATTAAAATGTACATCAATATAGCAGGTCGCTCCTTTTTTCATATGAAGAATACAGTCTGCCGAATCGTCTACTTCATATGAGAAAGTTCTTGTTCCAATATCTCCGAATACCCACTCTACATGGTCATCCAGAAGATATTTCAAGATATCAATGCAGTGTGTTCCCATATCTACCAGCGCACCGCCGCCCGCAGTCGCCTTTTTCTGTCTCCAGTTTCCTTCCATATCCGGAAACCAACAATTCAACTGTGCACGACAACTCACAATATCTCCAATCACACCTGATTCAATCAATTTTTTCATTTTACGATGTGCCGGATGATGTTTCATAACCATCGCCACACCAGCTGTCTGTTCTTTTTTTAATGCAGTCTGTACAATCTCTCTGGCATCCTCTTCATTCATTGCAAGTGGTTTTTCAAGAAGAAGGCTTTTTCCCGCATGCAGTACCTCCAGAGCCTGTTTCTTGTGAAAACATACTGGGCTCGCAACATAAACGGCCTCTATCTGCGGATTGTTCAAAAGTTCCTGTTCTTCTGTATAAGTATCAGTAATTTTATACTCTTCTGAAATTTCATCCAAAACTTTCTGATTTTTATCCATAATTCCTGTTATCACTGCATTCGGGACATCTTTCATTGCCGGAAGTGTTCTTCTACGTGCAATACCACCTGCCGCAATAATTCCCCAGTTAACTTTTCTACCCATAATGTCATCCTCCTCTGTTATTTAACAGCAAAAGTATCCTGAGAATTCACACGAAATCCCCAGGATACTTAAGTCAGGTTTTTTCTGTATTATTCTTCGCTCTGATATTCACTTACATTATCTTTTGTGCAAAGATTCAGGTTAATGTTTACGAGCGGCTCTACATCTTTTCCATCAAAGTAATCGGAAATTACCTGATATGTAGAAGATACAAGTTCGCTTGGAGATACAACTACAGTACCTTTATAGTTTGTGTCATCTGCTGCAAGTGTATCAAATGCTTCTGCTCCATATCCACCCATAGAATATACTTCTGTAGTATCATTACCAAGTGCCTGAAGAGCTGACATCGCACCAAATCCACCATTATCCTGTCCTGCTACAACATAATCAATGTCTTCCTTGATGTTTGTGATGATATTAGAAGCTTTTTCTCTGTTTCCTTCATAATCCTGCTCAGATACATAGTTGATATCCAGATCTTCCAGTGCATCCTTAACACCTTCGATTCGTTTCTGGATAGAAACCGGTGAAGACATGGTAAGAACTGCTACGTTTGCTTTTCCGTCTTTTTCGTCTTTGATTTTATCATGAAGATATTTTCCAATAATCTGTCCAGTCTCATAGCTATCCCATGTTACATAAGAAACAATATCTTCGTAATCAGCATTATTATCGAAGAACACAATCGGTATTCCTGCATCTGTTGCTTTCTGAAGTACAGGGACGAGGCCATCAGCATTTGCAGGGTCAACTGCGATCAGATCATATTCCTGTGCAATATAGTTCTCAATCTGTTTAGTCTGTGTCTCAGCATCCAGGTTACCATCCTGAATGTTTACATCAACACCGAGATCTTTGGCCTGTTTTTCAAACTCATCTGCTACTGCTGCACACCACTCATCACCTTTGTACACAAGACAAACACCGATTCTTTTGCCCTCAAGACCCGATGCTTCTTTATCATCTGCCGATACAATGTTTGCTGAAGAAACCAGTCCTGTTACCATAATTCCTGCCATTGCCAAAACCATAAGTCTTTTCTTCATTTGAGTGTCCTCCTTTTTCTTTTCCTTTCGTTTACGCGTTTTAATTATCATAAAATCATGTACAGTATGACATAATTTTCTGCTGTGACAGTTCTTTCCGGGAAAGTTTTCCGGCCATCCGGCGTTCATGCATAATGATCACATTATCACACATACCAATGATTTCCGGCATCTCAGAAGAAATCATGATCACGCCTTTGCCTTTCTTTACAAGTTCTGTCATCAGTCCGTATATTTCTGATTTTGCGCCTACATCAATTCCTCGTGTAGGTTCATCCAGAATGATTACATCACAGTCTTCCATCAGCCATTTTGCAATAACGACTTTCTGCTGGTTTCCACCGCTTAAGTACTGTACCTCTGTGTCGATTCCAGGTGTTGCAATTCTCAGTTTCTTTACATATTCTCCGGCATACTCTTTAACCTTCGAATTTCTGATCACGCCTCCTTCAATGACTTTATCCATACTTACCATACAAATATTTTCTTTTACAGAAAACATCTGTACGAGTCCCTGTTCTTTCCGGCTCTCCGGAACCAGACCAAAACCTCTCTGTATTGCTTCTTTAAAATTCTTATTTACTATTTTTTCACCTTTATAGGTGATCGTTCCTTCTGTAATATGTTCGATTCCGAGGATTGCCTTTACAAGCTCTGTACGGCCGGCACCAACCAGCCCGGAGATACCAAGGATCTCCCCTTTGTGTAATGTAAAATCAACTCCACCAAAAACGCCCTGCTGACCAAGTCCTTCTACCTGAAGGAGTGGTTCTCCCAGTTCAATGATTTCCTTTGGATATTCCATACCCATTTCACGACCAACCATCATATTAATCAATGACTGCCTTGTAACAGCCTCGATCGGAAGTGTATCGATATGCTTACCATCTCGGAGTACAGTAACATCCTGACAAATCTGAAAAATCTCATCGAACTTATGTGAAATATATAAAATCGTAACACCACTTTTCACCAGGCGATCAATAACATCAAACAAAATATCCAGTTCTCTATCTGTCAGTACTGCAGATGGCTCATCCATAATCAACACCTGGCAGTTATGATTCATTGCCTTACAGATTTCAACAATCTGTTTCTGCGCAACGGAAAGTGTGTCTACAAGAGCATTTTCATCTAATTCCACATGCAGACTCTGAAGCATTTCTCTGGCTTTTTTACGCATTCCCTTCCAATCCACCAGTTTACCTTTATACATCAGATTCCCAAGGAACATATTTTCTGTAACAGACAGTGTTTCTGCCAGTTTCAATTCCTGGTGAACAACACTGATTCCCATCTGCTGGGATTCATTCGGATTCTTCGGATGAAATAACTGACCATTAAAAAACACTTCTCCCTGAAAATGTGTATTGATTCCTGCAAGAACCTTGATCAGAGTTGATTTTCCGGCGCCATTTTCACCAACCAGTGCATGAATTCTTCCTCTCCTTACCGAAAAAGAAACATCGTCAAGTGCTTTTACTCCTGGGAATTCTTGCGTAATATGATTAAGCTGAAAAATAATATCGCTTTTTTCCATATCCACTGCTCCCTTCTAATGAGTTTTCCTGTTACGGAAAGCATCCAGTCCGATTGCTGCGATCAGTACAACTCCTTTTAATACATCCTGCCAGAACGGATCTACATTCAACATAGTCATTCCATTAAAGAATGTTGTCAGGAAAATAGATCCAAATAATGCTCCAATCAGTTTTCCTTTACCACCTGTAAGACTGATTCCACCAATAGATGCACCAATATAAGCATCAAATTCATAAAGGTTACCATTTGTAATAGCAGCGGAATTTAACCTGCTGGTCAGTACCACACCGGAAATTGCACAGAGCAGACCAGAGATAACATATACCCAAAACTGTACTGCTTTTGTGTTAATTCCTGCATAAAATGCTGCTTCTCTTCCACCGCCGATTGCATATACATTTCGTCCAAAACGAGTCTTTTCCATAATAAATGCAAATACAATGAAAAGAACCAACATCAAAAGAATCGGTACCGGTACGATTCCAATATATCCGTTTCCAAGGAAAGAAATGGATTTTGGAAGATTTCCGATTGGTGTAGCATTCGTGATAATCTTTGCTGCACCACGGCAAATATACTGAAGACCAAGTGTTGCAATAAATGCCGGAATGTTCCAGTATGCTACCAGAAATCCATTCGCTGCTCCTGCTACACATCCAATTACTACTGCCAGTAAAATAGCTGCTACAGGATTCCAATTCTGAAATTTCATCATGTATGCAAATACGCATCCTGTAAGACATACCTGATAGCCGAGAGACAGGTCAACCTGACCAGTTATGATCAACATTCCCTGGCCAATTGCCACAATCGCTACGGTTGCTGTCTGCAGAAAAATATTCATAACATTGCTCATCTTCAGAAAGTAAGGTGATGCAAAAGAAAATACTATGAAAATAATGATCACTGCCACAAGAGACATATAATCTTTAGAAAATGTCTTTAACTTTGCCGAAAATCCTCGTTCCATTTCTTTTCCCCCTTTGCATTAATTACATTCTGCAACCAGCGGACCTGCCAGCTCTTCCAGGAAGAATAATGTTCCAGGAATTGTCGGAACAAAGCTGGAAGTAATATGTCTATCCGGTCCATAACGAAGTGTCATCCACAGAGACATTCCCTGCCACTGCATTCCTCTCGAAAGCGCTCCGTCTGCACCTCCGATCATACGGTCTGACTGTAAAAACAATCCAGGCCCAATTGTATTTGCGGTGCACGGTACTAGAGGAATGCGACTCTTAAAACTGGTAATCGCATTCTGTTCAATTGTCATCGGATGGAGTTTCATTCCTTTACGATATGGCTGTTTCTTCCATTCTTCATCTGTATCAAATTCAGCTCCCATCATTGGTTCCCAGAAAGCTATATGGCACATACGTCCGATTCCATATACTGTAACAAGTCTTGCACCATCTTTTTTCAGAGCAGCGATCTTATCTGGGTATGTAGGAAGATTATTTTTTGTTGCAAAATTTCTTTGTTCTTTTGGAACTGTAAGTTCACCTAGCGGATTATAAAATGCTTGTTCCATTGCATACTGAAATGATGCCGGATTGGACGGATCCAATGTGTTGCCTTCTCCATCAGCCCATTCATCCATATTAAAACAAGTTACATGTTTGCAGGAAACATTCCATTTTTTCAGAAAATAAACTACCCATTCATACATTCCCATCGGTCCGACAGGAAGAATCAGAGCAAGTTTTTGATCTGTATCTCTGGCTGTTTTAATTTCCAGAGCAATTTCATGTCCGAGTTTTACATTAAACTCTTCTATAGTTTTGCAGGATACCGGATGGAAATCATCGTTCCAAAAATCCTGTTTTTCTGTAATTTCTTCCGGTGCATGGCTACAACATTCATCTATTTTAGCCATATCCCAGCCCTTTGGATAAAATCCTTCTAGAAGAGAACCTTTTACGGTTGAATTAAAATCAATACTCATTTGTAGCTTCCTCCTTTTTCTCAACTTTGCATTTCATTCACAATACTAATATCTGTTTATGGCAGCAGATGCTTTGTTGTCATTCGCGGATAAACGGTACATGGTCTGAATCCTTCCGCATAAGTTACACCGCTCTGATATCCTCTGTATCTTGAACAGGTTCGGATCATATCTATAAAATCGATGTGATCATGTTCAAACATCCATTTGATCTGAGACTCATGTTTTTTCAGTGCTTCCAGTTTTGTTTCAATCTGATTTGTAATGTCTACGTAATGCGTCGGAATGAAATTGACGCCGCCCAGCGTATCCATAAAATAGATTGGAACAAACTCATCATAAGCTGCGAAATTAACAGATTTATGTGCCAGTGATGATACAAAACTGCCGTTAAATGCAATTCTGCTGGTTTCGACATGATCCTGCATATAATCTTCATCATTATGTGTGATGATCACGTCCGGCCTTACCTCACGAACCACATCAGCCATCGCATCTACTACATCATTGTCAAAACGTGTCACCGTTACATCCCCAACATCCAGGTTAAAAACCTTCTTTGCACCGATAATCTTTCCTGCCGCCTCTGATTCTATGGTTCGGATCTCTCGCAATGACTCCGGCAGGATCTCCACATGTCCCATATTACCGTTTGCCACATGGCACATATAAACATCTGCCCCTTCTTCTACATATTTTCTAAGAGTTCCACCACAGGCAATTTCCAGATCATCCGGATGGCATCCAATTGCCAAAACTTTCATTACTCTTCCCCTCCTCTCCGGGATTTTGTTTGTCGTTTATTTTTTAAATCATTTTTAGCAACGTCAAAGAAAAATCTTGTATCTTTTTTATAAAGAGAAGAAGCAATAATTTGAGCTTTCTTTTTAAGCTTTTTATTTTTATAATTACCACTTTTAACAATATCAATAACAAGTTTTTTCCATTGTCCAGCAATAGAATTAACATGGAAATATTTTTTATTAAGGTATTTATAATTTTTATTAAATCCACCAAGAGTAACAATAGCATGGATATGTGGATTCCATAAGATTAAATTACTGTTATCTTCGTCCATGACTTTATTGTTAGGATCAGGCATACCATATACTTCAGAAGTTGAAGGGAAGATAACGCGTTTACCATATTCAGCACATTTACGAACCATTTTTAAGTTTTGTTCAAAATCAAGTTCGAATGTCCAAAGTGGACGAGTAATATAATAAGCTGGGCGAGCGATACCGATTAATGGTAAAAGAACATCACATTCTTTAATTTGTTCATTGAGCCAAGCTTCTTCTTTGAAGATATCGCCTTTTTTCATAGAAAAGCGAGGATTATCTAAGAATTGAGTGATATTATTATCTGCTAAGTCAAAACCTTGAATTTCCCAGTCTGTTTGAGCAAGTGCCATTTCAAGGAAATGAGAGCCAATAAAACCGTTTACACCAGTAACAAAAATTTTCATATGATAAATACTTCTTTCTATCTTTATTTATAATAGTTTATTCAAGTTCGAATTTAGTACCGATTGGCAATAAATCAGTAAATGCTTTAGCATCTAATTCAGCTTCATTTTCAAATTGTAATTTTTCTAGTTGAAGTAGACCTTTTCCAGTGCCAATGCAAAGTGGATTAGTGCTTACAATTTCACCGATATTTCCTGTTCCTTCGATTGGTTTTGCCCACCAGATGAATAATTTTTTATTATTCACATAGGTGAAAGCTCCAGGAAAAGGATGTGTAACGCCACGAATGAGATTATATAAACTAACGGCGTCTTTAGAAAAATCCAATAAACCATCTTTAGGGCGACGTCTGCCAAATTTTGTGGCTTGTGTATCATCTTGTGGTGTCAAAGTAATAGTCCCTGCCTCTATTTTTGGCAAACAATCTTTGATGATTTCACTAGCGATTTTACTAACTTTGATGAAAACATCTAAAGATGTATCTGTAAATGCTATATCAAATCCACGCTGGTCTACAATATCACCTTCATCGGCTTTTTCTGTCATGAGATGAAGTGTGGCACCAGTGTGTGTTTCACCATTTACTACAGCCCAATTGATACATGTTTGACCGCGATATTTAGGCAATAAAGCACCATGGAGATTATAAGCACCTAAACGAGGTTTTAAAATGATTTCATCAGGAATTAAACGGCGAAAATAGAAAGAGAAGATGATATCTGGATTTAAATTTAAGATATAATTAGTAGCTTCTTCATCTATTTTTTTGGGTCTAAATACAGGGATGTTATTAGCCTTAGCTAAATCATATACAGAATGAAACCATATTTCTTCATCAGGGTCATCTTGATGAGTATATACAGCTAAAATATTAGCGTTAGCTTCTATTAAAGTTTTAAGACAAGTATATCCAGGTTCACTATAGGCAAATACTACAATAGAAGGTCTATTCATCTTCTTTAGCACCGTCCTCATATATTTTTCTGATTATATAATGTGGTCGTTGCTGAATTTGTTTATAAATTCTACCAGTATATTCGCCAATGATACCAAGTGCCATAATAGTTGCACCTATCAAGAAGAAGTTTATAGCCATTAAAGTGAAGACACCATCAGCTTCTGGTCCGACAATAATACGGCGTAAAATCAAATATAAGAAGAAGATAATACTTAAAAGGGAGATACCCATACCGCTCATTGTAACCA
>OHAC01003549.1_pt1 | contig 10822 bp, 8 predicted proteins | sample 1577051 | NCBI WGS metagenome assembly OHAC01 (sample SAMEA3541499, study PRJEB24748) | human gut metagenome | biome: human gut; feature: human-associated habitat; material: faeces | place: China | collected 2012 | reverse complement strand
GATCTTGACTTTATAGAAACTTTGTGACAAAATATACAACTAGAAAGAAGGGTAAAATATTATGACAAAGATTGATATTATCTCCGGCTTCCTTGGAGCCGGAAAAACGACATTTATTAAGAAACTGTTGGAAGAGGCGATCGCAGGCGAGCAGGTAGTTCTGATCGAGAATGAGTTTGGTCAGATCGGTATTGATGGTGGATTTTTAAAGAATTCCGGTATCGAGATCCGTGAGATGAACTCCGGTTGTATCTGCTGCTCCCTGGTTGGTGATTTTGGTAAATCTCTGGAAGAGGTTCTGACCAAATATCAGCCAGACCGTGTGATCATCGAACCATCCGGTGTTGGTAAATTATCTGACGTTATGAAAGCCGTCCGCGATGTAGCTTCTACTCTGGATGTGGTATTGAACAGTGCCGTTACCATCGTAGACGCTTCTAAGTGCAAGATGTATATGAAGAACTTTGGTGAGTTCTTTAACAACCAGATCGAGAATGCAGGAACCGTTGTATTAAGCAGAACAGATGTGGTAGATGCTGCAAAGGTTCAGCAGGATGTGGAACTGATCCGTGAGCACAATGCCAGCGCTTCGATCGTGACGACTCCATGCAGCCAGTTATCCGGCGCCCAGTTACTGGAGATCATCGAGAAGCCAGATACCATGGCAGAGGATCTGATGAGAGAGGTGGAAGAGAGAAGGGCTCATGAGGCAGAGCATGATCACGAGCATCACCACCATCATCATGACGATGATGATGAGTGCGAGTGCGGCTGCCACGATCACGACCATGAGCATCATCACCATCATGACGACGATGATGACGAGTGCGAGTGCGGCTGCCACGATCATGACCATGAGCATCATCACCATGATCACGACGATGACTGCGACTGTGGTTGTCACGATCATGATCACCATCATCACCATCACCATGCAGATGAGGTCTTCACAAGCTGGGGCATGGAGAATGTGGCTCCTTGCAAGAAAGAAGAGCTGGAGGCATTTTTACAGGATCTGTCTAAGGGTGATGTTTACGGACAGGTTCTCCGTGCAAAGGGTATGATCCCAAGCGAGACAGAGGGCGAGTGGTATTACTTCGACTTAGTACCGGAAGAGTACGAGATCCGGAAAGGCCAGCCAGATTACACAGGAAAAGTATGTGTCATCGGAGCTAAGTTGGATGAGGAAGCATTAAAGAAAGTATTTCATAAATAGTTGGTAAATAGGAGTTTAAAATAACATGGGACCAGTAATTGATGACGAGACAATGCCATTATTTCTGATCAATGGTTTTCTGGAGGCGGGCAAGACCCAATTCCTTCAGTTTACCATGGGGCAGGACTATTTTCAGGCAGAGGGCAAGACACTTCTGATCTGCTGTGAAGAGGGCGATACCGAGTATGACCCGGAACTGTTAAAGAAAACCAATACGATCCTGGTAAATGTTGAAAGCATGGATGAGATCTCCCCGGAGCGTTTAACGGAGCTGGAGCTGCTGCACAATCCAGAACGTGTGCTGATGGAGTGGAACGGCATGTGGAACCAGGATGAACTGCGTCTGCCGAAGGACTGGGAGGTATATCAGCAGATTACGATCATTGACGGATCTACGTTTGATCTGTATGTGAAGAACATGAAACCGCTGCTTGGCGCCATGGTTCGTAATTCTGAACTGATCATCTGCAACCGCTGTGACGATGTGGAAGATCTGGAGGGCTACCGCCGGACCCTGCTTGCCATGAACAACCAGGCAGAGATCGTATTTGAAGATGCAGAGGGTGAGATTTCCGAGATCTCCGAGGCAGATCTGCCATATGACCTGTCTGCAGACGTGACAGTGATCGCTCCGGAAGACTTTGGTATCTGGTATATTGACTGTATGGATAAGCCGGACCGTTACCGTGGAAAAGTGGTGGAATTCACCGGAATGGTGATGAAATCTAATAAGTTCCCGAAGAACTATTTCGTTCCGGGACGTATGGCCATGACCTGCTGTGAGGCAGATATGACATTTTTAGGCTTTGTCTGCAAGGCGAGAGAAGCCAGAAACTTAGAGAACCGCCAGTGGGTAAAAGTCCGCGCCAAAATCGAGTACGAGGAGTGGCAGGATTACGGCGGCGTAGGTCCGGTTCTCTATGCAGAGAGCGTGGAGCCGGCAGAGCCGATCAAGGATATTGTGCAGTTTTAAAACATAATAGAGCATAGAATAAGCAAACGAAAGCCGCAGGGCACATGATCTTCATGTGTCCTGCGGCTTTTTCAGGGTGCGTCTTAATTCCATTGTACCGGAGTCGGACGCTTCGATGAGAATACATCCTCTGCTTTAAACAGGTCATCCAGTTTTCGCTTGGAGGTATCATCTCCGGCCTCAATGTCCTTCCACATCCGGTATCCGTCCAGATTCCGGCGGCCCTGTCGTAAGTAGTCTTTGCCGAACTGAACCCAATACTGTGTGGAATCTACGTTACAGAAGTAGCGGAAGCCCAGGCTGTGCAGGTAATTGAAGCGGTCATTATCACTGGAATACGGATGCCAGTCTCCAACATCCGCACCAAATGGAAACAGAATGATATCCGTTGGGCCGATCAGAGATTCTACTTCATTTTCCCATTTATCACAGTCTGTTTTGAAATGGGCATATTCAATATTGCCGAGATCCCGGTGCCCCCAGCTGTGAGAAGCCAGTTCCCAGCCATTGTCACGGAGACACTGGGCAACAGCAGAAGCAGTCTGGCGGTCTTCCTCATAGGTAGGGGAATCGCTGTAGGACGCGGCCGTGCGGTAGCCTAAGATTCCCTGGTAGCCGGTAAATGCAATGACAGCTCTGGCACCGCGGTAGGAGAAATCCGGATGTTCCTGGATGAAATCCTCCAGCAGGGGAACCAGGTCATAAGAACCAGTGGAAATGGTTCCGTCATCCAGCTTCATCTCGCAGGTCGGTTTACCGTCAGCTCCGATCACCATGCGTGAGGCAAAGCCATCACCGTCCATGTATTCATAGTAGCAGACATCATCCTGGGACATGACAAATGCCTGTTTTCCTTCAGGAAGAAGAATCTCTCCCTTTTTCATGATAGTCTGTCCAGTTTCATCGGTGGTCTCATAGGCGATGTCATGAAGGCGCACCAGTACGAATCCCTTGTCATACATGGACTGCAGGATTTTTAAGAATTCGTCCGCAGTTGTCATAACCTGGTTGTAGCCGCGTTCGTCGGAGTCACCGTCAAATGCTTTATCCTCATCCATGATCAAGGTATGGAAGAAGATATGAGTGACCTTGTTTAGATCGTATGGAACTAAGGTCTCTTTTGCCTGTTCATAACTGGTAACTGCTTCAAGATATTCTGGATGTTGGTCATAATCAGAAGCTCCCTTTAATAATTCAATGGCCTTGTCATAATCATAACCGGCGGCGATGAAATTGGCCTGCTCTAACAGGGATGTGCTGCTGACAGCGGAGTTGGAAGAGGTTTCCTGCCCCGGATCCAGCGGATCAGAAGCGGAAGGATCAGTTGGACTGCCAGAGGAACCATTGACTGAGCCGGAAACCGTTACACTGGACTGGTTACCGGGTGTTTTTTCTGGTTTCATTTTCTGGAACTGACGGATGCAGATAAAAATACCGCATCCGACAACTGCCACCAGCAAAAGGATCAGAAGAAGAATTGGAATGCGGTTATGCTGACGCCGTCGTCTGCGAAAAGAGTAGTTTGATTTGCGTATGGAACTCCGCCTGTTGGAATGGCGGGAAGGACTTCCACTATAATAATCCATCATGGTCACCTCTTAAGAATATTTGTTCAGTATCTGTAATTATTCAGTACTTAAGAATAGTATAGCACAGAGCATCAAATGGTGTAAATGAGCTGAGGAGGAAATTAAGAAGTTTGGAATAAAAAGGAAAGGATTCTCCATAAATTATGAAGAGAAACCCATGATCGAGGGAAAATTATGAGCCAGTTTATGTACCGTGTCCTGGCATGGATCACCGCCCTTGTGGTCAGCGGCGGCGTAGTCCGGACGGAGGCACCTGTGGGACCGGAAATATCGGCGCCATCGGCGGTATTGATGGAAGCTTCCACCGGGCAGATCATTTATGAGAAAAATGGGGAAGAGCAGAGAAGTCCGGCCAGTATCACGAAGATCATGACGCTGATCCTGATTTTTGATGCCATTGACAGCGGAAAGATCAGCTTGTCCGATCAGGTGGTGACCAGTGCCTATGCCAAATCCATGGGAGGTTCCCAGGTGTTTTTGGAAGAGGGGGAAATGCAGACGGTGGAGACACTGATCAAATGTATCGTGATCGCATCTGGAAATGACGCATCGGTAGCCATGGCAGAATACATAGCGGGAAGCGAGGAGGAATTTGTCCGTCAGATGAACGAGCGGGCAAAGGGATTAGGTATGAATGATACGAATTTTGAGGATTGTTGTGGCCTGACGGATTCACCGACCCATGTGACCACGGCAAAAGACATCGCCATCATGTCCAGAGAACTGATCACGAAATATCCGCAGATCCACAATTATTCCACCATCTGGATGGAAAATATCACCCATGTGACGAAACAGGGTACCAAGGAGTTTGGACTTTCCAACACGAACCGGCTGCTGAAAATGGCCACCAATTTCCGGGTGACCGGGTTAAAGACCGGCTCTACATCCACAGCGAAATACTGCCTGTCTGCCACGGCAGAAAAGGACGGGATAGAACTGATCGCGGCGGTAATGGCGGCACCGGACTATAAGGCAAGATTTGCGGATGCGGCAGCGTTATTAAATTATGGGTATTCCATCTGTCGTCTGTATGAGGACCCGGATCCGCCGGTTCTGCCATCAATGCCTGTGGAAGGCGGTGTGGAAGAGAAGACAGGGCTGGTCTATGACGGAGCATTTTCTTATCTCAGCACTGACGGAGAAGATTTCGGGACGATTGAGAGAATCTTGAAGCTGGAAGAAACCTTAAAGGCTCCAGTGGAAGCAGGTCAGAAGGCCGGAATTCTGGAATATCGGCTTCAGGGAGAAAAGATCGGGGAGATTCCGGTGGTAACGGAAACGGCAGTAAGACAGGCGGGCTACCCGGATTATTTAAAAAGGCTTGTTCTGGCATGGCTGACAGGGTTGTAAAATTTTTTACTTTCCGCTATACTATTTTTAGTTGTCATGCAGCAACAGCAGCTGCCGGTGGCAGATCCTGTTGCTGATGTCACAGGCAAGAATCAGAAATTTGCCTGTGCAGGATGAAAAGTGGAGGAACGACATGGAAAAATTATCGGTAATTGTGCCATGTTTTAATGAGCAGGAAACGTTACAGGATTATTATGATGCCATCAGCAAAGTCCGGGAGACTTTGCTTGGAAAAGAATGTGAACTTCAAGTGATCCTGGTGGATGATGGGTCAAAGGATGGAACTCTGGAGAAGATGAAAGAACTTTCCGGGCAGTATTCCTGGATCCGTTATATTTCCTTTACCAGAAATTTTGGAAAAGAGGCAGCCATTTATGCAGGGCTGACCCATGCGGAGGGAGAATATGTATCATTGATGGATGTGGATCTGCAGGATCCGCCGGAGCTGATCCCGGAGATGTTAGACATCATCCGTCAGGGAGAGTATGACTGCGTGGGAACCAGAAGAGTGGACCGCAAGGGCGAACCGCCGATCCGGTCATTTTTTGCACGGATGTTTTATAAGCTGATGAACCATATTTCTGATGTGGAGATCGTGGACGGAGCCAGGGATTTCCGGCTGATGACCAGAAGATATGTAAACAGTCTTCTGGAGATGAAGGAGTATAACCGTTTTTCCAAGGGACTTTTTGGCTGGGTCGGTTATAAGACGAAGTGGCTGGAGTATGAGAATATCGAGCGGAAGAAGGGGGAGACCAAGTGGTCATTTTTCAAGCTGCTGGCTTACAGCATTGACGGAATCGTGGCATTTTCCACGGCCCCGGTGCGGTTTGCGGCATGGCTGGGAATCGCATTCTGTATGCTGGCATTTCTCTTTATTTTGGTAATTATTGGGCGGACGCTGGTATTTGGTGATCCTGTGGCTGGATGGCCGTCACTGGTGTGCATTATTTTGATGCTGTCTGGAATTCAGTTATTCTGCCTGGGGCTGATGGGTGAGTATCTGTCGAAGACGTATCTGGAAGTGAAGAAGAGGCCGATCTATCTGTGTAAGGAAACGAATGTAGAGAAAGATGAAAAATAGAAACATCGTAGATATAGAAATGCCAGGGCAGTTGGGACATAATCCCGCTGTCCTGGCATTTTTTAAACCTATTTTCCAGCCGCTTTTCTGGCATACTCCGTCGTTACCAGATTCTCATAAGGAACCCGTTCTTCCAATTCTCCAGCTTCTTCCAGGATATTCTGCAAAAGGTCAAAGCTGTCTTTCTGGAAAATGGTATCCTTTTTCCAGGTATCCTGTTTCTGATACCTTTCCACGATCATCGTGAGCTTATCCAGATCAGTCTCCGGAAACTGGGGTTTGATGGTCCTGGCAATCTCTTCTGCTGTATGGGAGTTTACATAATCAAGACCTTCCTGAATGGCGTTGGTAAATTTCTGGATGATCTGTGGATTTTTTTCTATATAACTCTGCTTTGCACAGTAGGCGGTGTAAGGCACATAACCGGAATCTGTTCCTAAAGAAGCAACCACGTAACCGCTGCCTTCCGTTTCCAGTCCAGTGGCGAAAGGTTCAAATTCAACGGTATAGTCTGCATTGCTGCTTGTAAATGCCGCTGCCGTCAATCCGAAGCTGATGCTCTGATCAATGGTCAGATCCGTTTTAGGATCAATTCCATGTTTCTTTAAAATATACTCAAAAACCATCTGAGGCATGCCACCGGCCCGGCCACCCAGTACCTTCGTACCTTTCAGTTTTGACCACTGGAATGCCGGATCTGGCTGCCGTCCTACCAGAAAGTTACCGGCACGCTGGGTTAACTGGGCGAAATTGACGGCGTAGTCGGAAGCGCCGTTGGCGTAAGTATAGATGCTGGCCTCAGACCCCATAAATCCGATATCGGCATCGCCGGATACCAGGGCAGTCATGACCTTGTCAGCTCCGGCTCCATTGACCAGACTTAAGTCGATGCCCTGGTCTTTGAAATAGCCTAATTCGATGGCGGCGTACTGCGGTGCATAGAAGATGGAATGGGCCACTTCGTTTAAGGTAACAGGGGTCATGGCGTCATCAGGGGCCTTGGCACAGCCGGAGAGGGCAAGCAGGGCGCTAAGGACGAGAGCGGTTATTTTTTTTATGGATATCATAGAAAGATCTGCCTCCTGGGAGAAAATCTGATTTCTATAAGATATGAAAAGAAAAAATCAGAGGTGCGGAAATAATGGATTTGTGCTATGATAAAAAAGAAGAGAGTAAGTAATGAAAGGAAAGCTGTGGAAGGAGTTTCAGATGTTGAAATTTGATGAGCAGAAGGCAGTGGACAGCGTCAATGGGGCACTGGCTTTGAGAGCAGAGATTGAAAGAATTACAGATGAAATCTGGAGCAGCGGATTTGATGGAATTTATTGGCTGGGGATTGGCGGAACCTGGGCGTCCTGTCTTCAGGCAGAGGTTTTTATGAAAGAAAGAAGTGCGCTTCCTGTTTATGTGGAACAGGCAGCGGAGTTCCTAACAACCGGTAATAAACGTTTTACAGACCAGTCAGTGGTTATTTTTTCTTCCGTGACAGGCAGTACGAAAGAGATGCAGGAAGCAGTAGAAAAAGCACATAAAATCGGTGCCAGAGTGTTTGGGTTCATAGATAAGAAGGATGCGCCTCTGGTGAAATTATGTGACTGGTGTATTTCTTATCCGGTCAATGAACAGTTGAAGTTTTATATGGCTGCTTCCAGACTGATGTATCTGAATGGAGAATTCCCGGAATATGAGGATTACTGGAATAATATGGATGCGTACCTGGCAGATGCGCTTGCACAGGTAGAAATTAAGGCAGATGCCTGGGCAGCGGATTATGCGGAAAAGAAATATGAATATGTGAAGAAGCATCCGGAGATGCCCCATTATTTTATTGGAAGTGGAAATCAGTGGGGCGCCACTTATTCCTATGCCATGTGTTACTGGGAGGAACAGCTCTGGATCCGGACAAAATCCATTTCCTGTGGGGAATTTTTCCATGGAACGCTTGAAGTTATGGATGCGGAAACGCCCGTGACATTGTTTCTTGGCGAGGATGCACAGAGGCCATTGGCAGAGAGAGTGAAAAATTTTCTTCCCAGAGTATGCCGCAACTATACCTTGATCGATACAAAGGATTATGAATTAAAAGGAATTAAGGAAGCGTATCGTGGGACGATTTCCCATCTGGTGATGCATGGGGTCAATAACCGTGTAGATGCCCATATGGAAGCTGCATTTTGCCATCCTATGGATATCAGACGTTATTACAGACAGTGGGATTATTGAAAAATGGGAGCGTGACCGATGGAATTACGTCAGTTTACCTATGTGGACATGGTAGCCACCTGTGGAAGTTTTACGAAAGCGGCGGCAAAATTATTTATCAGCCAGCCGGCGTTAAGTAATTATATCGGAAAAGTGGAGGAGGATCTGGGGGTCAAATTATTTGACCGGTCTTCCACACCGCTGACGCTGACTTACGCGGGAGAACAGTATCTGAAGCGGGCGCGGGTGATCCTGGGGCAGATCCATGAGATGGACAAGGAGATCCGGGATATCACCCAGAACATGAAAGGCAAGATCCGCCTGGGGTTTCCAAGCGAGCGTATCATTTATATGCTGCCGCTTCTTTTGGCACCGTTTAAGGGAAAATATCCCGGTATTGACGTGGAAGTGATCACCGGACCGGGAAATAAGCTGACAGAAGGACTTCGGGCCGGTGAAACAGATTTCGTGTTTCTGCCTACCTGGATGCCGCAGAAGGACATCGTTCAGGAGAAGCTCTGCCAGGAAGAGCTGGTTCTGGTGGCGGCGAAAGGGTATTTGTCGCCGGAATGTCTGCTGGATCAGGAAAAGAGGGTGGTAGATTGGAAGAAGGTGGCGAAACTTCCATTCATCACCCTGAAAAAAGGTCATGCCCTTCGGTCAAGCGTGGATGTTTTGTTCCGCAATACAGATGCGAAGCCCGACATTTTCTTTGAGTCCCACAGCAACATGCTTTCCTACCGTCTGGCAGCCCAGGGACTTGGGGTGACAGTGATCCCGGAGATTACGCTGGAACTGATGCAGGGCGGCATGGAGGCGGAGGTTTACCATCTGTCAAAGACACCGATCACCTGGGAATTATCAGCATTGTATCGGGAAGGCGCGTACATCGGACAGGTGGAGCGGGATCTGCTGGAGATTGCAAAGTGTGTGATGCTGGAACATAAGAAGGTCCTGTATTAGAAAATCTTATCATAAGAAAAAGTTATAGGATTTATTTCTGAAAACCAATTTTACTTATAACATGCACTCCCTTATAATGTAGTCAAGATGATAAACGAGACTCATTATAAGGAGAGTGCATTTTTCATGGGAAAGAATTTAACGAGAAAAATTTTAGAAGCACATTTAGCAAAACCATCAGATATGAAACCGGGCGAAGAGATCTATGTGAAAGTAGACCAGACCCTGACACACGATATCAATGCAGTTATGACGTATCTGGCATTTGAGGCCATCGGCATTGACCGGACGCAGGTGGAGACCAGCGTCAGTTACTTGGACCACAACCTGCTGTACCTGGACAATAAGACCCCGGATGACCACATTTATTTACAGTCTGTTGCGAAAAGGTTTGGTGTTCATGTGTCCAGACCGGGAAATGGTATCTGCCACGCAGTTCATGTGGCAAGATTTGGCATGCCTGGCAAATTAAGTATGGGCGGTGACAGCCATACGCCTCATGGCGGTTCCATCGGTATGCTGTGTATCGGTGTTGGCGGCATGGATGTGGCAACTGCCATGACCGGTGTTCCGATGAGACTGAAAATGCCGGAGATCATCTGTGTGAATTTAAAAGGACATTTAAAACCAGGATGTAATGCAAAAGAAGTGATCCTGGAAATGCTTCGCCGAGTGGGCATCAAAGGCGGTCTCGGCAAGGTGTTTGAGTATGTGGGCGAGGGCGCTGCAGGTTTGGAGGTATCAGAACGTGCCACTATCACCAACATGGGCGCAGAGATGGGCGCGACCACTTCCATTTTCCCGGGCGATGAGCAGGTTCGGAAATTCATGAAAGCCCAGGGAAGAGAAGACCAGTACGTGGAGATGCTTCCAGATGAGGACGCAGAATACGACGGCGAGATGGAGATCGATTTAAGCCAGTTGAATCCATTGATCGCATGTCCGCACCAGCCGGACAACGTGATGCCGTTAAAGGATGCGGAGAAGAAGAAGGTGCAGCAGGTATTCATCGGAAGCTGTACTAACGCCAGCTATTCCGATATTGCCAAGGTGGCTCTGGTGATGCAGGGACATCACGTGAACGAGGACGTAAGCTGTACCTGTGCGGTATCTTCTAAGCAGGTATACAAACAGCTTTTGCGTGATGGATATCTGGAAATATTAGTTGACGCCGGAGTCCGGATTCTGGAGATCGCCTGCGGCCCATGCTGTGCCATCGGCCAGTCCCCGGCAACCAAAGGCGTAGCAGTCCGCACCTCCAACCGGAACTTTAAGGGGCGTGCAGGAAACCCGACTGCGGAGATCTATCTGGTAAGCCCGGAGAGCGCAGCTGCAACAGCAATCTTAGGAACATTCGCGACTGCGGAGGATATTTTAGGCGATGATGTGAAGAAACTGGCAGAGATCCATGAGCCGGAGGTTTACCCGGTAGACGATTCCAT
>OHAC01003548.1_pt1 | contig 10822 bp, 4 predicted proteins | sample 1577051 | NCBI WGS metagenome assembly OHAC01 (sample SAMEA3541499, study PRJEB24748) | human gut metagenome | biome: human gut; feature: human-associated habitat; material: faeces | place: China | collected 2012 | reverse complement strand
GGGAGTTCGAATCTTCTCGCGCACGTATGTATGGAGACATGATTTATCATGTCTCTTTTTCTATATATAATTTAAAAAAGTTCTTGACGTAATCTCCTCTCTTGTGCTATCATATACGTTGCACTATTGTGGTGCAGTGGACTTAGTGCGCTTATTCGCAGGAGTCCGGTAACGTTATAAACAACGGGTTCTGCCCTTATGTTAATAAAAACGAGAGGTGAAACGTCAAATGGAGAAAAACAGAATACGACCAGTCAAAGCCGGTAAAGGCATGCGTATGAGTTACTCAAGACAGAAAGAGGTATTGGAAATGCCGAATCTGATAGAGGTTCAGAAAGACTCCTATCAGTGGTTTTTAAAAGAAGGCTTAAAAGAAGTTTTCGACGATATCTCCCCGATCGCAGATTACAGCGGTCACTTGAGTCTGGAATTTGTTGATTTTACATTATGTGAATCAGATGTAAAATATACAATTCCGGAGTGCAAAGAGAGAGATGCAACTTATGCAGCACCTTTAAAGGTAAAGGTAAGACTTCACAACAAAGAAACAGATGAGATTAATGAACATGAGATTTTCATGGGTGATCTTCCTTTGATGACCGAGACAGGTACTTTCGTAATCAACGGAGCCGAGCGTGTTATCGTCAGCCAGTTGGTACGTTCTCCGGGTATCTATTACGGTATTGCTCACGATAAAGTGGGTAAAAAGCTGTATTCCTGTACCGTGATCCCGAACCGTGGTGCATGGTTAGAGTATGAGACAGACTCCAATGACGTATTCTATGTTCGTGTTGATAGAACGAGAAAGGTGCCGATCACAGTATTGATCCGTGCACTTGGTATCGGAACCAATCAGGAAATCATCGATCTGTTTGGTGAGGAACCGAAGATTCTTGCAAGTTTTGGAAAAGACGTTGCAACAAATTATGAGGAAGGTCTTCTTGAGTTATATAAGAAAATCAGACCAGGCGAGCCGCTTACAGTTGAAAGTGCGGAGAGCCTTATTTCTGCTATGTTCTTTGATCCGCGAAGATATGACCTTGCAAAAGTAGGCCGTTACAAATTTAATAAGAAACTTATGTTAAAGAACCGTATCAACGGACAGGTTCTCGCAGAGGATGTTGTAAATCTTGCAACTGGTGAGATTATTGCAGAGGCTGGTACGGAAGTGACAAGAAGTCTTGCAGATGATATCCAGAATGCAGCTGTTCCATATGTATGGATTCAGACAGAGACTAGAAATGTCAAAGTTCTTTCTTCCATGATGGTTGATTTAAGAACATATGTGGACTGCAATCCAAAAGACCTTGGTATCACCGAGCTGGTGTACTATCCGGTACTTGCTCAGTTGATGGAAGAACATACAGATATTGATGAATTAAAAGAAGCGATCAAAAAGAATGTGCATGACCTGATTCCGAAGCATATTACAAAGGATGATATTTTTGCATCCATTAACTACAATATGCACTTAGAGTATGGTATCGGTAATGATGATGATATCGATCACCTTGGAAACAGACGTATCCGTGCAGTTGGTGAGTTATTACAGAACCAGTATCGTATCGGTCTTTCCAGATTAGAGAGAGTTGTTCGTGAGAGAATGACTACTTTAGATTTAGACGGTATTTCTCCACAGAGTCTGATCAATATCAAACCGGTAACAGCAGCGGTAAAAGAGTTCTTTGGTTCTTCCCAGTTGTCACAGTTTATGGATCAGAACAACCCATTAGGTGAGCTGACACATAAGAGACGTCTTTCTGCATTAGGACCTGGTGGTCTTTCCAGAGACCGTGCCGGATTCGAGGTACGAGATGTACATTATTCCCATTACGGAAGAATGTGCCCGATCGAGACGCCTGAGGGACCAAACATCGGTCTTATCAACTCACTGGCAAGTTATGCAAGAATTAACGAGTATGGTTTCGTAGAGGCACCATACCGTAAAATCGATAAATCAGATCCTAAGAATCCGCGTGTCACAGACGAAGTGGTTTATATGACAGCAGATGAAGAGGATAATTACCATGTAGCGCAGGCGAATGAGGCACTGGATGCAGAAGGACATTTTGTCCGTAATTCCGTATCCGGTCGTTACAGAGAGGAAACACAGGAGTATGAGAAGACTATGTTTGATTACATGGACGTATCTCCGAAGATGGTATTCTCTGTCGCAACAGCACTTATTCCGTTCTTACAGAACGATGATGCAAACCGTGCGCTGATGGGATCTAACATGCAGCGTCAGGCAGTGCCGCTTCTTACCACAGATGCTCCGGTAGTCGGAACAGGTATGGAGACAAAGGCAGCGGTTGACTCCGGTGTATGTGTGATCGCAAAGAAATCCGGTATTGTAGAAAGCTCTGAGTCAAACCAGATCATCATTAAGAGTGATGAGGGAACCAGAGATGTATATAAACTGACAAAATTCTCAAGAAGTAACCAGTCTAACTGCTACAACCAGAGACCGATCGTATTCAAAGGTGACCGTGTGGAAGCCGGAGAGGTAATTGCAGATGGTCCGTCTACTTCAAACGGTGAGTTAGCACTTGGTAAAAACCCACTGATCGGATTCATGACCTGGGAAGGTTACAACTACGAGGATGCCGTTCTCTTAAGTGAGAGACTGGTACAGGATGATGTTTATACATCTATCCATATTGAGGAATACGAAGCAGAAGCACGTGATACAAAACTCGGACCGGAAGAGATCACAAGAGATGTTCCTGGTGTCGGCGATGATGCGTTAAAAGATCTCGATGAGAGAGGTATCATCCGTATTGGTGCAGAAGTTCGTGCCGGTGATATCTTAGTCGGAAAAGTTACTCCGAAGGGAGAGACTGAGCTGACTGCGGAGGAGAGACTGCTTCGTGCAATTTTCGGTGAGAAAGCAAGAGAAGTTCGTGATACTTCCTTAAAAGTACCACATGGTGAATATGGTATCGTAGTTGATGCGAAAGTATTTACAAGAGAAAACGGTGATGAGTTATCTCCTGGTGTAAATCAGGCAGTCCGCATTTACATCGCACAGAAGAGAAAGATCTCTGTCGGTGATAAGATGGCTGGTCGTCATGGTAATAAGGGTGTTGTTTCCCGTGTACTTCCTGTTGAAGATATGCCATTCCTGCCAAACGGACGTCCGCTTGATATCGTATTAAATCCTCTTGGTGTGCCGTCCCGTATGAACATCGGTCAGGTCCTTGAGATCCACTTAAGTCTTGCTGCAAAGGCACTTGGATTTAACATTGAAACACCGGTATTTGATGGTGCAAAAGAGATCGATATCCAGGATACACTTGAACTTGCAAATGACTATGTAAATATGCCGTTTGATGCGCAGGAAGCAGCAAAAGAAGGCAAAACAGAGAGTTTTGAAGAAAAATACAAAGATATCTTAAGAGAAGACGTTATGAAGTATCTTTCTGACAATCGTGCGCATCGTGCACTTTGGAAAGGTGTTCCGATTTCCCGTGATGGAAAGGTTCAGCTTCGTGACGGACGTACCGGAGAGCCGTTTGATTCTCCGGTAACCATTGGACACATGCATTATCTGAAACTTCACCATCTGGTAGATGATAAGATCCATGCACGTTCTACTGGTCCTTACTCCTTAGTAACGCAGCAGCCGTTAGGTGGTAAAGCACAGTTCGGTGGACAGCGTTTCGGAGAGATGGAGGTTTGGGCACTGGAAGCATACGGTGCATCTTATACCTTACAGGAGATCTTAACAGTAAAATCCGATGATGTTGTCGGACGTGTTAAGACTTATGAAGCAATTATTAAGGGTGATAATATCCCTGAGCCGGGTATTCCGGAGTCTTTCAAGGTTCTGTTAAAAGAGCTTCAGTCACTTGGTCTGGATGTCAAAGTCTTAGACGAGGACAGAAACGAAGTAGAGCTGATGGAGACAAGCGAATACGGCAATACCGATCTGAATTCCATTATTTCCGGAGATAAGGATTTTGCATTTGAGGACAGTGATTCCTTTGCAAAGATGGGATTCTCACAGAAAGAGTTCAATGCGGAAAATGAAGAACTCGTAGATGTGGATGAGGAGCCGGAGGAAGATGAGGATGATTCCGACTTTTTCGACGATGCAGAAGAAAATACTCTTGACGAAGAATAAATAGAAAGGGAGTGTCATAATGCCAGAAACAATGAGTAAAGAAGCCACAGGTCAGTCTATCTCATTTGATGCCATCAAAATTGGATTGGCGTCTCCGGAAAAGATCCGGGAGTGGTCTAGGGGCGAGGTAAAGAAACCGGAAACCATTAACTATAGAACTTTAAAACCGGAAAAAGATGGTCTGTTCTGTGAAAAGATATTTGGACCGAGCAAAGACTGGGAATGTCATTGTGGTAAATATAAGAAAATCCGTTACAAAGGCGTTGTCTGCGACCGATGCGGTGTTGAGATCACAAAAGCAAGCGTTCGTAGAGAGCGTATGGGACACATTGAGCTTGCAGCTCCGGTATCCCATATCTGGTACTTTAAGGGTATCCCATCCCGTATGGGATTAATCCTTGACTTATCCCCGAGAACTCTTGAAAAAGTTCTTTACTTTGCTTCTTATATCGTACTGGATGCGGGCAATACCGCCTTACAGTACAAACAGGTACTTTCCGAGAGTGAATACCAGGAAGCAAGAGAGCAGTACGGCAGTTCTTTCCGTGTTGGAATGGGTGCCGAAGCTATTCAGGAATTATTACAGGCGATCGATCTTGAGAAAGATTCCGCTGAGTTAAAGGCAGAGCTTGAGGATGCAACCGGTCAGAAACGTGCAAGAATCATTAAGAGACTGGAAGTTGTAGAAGCTTTCCGTGAGTCTGGAAACAAACCGGAATGGATGATCATGACAGTTATCCCGGTTATCCCACCAGACTTACGTCCTATGGTTCAGCTCGATGGTGGACGTTTTGCAACCTCCGATCTGAATGATTTATACAGACGTATTATCAACCGTAACAACCGTTTAAGAAGACTCTTAGAGTTAGGTGCACCGGATATCATCGTCCGCAACGAAAAACGTATGCTTCAGGAAGCTGTTGATGCCCTGATCGATAATGGTCGTCGTGGCCGTCCTGTTACAGGTCCTGGTAACCGTGCATTAAAATCTCTTTCTGACATGTTAAAAGGTAAATCCGGACGTTTCCGTCAGAACTTGCTTGGAAAACGTGTTGACTACTCCGGACGTTCCGTTATCTGTGTAGAGCCGAAGTTAAAGATTTATCAGTGTGGTCTGCCGAAAGAGATGGCAATCGAGCTGTTCAAACCGTTCGTTATGAAAGAGCTGGTTGCAAACGGAACTGCTCATAATATTAAAAGCGCAAAGAAAATGGTAGAGAAACTTCAGACAGAGGTATGGGACGTTCTGGAAGAAGTTATCAAAGAGCATCCGGTTATGTTGAACCGTGCTCCTACACTGCACAGACTTGGTATTCAGGCATTTGAGCCGATCCTTGTAGAAGGTAAAGCAATCAAGCTGCATCCGCTTGTTTGTACCGCATACAATGCCGATTTCGATGGTGACCAGATGGCTGTCCATCTTCCACTTTCTGTGGAAGCACAGGCAGAGTGCCGTTTCATGTTGCTGTCCCCGAACAACCTGTTAAAACCGTCCGATGGTGGTCCGGTAGCCGTTCCTTCTCAGGATATGGTTCTTGGTATTTACTATCTGACACAGGAGAGACCGGGAAGTATTGGTGAAGGCCATTACTTCAAGAACCTGAATGAAGCAATTCTTGCATACGAGAACGGATATGTAAAATTACATTCCAGAATCCATGTACGTGTGACAAAGAAAATGCCGGATGGCACAGAGAAGACAGGAACTGTTGAGTCTACACTTGGACGTTTCATCTTCAATGAAATCTTGCCACAGGATCTTGGATTTGTAGATAGAAGCAAACCGGAAAATGATCTGGTACTGGAAGTAGATTTCCATGTTGGTAAAAAAGGTCTGAAACAGATCCTTGAGAAAGTTATCAACATCCATGGTGCTACAACCACAGCAGAAGTTCTGGATGATATTAAAGCAATGGGTTATAAGTACTCTACAAGAGCTGCTATGACCGTATCTATTTCTGATATGACAGTACCGGAGAAGAAACCGGCACTGATCAAACAGGCACAGGATACTGTAGATCTTATTACAAAGAACTACAAACGTGGACTTATCACAGAGGAAGAGCGTTACAAAGAGGTTGTTGAGACTTGGAAAGAGACTGATGATGAGCTTACACATGAGCTGTTATCCGGACTTGATAAATACAACAACATCTTCATGATGGCTGACTCCGGAGCCCGTGGTTCTGATAAACAGATCAAACAGCTGGCTGGTATGCGTGGTTTGATGGCTGATACAACTGGTAAAACAATCGAGTTGCCGATTAAATCAAACTTCCGTGAGGGACTTGACGTATTGGAGTACTTCATGTCTGCCCATGGAGCACGTAAAGGTATGTCCGATACAGCGCTTCGTACCGCCGATTCCGGATACCTGACAAGACGTCTGGTAGACGTTTCACAGGATCTGATCATTCGTGAGACAGATTGCTGTAAAGATAGAAGTGAGACTGCTGGTATGTACGTAAGTGCATTCATGGATGGCAAAGAGGAAATCGAGAGCCTCCAGGAGCGTATCACAGGACGTTTTGCATGTGAAGATATTCACGATGCAGACGGAAACGTACTTGTTGCAGCAAATCATATGATCACACCGAAACGTGCAGCTCTGGTTATGAGCAAAGGTGTAGATGAGAACGGAGAACCGCTTGAAAAAGTAAAAATCCGTACAATTCTTACCTGCCGTTCTAAAGTCGGTGTTTGTGCAAAATGCTACGGTGCAAACATGGCAACCGGTCAGGCAGTACAGGTTGGTGAGGCAGTTGGTATTATCGCTGCTCAGTCTATCGGTGAGCCTGGTACACAGCTTACAATGCGTACTTTCCACTCCGGTGGTGTTGCCGGTGATGATATCACACAGGGTCTTCCTCGTGTTGAGGAGCTTTTTGAGGCAAGAAAACCGAAAGGACTTGCTATCATCACAGAGTTTGCTGGTGTTGCTACTATTAAAGATACAAAGAAAAAACGTGAGATCATCGTTACTAGCCCGGAGACAGGTGAGACAAAAGCTTACCTCATCCCTTACGGTTCCAGAATCAAGATCACTGATGGTGCATTTCTTGAAGCTGGTGATGAGCTTACCGAAGGTAGTGTAAATCCGCATGATATCCTGAAGATCAAAGGTGTTCGTGCAGTTCAGGATTACATGCTTCAGGAAGTTCAGCGTGTATACCGTCTGCAGGGTGTAGAAATCAATGATAAGCACGTTGAGGTTATCGTTCGTCAGATGCTGAAGAAGATCCGTATCGAGAACAACGGAGATTCTGATTTCCTGCCAGGAACCATGGTTGACTTCCTTGATTATGAGGAGGAAAATGAGAGACTGGCTGCAGAAGGAAAAGAGCCGGCAGAAGGAAAACAGGTACTGCTTGGCATTACCAAAGCTTCCCTGGCAACCAACTCATTCCTGTCAGCTGCATCCTTCCAGGAGACAACAAAAGTTCTGACAGAGGCAGCAATCAAAGGTAAGATTGATCCGTTGATCGGTCTGAAAGAGAACGTAATCATTGGTAAACTGATTCCGGCAGGAACAGGTATGAAGAGATATCGTTCTATCCGTCTGGATTCTGATATTGATGAGAATGCAGAGATTGATGCAAATGATCTGTTGGGCGACGATTTGTTAGCAGGCGATGAAACTGTTGAAAATGTTGAGACAGAGATTGATGCAGAAGATATCGACGTTGAGACTGAGACAGAAGAAGCTGCAGATGCAGAAGAGACTGTAACAGAATAAGATATAAAGAAAAGGCGGTGCCGTAGGGCATCGTCTTTTTGCAATTAGAAATGTCTGTCAGAGGTTGTAAAAGTTCTTTATAAATAACATTTGATCCGCTGTTATTGGATAAAACAATATCATTATCTGCTTTTTATATAGAAGCAACACATTGTATATGTATAAAAACAGAAAAAACTGGGAAAAATCAGAAAAATACGCTTGACAAGCTATTAGACAATCACTATACTATTTTAGTGTGCACAAAAGCGCACAGGAAACTTTTTTACAAAATATACAGGAGGTGAATAGAATGCCAACATTTAACCAGTTAGTAAGAAAAGGTCGTCAGACATCTGCTAAGAAATCTACAGCACCTGCATTACAGAAAGGTTACAACTCTTTACAGAAAAAACCTACAGATGCAGCTTCTCCGCAGAAGAGAGGTGTTTGTACAGCAGTTAAGACTGCAACCCCGAAAAAACCTAACTCAGCTCTTAGAAAAATCGCCAGAGTTCGTCTTTCTAACGGAATCGAAGTAACAAGCTACATTCCGGGTGAAGGTCACAACTTACAGGAGCATAGCGTTGTTCTGATCCGTGGTGGTCGTGTAAAAGACTTACCAGGTACAAGATACCATATCATCAGAGGAACACTGGATACAGCAGGCGTAGCAAACAGACGTCAGGCTCGTTCCAAATACGGCGCTAAGAGACCGAAAGCAGGCAAATAGGACCTGTAAAAGACCAATAGTATCACAAACAGAACTATTGTAAGTGTTGGAATTCTTTTTATCGACGATAATAGATAAAGATAGATGTTCCCAGCATGAACACATTAGAAAGACACATGTGAGTACCGTTGAATTAATCGATTAAGAAACTGCTGTGAAAGACAGCAAGCCAAGACCATGATTAAGGAGGGAAGTACCGTGCCACGTAAAGGACATAATCAGAAAAGAGAAGTTTTAGCAGATCCTATGTACAATAACGTAGTAGTTACAAAACTTATCAACAACATCATGTTAGATGGTAAGAAAGGTGTAGCTCAGAAAATTGTATACGGAGCTTTTGATCGTGTTGCAGAGAAAACCGGAAGACCGGCTATCGAAGTATTCGAAGAGGCTATGAACAACGTTATGCCTGTACTTGAAGTAAAGGCTAGACGTATCGGTGGTGCAACATATCAGGTACCGATCGAAGTAAGACCGGACAGACGTCAGACACTTGGACTGCGTTGGTTAACAATGTTCTCCAGAAAAAGAGGAGAGAAAACAATGGCAGACAGACTGGCAAATGAGATTATGGATGCAGCTAACAATACAGGCGCATCTGTAAAACGTAAAGAAGACATGCACAAGATGGCAGAAGCAAACAAAGCATTCTCCCATTTCAGATTCTAAGAGGAGGAAATCACCATGGCAGGAAGAGAATATCCGCTTGAGAGAACCAGAAATATTGGTATCATGGCTCATATCGATGCAGGTAAAACTACATTAACAGAGCGTATCCTTTATTACACTGGTATTAACTATAAAATTGGTGATACTCACGAAGGTACTGCTACCATGGACTGGATGGAGCAGGAGCAGGAGAGAGGTATCACAATTACTTCAGCTGCTACAACATGCCACTGGACACCGCAGAAAGAAAATAAACCTGCACCGGGTGCTAAAGAGTACCGTATCAACATCATCGATACTCCAGGTCACGTTGACTTTACAGTAGAAGTAGAGCGTTCCCTTCGTGTACTGGATGGCGCCGTTGGTGTCTTCTGTGCAAAGGGTGGTGTAGAGCCTCAGTCAGAGAACGTATGGCGTCAGGCAGACACATACAATGTACCACGTATGGCATTCATCAATAAGATGGATATCCTTGGTGCAAACTTCTACGGAGCAGTAGACCAGATTCGTGAGCGTTTAGGTAAAAACGCAATCTGCTTACAGCTTCCGATCGGAAAAGAAGATGACTTCAAAGGAATCATCGACTTATTCGAGATGCAGGCTTATATCTACAACGATGAGAAAGGTGAAGACATCAGCATTGAGCCGATTCCGGAAGATATGCAGGATGAGGCAGAGCTTTACCATGATGAGTTAGTAGAGAAAATCTGTGAGTTAGATGATGATCTGACAATGATGTATCTGGAAGGCGAAGAGCCGTCCGTTGAGCAGTTAAAAGCTGTTTTAAGAAAAGCTACATGTGAGTGTACAGCTGTACCGGTTTGCTGTGGTACTGCTTACAGAAACAAAGGTGTACAGAAACTGTTAGATGCCGTTGTAGATTTCATGCCGGCACCGACAGATATTCCTGCTATCAAGGGTGTTGATCTTGATGGTAATGAAGTAGAGAGACATTCTTCTGATGAAGAGCCGTTCTCTGCTCTTGCATTCAAAATCATGACAGACCCGTTCGTAGGAAAACTTGCATTCTTCCGTGTATACTCCGGTACAATGAATTCCGGTTCCTATGTACTGAATGCAACAAAAGATAAAAAAGAGCGTGTTGGACGTATCCTTCAGATGCACGCTAACAAGAGAACTGAGCTAGACAAAGTTTACTCAGGTGATATCGCAGCCGCAGTTGGATTCAAGATCACTACAACAGGTGATACAATCTGTGACGAGCAGCATCCGGTAATCTTAGAGTCCATGGAGTTCCCAGAGCCAGTTATCGAGCTTGCTATCGAGCCGAAAACAAAAGCTGGACAGGGCAAGATGGGTGAAGCTCTTGCAAAACTTGCAGAGGAAGATCCTACATTCCGTGCTCATACAAACACTGAGACAGGCCAGACAATCATCGCCGGAATGGGTGAGTTACATCTGGAAATCATCGTTGACCGTCTGCTTCGTGAGTTCAAAGTAGAGGCAAACGTTGGTGCTCCTCAGGTTGCTTACAAAGAGTCATTTACAAAACCTGTTGATCAGGAATACAAATATGCAAAACAGTCTGGTGGACGTGGACAGTACGGACACTGTAAAG
>OHAC01003538.1_pt1 | contig 10843 bp, 9 predicted proteins | sample 1577051 | NCBI WGS metagenome assembly OHAC01 (sample SAMEA3541499, study PRJEB24748) | human gut metagenome | biome: human gut; feature: human-associated habitat; material: faeces | place: China | collected 2012 | reverse complement strand
AGTCCTTCCGGCACATCACCGCGGACAATACGCTGTGCCAGACCCTCAACAACGGCCGTTTTACCAACACCAGGTTCACCGATCAGAACCGGGTTATTCTTCGTCTTACGGGACAGGATACGAACCACGTTACGGATCTCACTATCTCGGCCAATGACCGGATCCAGCTTCTGGTTTCTCGCTCTCTCCACCAGATCGTAGCCATACTTCTCCAAGGTATCATAAGTTGCTTCCGGATTATCACTGACCACTCTCTGATTACCTCTGACCGTGGAAAGTGCCTGCAAAAAGCTCTCTCTGGTGATACCATACTGCTTAAACAGTTCTTTCAGCGTCTTGTCAGGCTGTTTTAACATGGCTAAGAACAGATGCTCTACAGACACATATTCATCGCCCATGGCCTTCGCCTCGTCCTCCGCGCTGATCAGAACCTTATTCAGATCATTGCTCACATAAAGCTGGCCGCCACCGCTTACCTTCGTCAGACGGTTCACTGCCTGTTCAGCCTCATTCATAAACATCTCTTTTGAAATGTTCATCTTGGTGATCAGCTTCAGGATCAGACTGTCTTCCAAAGTCAGCAGGCTATACAGCAAATGCTCCTGCTCCAGCTGCTGGTTTCCATGCTCATAAGCGAGCTTCTCACAATTCTGGACTGCTTCCATAGATTTCTGTGTAAATTTATTGATATTCATAACCGTTCCCCCTTTCGGAACTGATGTCATTTCTTTGTTCTATCCGTACTATAACATATATTGTTAGCACTGTCAATGGTTGAGTGCTAATTATTTGTGAACTTTTTGTGAATCCTATGAATTATGTATCTTTCTATTTTCTGCGGTATCATTATTTCATTGTAACTGTTCCATGCCTTCACAGTTATATTTTTATCCAAGTGCCACATCCAACACCATCATCACGCTGAATCCGACTGCAAAGAACACGGTACCGATATTGGAGTGCCTCCCCTGAGACATTTCAGGGATCAGTTCTTCTACGACAACATAGAGCATTGCACCGGCAGCGAAGCTCAACAGGTACGGCAATGCCGGAATCACAAGCTGTGCCGCCAGAATCGTCAGCACAGCGCCGATCGGTTCCACGATACCTGAAAGTACACCGCCTACAAATGCCCTGACCTTGCTCTCCCCCTCTGCTCTAAGTGGCATAGAGATGATCGCGCCCTCTGGAAAATTCTGAATGGCGATACCGATGGACAATGCCAGCGCGCCTGCTGCCGTGATCTGCGAATTACCTGCAAGAAAGCCTGCGTACATCACGCCCACTGCCATTCCCTCTGGAATATTATGTAAGGTCACCGCCAACACCATCATGGTCGTGCGTCCCAGTTTACTTTTCGGTCCTTCTGCCTGATCACTGCCCACATGAAGATGAGGAATCAGCCGGTCAAGCATGAGCAAAAACAACACACCAGCCCAGAAACCCGCAAATGCCGGGAAGAAGGACAGCTTTCCTAAGTCTTCCGACTGCTCAATGGCCGGAATCAACAGACTCCAGATCGCCGCAGCAACCATCACCCCGGCGGCAAAGCCCGCAAGGGAACGCTGCACCAGGTCTCCCAGAGATCTTTTCATAAAAAACACACAGGCCGCCCCCAGTGTTGTACCTAAAAAAGGAATCAGAATTCCGAAAACAGTTTCCATTTGTCTCATCACCTCGTAGTTTTTAGAGTTAGTATTAACTAACTACAGTGTTTTAGAAAAGCCGCATTCCAGCGGCTTTTCTTTTTTCTGTTTCTGTTATATCATGCTTTTTTCTACTTTGCAAGAGGCAAATTTCCTGCTTACTTTAACTTTTCATACAAGGTCTGGAAATTATCCACATACTCTTCCACTCCGAGCTGACCACACTTACCCAGATGTGCCTGCCATTTGGCATCATCAATACCGGTTGTCATGGACTCTGCTACAAAGTTCTGGATATAAGTATCGATCTCAGCAAACAGCTCGGATCTTCTTGCTGAGCTTTCCAGTGTATCATTTCCGAGAGGGAAGGATTCTGCCCACGCGTGACCGCCATTAGGTCCATACAGATTTCTTACTGCTTCATTGTATGGAATTGAAAAGCCTACATAAGCTCTGCGGTTTTCCTCTTCCTCTGTACAGATTACTGGGAAGCAAAAGCCCATACCGGTTGTTGCTGTCGCCTGATTTCTGTTCTTATATGGCTTTCCTTCAAAATCAGATGCATTTGCTGCTTTTCCTTCCTCGTTGAGAACCCAAGCTGCACCTTCTGGGCCAAACCGGCTGTAGAATCTAAAATCTGGTGTTGAATTCATATACTCGCATAACATCAGCATCAGTTCCGGATATTTACACTGATTGGTAATTACAAAACAAGGGCCGCTCATCTCAGCTGCCGGGATAAGCTGCAGACAATAGGAACCGTATTCACTAGCAGGCGGTGCAATATATTCATACTGCTCTCCTATTTCATTACCTACAACTCCTGTAGCCAGTCCTCCATGGGTGAAGAAGCCCAGACGGTCACTGCTTCCTTTGCTGTAGCGATCTGTAGGTTCCTGTAAAAGACCATCCTGATCAATCAGTCCCTCTGAATATAGCTTATTAATGTATTTCAGCATCTCATAGAAGCGTTCCTCTGTAGGTGCAAACTTAACCTTTCCATCTTCAACCATGATATACTGGCTGTTACGTGCTGCACCGTCATTTACCATACCGAACATATTCATCAGAGATAACAGTCCATCGCTTGCGATACTGCTGTCATTCACTTTATTAAAGGAATACGGGATTTCATCATTCGGATCTCCGTTTCCATTGGCATCCTGCTCTTTAAAAGCCTTTAATACTTCGTACAGTTCATCCGTTGTCGTTGGGATATCCATTCCGACATTCTTAAGCCATGTTGTATTGATTGACCAAAGCGTATCGCAGTTCATCATATTGATACGTGTATGAGACAGTGAGTAAAGGCGTCCATCAAATTCATTCACTGCTCTTGAACCTGGGTTTTCTTCAAAAAAGCTGTTCATAAATGGGCAATACTGAGGGAACAGATCCGTCAGATCAGTACACTGATCGGTAAAATTGATCAGATTCGGTATTTCACCACAAATTGCATCAGGCAGATCACCGGAAGCAAAAATTACAGAAATTTTTTCATCCCATGCCTGTGCTGCTACTTCCTCAACCTCCACCTTGATTCCGGTTGCTTTCAGCGCTTCCTGCAGCATATATTTATCTGCTGGTGTTCCTTTATCATCCGCACTCTTTTTCCATAAAATCTTAAATGTGTAGGAACCATCCGTAAGCGGGAGCTTCATATTTCCCTCTTCGTCAAAATACCGGGCATCCAGTCCAGATGCCGTCAGGGTTTTCTCAGCCGCTTCCGTTTCAGCCGCAGTATCCGCTGTTTTCTGGTTCTGGGAACCGCCCTGTCCGCAGGCAGTCATGCTCATCACCATTGCGGCCGCAAGTACTGCGCTCAGAACCTTTTTTTCTGTCCTTCTTTTTTTCATTCCTCGTCCTCCTGTTTATTCTTGGTTTCTGTTCTCTATCTCAAAAGCCTGGCATGGCCTCTAAGGTTATATTATATCTTACTCATCCTTTGACACTTCCAACTAAAACTCCCTTTTCAAAGTATTTCTGGACAAATGGATAAAAACACAGGATTGGCACGATCGCCATCACAATTACTCCATATTTGATCAGGTTCGCAATTTCCACCATGTACTCGATCATGGCAGCATCCATTTCTTCTCCGATATTTAAATTCTGACCCTGTATCAGAATATCCCTCAAAACCATCTGTAACGGCTGGAGATTCCGGTTCGTCGTATAGATCAGTGCGTTAAAATAGGAATTCCACTGCCATACAGCAATGTATAAAACAATGACAGCAATGATGGATTTTGACAATGGAAGTACAATCTTGTAAAAAAACTGCAGATTCCCGCAGCCATCTAAAGACGCTGCCTCCAGAAGCTCATCCGGAATATTACTAATAAAAAAGGTGCGGGCCACAATAATATTCTGAACAGTTACACAATTCAGGATGATCAGAATCGCTGCTGTGTTCAAAAGATGCAGCTTATTGACAATAATATAGGTAGGAATGAGTCCACCATTAAAAAACATCAGAAACGTAAGGAATTTCAAAACCACATTTTTTCCTACAAGATCCTTACGCGATAATGCATAAGCCGCTGGAATCGTAATCGCAGCCCCAACAAGCACTGATCCAACCGTATACAAGATCGTATTTCTATATCCGATCCAGATATCCTTCTCTGCAAGTATAAATTTATAAGCAGAAAATGTGATTCCTTTTGGAAACAGGATTACTTTTCCAGAATTCACCATTGTAGGATCACTCACGGATGCAATCAAAACAAAATATAATGGATATAAACAAAGAATCAATACAATAGATGCAAAAAGTATACTAAACACATTCCAGATTTGATCCGAATACCTTCTCATACTAGACTCCTTTACCACAACGATGATTCTGTAGTTTTCTGTGCTACCTTATTAACAATAACAAGAATGATACAGTTGATTACGTTATTAAAAAGACCGATCGCGGAAGCATAACTGTACTGTGTACTCAGCAGACCCATTTTATAAGTATAGGTACTGATGATCTCCGATACTCCCAGGTTAGACGCTGTCTGCATCAGGAATGCTTTTTCGAAACCTACATTCAAAAGATTTCCCGCCTCCATAATCATCAATATGATCATCATTGGCATAATGGAAGGAATATCGATATTCCAGATTCTCTGCATCTTATCTGCTCCATCCACAATTGCTGCTTCATGCAGATCTTCACTTACTGATGTCAGTCCCGCGATAAATATAATCGCATTAAAACCCAGGTGGGACCATACCTTTGTCCATGCATACAGATGTGGGAAATAGTTCGGATTTCCCATGAAATCAATGGTGTTTTTCCCAAGCTTTGTCAAGATCACATTTACAACACCGCTTCCCGGCATTAAAAAGGTTTTCAGCATACCAACCAGAACAACCATGGAAATGAAATGTGGCGCATAAGAAGCAACCTGTATAAAACGGCTGGTACGTTTCATCGGGAGATACTTCAGCACGATTGCCAGAAACATCGCCAATGGCAGACAGATTACCAGGCAATATACACTAAGCACCAATGTGTTCCGTAATAATGTCCAGAAAGAATAGGAGGTAACAAACTTCTTAATATATTTGAGTCCTACCCATGGGCTTCCGGTGATACCCAGTACTGGTTTAAAATCACGGAATGCAATCTGAAGTCCCCAGATTGGAAGTACATTGAACAGAATAAAATATATCAACATAGGAATCAATAAAATATACAGACCCCGGTTTCTCCATATCCTCAATTTCATCGGCTTCGCCGGTTTGTTCTTCTTACTCTCGGCTCTCATCGTATTATCCTTCCTTTATACAAGTTGTGGCATAATCACATTCATGCACCTTTCCATCATCTGCGGGTTTCTGGATTCTGCATTCACAGCAATCACCGCATTCTCTTTCTTTAATACAATCGCCATCTGGCCATATTTTCCATCTGCCCGATAGGAATCCCACGGTCCTCTCCAGAACAAATATCCATATCCGAAAGACCCATTATCTACCTGAACAGAACTGGCTTCTCTGATATAATCTGCCGGAATCAGCTGATGTCCGTCCCAGTTTCCGTCCTGTAGGAGTAATTGTCCAAAGCGTGCCAGCTCAGATACCCCGAGAAATAAACCTCCTGCTCCAAATGTATTCCCCTGTGGGTCCGGTTCCCAGCAGGTTCTTCTGATTCCAAGTGGTTGAAATAACCGTGGATACAGATAATCTGACAGATTACATCCACATCTCCGCTGCACAAGAATACCTGCCAGATACGGTCCAGCATTATTGTACACAAATCTTTTACCAGGCTCATAGGGAAATGGTCTGGAAAGACAATATCTCACCCAGTCTGTTTCCTGGAGTGTTAATCTGCTTCCACCCATCAGGCATGGCTTATCCTGCCCCAATGCCATCGTTAACAGGTCTCTTACCGTAGCTTTCTTCAAATTCTCACAGGGATTTTCCGGAATGTCATTCTTAAATGCCTCGCACAACCTTTCATCCAATGACAGAAGTCCTTCCTTCTGTGCAATTCCGACTGCTGCACTGGTAAAGCTCTTACTGGCCGAATACTGATTTTTTCGTATTTCTTCCTCCCAATCCTTTGCCAGGATTGTTTTTCCATCCTTTATCACCCTCAGATTCCAGATGCCCAGCTGCCTCTGCTCTTTTTCCAACGGTTCAATATTGATTTCCATGCCTGTCTCCCCCCTCTTCCTATGTTCTGTATCTCTGATCCTCTTTCAGACTAACATGTTTTTCCCCCATTCCATATGTCATAATCTATCGGATCTATTGTCATAAACTACAATCGTCTTTATGTGTTTATTGCATAATTGTTTCTGTGTATTATAATGATGATATAGTAAATATCTACATCTGGCAGTGTCAGATAATCCGTAAAACGAGAAAAAAGGGAGAGTATGAAATGAATGATTTTTTAGCACTTTATCAGATTATTATTATAGATGATGAACCTTGGGCTTTAAATTATATGAAGAAGATTTTCGAACGCAGGGATCTTGGCTTTCATATCTGTGCTGCTGTTTCAAACGCAGAAGCTGCCTTAAAGCTGATTCCAAGTGTCCATCCTCATGTGGTCATTACAGATATCCAGATGTCCAAAATCACCGGACTTGAGCTTCTGCAGAGAATAAAAGAAACTGCCCCGGAGTGTGAGGTAGTCATTGTAAGCGCCTATTCTAATTTTGACTATGCCCGTGAAGCCCTCCGGCATCATGCCTTTGATTACTGCGTAAAACCTGTCAGTATGCAGGATGCGCAGCTTCTGCTGCAAAAATTGCGCACTCATCTGGAAAAACATCACCAGACAGCAGTTCCGGTTGTTAATGATGCGGATGCCTTCACAAAACCTGATCCAGTCGCCGAATCCTCTTTTCAGGAGCTCCTTGTTTATATCAAAAATAATTTTACCCAACGCCTTTTTCTAAAGGAGCTGGCAACCCAATTTGCTCTTTCACCCAATTACTGCTGCAGTCTTTTTACCAAAACAACCGGATTAACATTTTCGCAGTATATTACAAAATTACGCATGGAAAAAGCTTTACTGCTTTTGCAAAACCCTACCCTGACCATAAATGACATTGCTGGACTTACCGGATACGATGACCAGATCTATTTCAGCAAGGTATTTAAAAAATATTATTCTCTCACGCCTTCCCAATATAGGGATAAAATGAGTTCTGGAGGTATACAATGAATAAAACTTCTTCTAACATACCAAATTCCATACAGAAAAAATTCCTGCTGATTTCTCTTTCCCACGCAGTCATTCTGATCTTCTTTTTTATCGTGCTGTTATCGCTTTCTATAAAAAACACTTTGACACTCCGTCATCAATATGCTGATAATACCATTCAAAAGGTAAGTTCTTCCCTGTCATCTACCTGTCAGAATGTGCTATCGGTTGCTTATCTGCTCTCTCATGGACCCAGTTGGGAACATTACCTTCTTCCTAAAAATGATTACGAACTCTATACCCAGCATCAGTACCTGTCTTCAGCGGTCAACTCTGTCATTGCCTCCAACGATGCGATTACGGATATTGTTCTTTTCCGCTCTGATGGCCGATTACCTTACCATTACAGTTCAGATAACAATACCGTCAATCTTATTTCCAGCACCTACCGGACTGACTTTGAGCAGCAGCCACAGCAGGCTTCCTTCCGTTATCTCACAGTTCCGTCTGAAAATATATCCTGTCTGGCTTATGTCCAGCCCGTTACCTACCTGTCCAGCCAGACCTCTTACTGGAACAAACAGTTAGGGTGCCTGGTGATTTTCCTGAATATGGATAAGCTGCAGAATCTTCTTTCTTTCCCGGAAGAGCATCTATTACTTAACATACAGCTTCTGGATTCTGAACGGAATCTTCTGTATTCTGTCGCCCCTGGCAATCCTGATGCGCCACAAGAATATACAGATATTGAGGGAACCGATCTGACTCTTGCATATAGTCTGAATCCATCCCCCTCTCTTCATACCTATTCCCTTTTTTCTATTCTGATTCCGGTCGTATTTCTTTCTTTTATTCTGCTTTATGCAGTTTTACTATTTGTCTATAACCGCAGTATTATCATTCCTGTTCATGAACTCTACTGTCAGATCTGCGGGATTATTGAAAATAATCTGAAAGGGCGCATACATCTTGTCAATAACGGAGAAATTTCTGTTATAGGAAAGATTCTGAATACGCTTCTGGATCATCAGGAGAATCTCTCACAGGAGCTGCTTGATACACAGAAAAAATTCTATGAAAGCGCATTGAAAGCTAAAGAAAACGAATTGATGATTCTGGAAACACAGATTAACCCACATTTTATTATCAACACCTTACAATGTATCTGTGGGATTGCTGTTTTCTATGATGCCCTTCCCATTCTGGATGTTTCCGATCATATGGGTAAGATCCTTCAATATTCCCTGCGTGCTCCGGACAAGGTAACCTTAAAAGAGGAACTGGACATTATTTATCACTATCTCAGCATTATCGATATTCGTTTTGATCATTTGTTTCACTGGGAACTGGATGTTGACGAAGATTTTTATGATCAGCTGCTTCCAAAAATGACTCTCCAGCCCCTTATTGAAAATGCAATCCATCATGGTCTGGAAAAGAAAGGCAGTGGAGCGATTATCGTTTCATCCTACGCAGAGGAATCCCAGATTATCCTGCAGATCTGGGACAACGGCATGGGAATTGAAGCCGATAAACTGAAAAATCTTCAGGAATTGCTAAATGATCAGGAGGCTTTATATAAAGCCTGTTTTGTCCGCAAGAGAATTGGTCTTGCCAACTCAGCGCTCCGTATCAAAAATCTTCTTGGCCCCGCTTCCGGTATTCAGGTAAGCAGCGACCCAGATAATGGAACAACCATCACCATTCATCTGTCCAGATTAACAAATTCTAAGAAGCCACAACTGACCTAAAGCTTTTGACCCCTCTGATACCGAATTGCTCTGCACTGCGTGCTCCCGCAATTCTCAAAAACATTCGTAATTCGCTCATTTTTCTTTGAAAAATGGCTACTTACTCATGTTTTTGGCGGGTCCCAAGGTCAAAAATTCTCCTGCAAGCAAGCTTGCGTCGAACTTCTGACCATTTGACCCTGGTATCATCATATTGTACGAAAAAACAGGAGCAGAAAGCTTCTCGCTCTCTGTTCCTGTTTTTATCATACAATCATAACTGTTTAGCACCTGCATTCCACAATGATCTTCTCGCATCTGTCATATCCAATCTGAGAACTGTTCAGACACAACGTATAGTTGCTGGCTTTTCCCCATTTCTGATCCGTGTAAAAATCATAATTTGTCCGGCGTCTTTTATCGGTGTCTGCCATCATTTTGATCGCTTCCTGCTCGTTTACCTTGTACAGGCGCATGATCCGCTGTATTTTTTCCGGCATATCTCCATGAATGAATACATTCAGCACATCATCCCGGTCTTTCAGGATAAAATCGGCATTTCTTCCGATGATCACGCACGGTTCCTTCTCTGCCAGCTCCAGTATCACCTTTCTCTGTACCTCATATACCATATCCTCTACTGATTTTCCGGTGATGTCGCGTCCGGCAAGTGCATATGCGAGCAACCCTTTTTTCGGAGACAATTCTGCACTTTCCTGAATGTATTCCGGTGACAATCCGGACTTTTCCGCAATCTGACTGATGATGTTTTTATCATAATAGGCAATTCCCAGCTTCTTTGCGACTTCTTCTCCGATAAACCGTCCACCGCTTCCAAATTCTCTGCTGATCGTGATGATTCTTTTTTCCATTTCTGAGTCCTCCTTAGCGTAATGTGTTAACCTTATTATTTCTAATCCTCTTTAAGAATACATATCCGACCAGGCATGCGATCATCTCAGTGATCGGAAATGCCCACCAGATCAATGAAACTCCCATCTGGCCATTTCTGACAAATAAAGAAAAGATTCCAGCCAGCGGCAAGATGATGATGAGCTGTCTCAAAAGCGAAATAACCAGAGATTCCACACCTCCGTCCAATGCCTGATAAATGCCCTGATAAGCGACATTGATCCCGGCAAACAAAAAGCTGACTGAGATGATTCTCATCGCACCAATAAAATAGGTTCTTGACTGTCCCGCATTGAACAGCGTTGCAAATTCCCCCGGGAAAATCTCTGTGATCGCAATTCCCAGAATCATCAAAGCCATGGTATAGATCAGGCCATATTTGATTCCATCCTGAATTCTCTTCTTGCTTCTCATTCCATAAGCAAATGCAATGATTGGAGTGATCGCGTCTCGCAGACCAAAAGCAAGAAACAGTACAAACTGCTGAACTTTATAAAATAATCCATAGGCTGTCTGTGCTGCCGGATTGAACTTCAGGATCAGATTCATCACATAAACCATAATGGACATCAAAGCCTGTGCAATGATCGCCGGAAGTCCGATGGCATAGATTTCTTTGATAACGCCGGCATCCGGCTTCATGTATTTCGCTCCATGCTCAAATTCCTTATTCAGCTTCACATGGAAAATGAACAATAAAACTGCAGATGCTACCTGACCAATTACCGTTGCGTAGGCCGCACCTTTTACTCCCATTTCGGGACAAGGTCCAATGCCATAGATCATGATCGGATCAAGGATGATATTCACAACCGCCCCGACCACCTGACCAATTGTAGAATAAAGAGAACGGCCTGTTGCCTGGAGTAACTTTTCAAATAGAGAAAAGAAAA
>OHAC01003537.1_pt1 | contig 10849 bp, 8 predicted proteins | sample 1577051 | NCBI WGS metagenome assembly OHAC01 (sample SAMEA3541499, study PRJEB24748) | human gut metagenome | biome: human gut; feature: human-associated habitat; material: faeces | place: China | collected 2012 | reverse complement strand
GAAAAGATTTTCCTCTTCTGGAAAATAATAAAGTGATCTATCTGGATAATGCGGCGACGACACAGCTTCCGCAGCAGGTGCTGGATTGTTTTGTGGAGCATTATACAAAGTATAATGCGAATGTGCATCGTGGAATCCATTATTTAAGTGAACTGTCCACGATGCATATGGAAGCAGTGCGGGATAAGCTAAAAGCTTTTTTGCATGCAGAGGATCAGGGAGAGATCATCTTTACTTCCGGAGCGACGGATTCTGCAAATCTGGTGGCGCAGAGCTTCCTGCGTCATGTATTGCAGCCGGGCGATGTGGTGCTCTCCACAGAACTGGAGCATCATGCCAACTTTGTTGTGTGGCAGCAGGTCTGTCAGGAATGCGGAGCGGAGTTTCACATGATTCCAACCGTGGATGGCGAATTGGATATGGATGCAGCACACAAGATGCTGTCAGATAAAGTGAAATTGCTGGCAGTCACCGCTGTATCCAATGTAACGGGAACCGTGGTTGATATCGAAACATTGATTGCATGGGCGAAAGAATATGAGATTCCGGTGTATATTGATGCTGCACAGGCAGTGCGCCACCGAATCTTTGATCTGGCAGAATTGCAATGCGATTTTCTTGGTTTTTCCGCCCATAAAATGATGGGACCGACGGGTGTTGGCTGTCTGTTTGTGCATAAAAAATGGTTGAATGCGATGCAGCCGTATCGTTATGGTGGCGGCATGATCGACATCGTAACAGAAGAAAAAACAACGTTTGCCGAACTTCCGGCGCGGCTGGAAGCAGGAACACCGAATTACAGTGGAATCATCACCTGGGGCGCGGCCCTGGATTATCTGATAGACATCGGAATTGAGCGAATGGCTTCCTATGAAGAAGAGCTGATAAAAAAGGCAGAAGAAGTTTTAGAGGCTATTCCACAGGTGAACATATTGGGGCATCCAAAACAGCGGGCAGGCTGTATTTCCATTCAGATCGATGGTGTGCATCCTTACGATTTTGCAAGTATGATCGACAAATATGGTGTGGCAGTGCGGACAGGAAGTATGTGTGCGCAGCCAATCGTGAATAAAATGGGATTAGACACAGTGATTCGTATTTCTCCGGCATTTTACAATACGATGGAAGAAATGGAAAAACTTGGCGAATACACAGAAAAAGTAATTGCTTTTTTTGAGAGGATAAAACGATGACAATGGAGCAAATGCGTACATTTCTGGCGGTGGCAGACTGTCTGAATTTCACAAAAGCAGCAGAACGATTATATTTGTCTCAGCCTACCGTCAGCAGACAAATTCAGTCTTTGGAAGAAGAATGTAAGACACCACTTCTGGTTCGGACACGAAAAGAGGTGCGCCTGACACCAGCCGGGGCTATTATGGTCAGCCATTTAAAAAAATCATTGGAAGAAATTGAGGCCGGATTAGAAGAGATTCAGGCTTCCAGCAACGGTATTACAGGAAAACTTAATATCGGCGTGCTGGAAGGCTTTGAGACAGAACCACGGGTTTTGAAACTGCTGGTGGAGTTTGGAAAAAAATACAGTGAGCTGACAGTTAATATCAATTACTGTTCCTTCGGCGAATTGCGCAGGGGGCTGAAGGATGATAAGTATGATCTGATTTTTACGATGGGATTTGAAGCCAAAAACCTGCCATCGACATTGTCAAGAAAACTGTGTCGGCTTTCTCCCGGAATCATTGTGTGTGCCAACAGCGCATTGGGAGAACGGGAGAATTTAACAATTTATGATCTGAAGGATGAGACATTTATTGCACCGGATGAGAAGGATTCTCCATTCCGTCTTGAGGATACAAATAATCTGTTGAGTCACTATGGTTTTCAATGCAAGAAGATGAAGTATGTGAAAAATCACGAATCCCAGCTTTTAAATGTGGCAGCCGGAAATGGTGTCGCGATTGCGTGTGGTGATGTTCCGCAGGTGAAAAACAGCATGCTGTTTCATTTCATGGAATTATCGAAAGAAGAGCATGTGCTTCATATGATTTATGCCTGGAAAAAAGAAAATTATAATCCGGCGTTGGCATTATTTTTGAATGGATTGTCAGAAGAAGACGAAAGTTAATATAGTAGAAGCATACAGATGGTGTGAGAAAAACTCCTAAAAGGATCGTGATTCTGAGATAGCAGAATTACGATCCTTTTAGGAGTTTTTTGCGGCCTTGTCCGCTTTAATAGTGACAGCAAGCGATATTTAATTGCGCAAAATAGATATAATACCGATAGAAATGATATGAACTTTATGTAGATTGTGTATAAAATGATTACTTATTCTCATTTCGCTGGGAGCAAAGTTTTGTGTTATGGTAAAACCATGCTAAAGATAACAGTGATTTGTAAGGAGGTACAGCATTTATGTATGATGTAAAAAAGAGTATTGATGTGGAATTAAATGTTCAGCTTGTGTACACTGCGCTCATTCATGAGTATGCATATGAAGGACCATGTCGTTTTGGCCCGCCAGAGGCATTGACACAGGAATTTGATCTGATGAACCAAGCTGAAATCTTCAAAATGTGGACACAGGGATATGGCGGAGCACTCAGCCATATTCCGGGCATTCATTTACTTGATCCTTTATATATCAAAATGTCAGATGAATTTTTCATCACAGAGGAAGAAGAACAGAAACTGGTAGATCGTGTCGGAAAAGCAGATATCTTTATTTTTACCGGAATGCGTGGAGAAGGTATCATGAAAGAATTTGCAATGCGCTATCATGTACCGGTAGCCGGCGAAGGAATGTTCGTATCTACAGCTGAGCATGCGGTACTGAATGCCAGAGGTTATGAGAGTTATGCGATTCTGGATCTGCCGGATGCCACCCGTCTGCTGAAAGCACTTCGTGCCAGAAAAGCACTACAGCGTACAAAAGTCCTTGCGGTGACCAGAAATAATTCCCACTACTCCATGGGTGGACAGGATGCCTTTATCAGTAATGATATGGTGACTAAAAAACTTGGGGCACGCTTTAATTATTTCAGTTTCCATGAGTTCCTGGATATGATGCATGTCAATGAACATGGAAAAAATCATACTTTACCGGGACGTCAGGTATACAATCTGACAGATAAAGACATGGAAGAAGTAAAAGCATGGTCAAAAGAACTAGCTGATGGTTCTGTTGAGAATGATGTGCAGGAGCATTACATTGAAAATTCAGTCAAAGCAGCAGTGCTGATCCAGAAATTATGCGAGCATTTCGGATGCAATGCGTTTACAGCAGTATGTCCGGATGGATGTGCAACAAGAAGAATGAATGAAGAGCAGTTTACATTCTGTTTCAGCCACTCTCTGTTAAATGAGATGGGAATCCCATCCGGTTGTGAGTACGATCTGCTTGGTACATTATCTATTGTAGCACTTGCAAATCTGACAGGAAAAGCACCATATATGGGAAATACACAGCCATGTATCTGGAGAGACAAACAGGTAGAGGGTGAATTTGCCGGAATCGGTTATATCGAAGACATGGATCGCACACAGAATATCTACTACAGTGGACATGCGACACCAAACCGTCTGATCCACGGATTTGATTCAGAAAAAACAGCATATTCTCTGCGTCCATTTACACATAGTGGCTGGGGTGCAACTATGAGAATTGATTTTTCACAATTCAGAGGAGAGACAATTACTCTGATGCGTTATGATCCGTTATGCGAGAAGATCATGGTGGCAAAAGGAACGGTACTTGGCGGTTTTGGTTATACAACGACCGGCTGTAGCGAAGGTGTTTATTTTGAAGTTGCAGATAAATACGAATATTTCCATAAACAGGCTAAATTCGGTCTTCATATGCCACTTGTATTTGGAGATCATATCGAAGATGTCAAAATGCTTGGTGAAGTACTTGGAATGGAAGTAGTGACTGCATAATGCGAAAAGCCATCAAAGAAAAGATTTTGCAGCAGAAAAAAGGCAGTCAGTTTTATGTAAAAATGATCTGTGAGGGGCAAAGCAGCCTCTCACGGGAAGTTTTTGGAAGGTTGTTTCTGCAGTATATGTGTGCCAAATTTTTGCTGGAACCGGAAGAAAAAACAACCGATAATTTCTATGAAATCTGTCAGATTTCTGCAGAAAAAGCGGCAAAACGTCCACATGGAGAACTGGATGCAGCGGAGGCTGCGTCAAAATGCGGTGGTGCAACGACTGCAATGAACAAAAAAATACTGTTTTTGTTGGCGGTAAACCGGGAATATGGTATCAATGTGACAGCAGAAGACAGTGTGCAGATTGATACATTTACACAGCTGTGTGATTGTATTTATCAGAAACTGGAGGAGAAGCAGGTATGAGTGAACAGAAGCGGGAAAGTATGAAGCAGATAGAAGACGATATCCTTGCCGACCTTCTGGAACTGGAAGATCAGATGAGCCAGTATACATTTCTGGTAGAATGCGGTCTGGAATTGCCGGAATACCCGGCAGCATTAAAAACAGATGAATATTTGATCCATGAATGTCAGGTCAACACCTGGATGCATCTGGAATGGATCGATGATTGTTTAAATTGGCAGGGAATCAGCGATTCCCTTGTCATTTGTGGAGCATTATCGCTTCTGATGGAGATTTATAACGGAAGAACAAGGGAAGAAATTCAGAACTTCCATTGCAGCATATTGGAACATCCCTGTTTCCGGGTGCATTTTGCACAGGAGCAGTTAAAAGGACTGGAATATATGGTTGCAAAACTATATGAACATAGGTTGCAAAGCGACTGCGTTCATGAGCAAGTAGCAAAAGCGGATTGTGAATGTCCGTTTTACAAATAAAAAGACAGAGATGCGGGAAAGTATTTTTGTCAGCCAGAAGGCGGAGGAACGTAGGGTATTATGGAAACTAAGAAGAGTATTGGTTTTGGATTCAGAGGATGGCTTTTGATTATTGTATTGTTTTTCGGATTTATGATGTTTCAGGTATTTACGAATTATCCGTTAAACATTCTTGCTGATTTTTACGGCGGGGCTGAGAAGGTAGCAATGCTTATGACAATCGGAACCGGAATTGGAATTGTTTTGCAGATTGTTATCTCAAACTTTATCGGAAAGATAAAAAGTATTAAAAAGCTGACAGCGGTCATCGGTCTGGTAGCGGTTGTGGCTGCATTTGGAGTTGCAAGAATTCCGTTTGTACAGCAGACTGTCTGGTCCGTAGTATATTTGATTGAAAACGTTGTAGTTACAATGTATGCATTATTTTTCCTGAGTATTATTGCAGGTCAGTGGTTTCCGACCAGAAAAGGAACCGTTATGGGTATTGCAACCATCGCTTATCCGGTAAGTAATGGTGTGATCGGATTTTTTGCAGCTACTGTTATGGGACCGCTGGCAACAGGCGGAATGCCTGCAATATGGAAAGGGTTTTTGCCATTTCTGATTTTAACAACACTTGGATATATTTTATTCCTGATTTTTGTAACAGATTATCCGGAACAGTGTGGTGCGTATCGTGATAATAATAAAAACATCACACCGGAAGTTGCAAAACAGATGCTGGAAGAAGAAATCAAAAATAAACAGACAACCGTATGGACCACCGGTCATATTTTCAAAAGCCGTGATTTCTGGTTTGCAGCAGCAAGCTGTGGACTTCTCATTATGGGCGCTGTTGGAACAATGACACAGTCCAATGCAATTATTTCATCATTTCCGGAGTTAAATTATACGATCATTATGCTGATGGTTGCGATATTTGGAGCAATCGGAAGCTGGCTTCTGGGTGTGTTTGATACCCGGTTTGGAACAAAGAAATCTATGATCATGGCAATGATCCTTATGATTTTATCCGGTGTGTGCGGTGCACTGGCAACTGCAACAGGAACAGGTGCGCTGGTTGTTATCGCACTGATCTTTGTAGCTATGTTTATGGGAGCATCTTCAAACTATACCGTATCCGTGGCAGCACAGTATTGGAGACGAGAGGATTTTTCCGGTGTGTTTGCCTGTGTAAATCCGGTTTCCAACATTTTCAATGCAGTTGCACCAACCATCGTTGCAATTTTGATCGCAAGCGTAATGGGCGTGCGTGCAGTATTTATCTTTCTGCTGGTTGCAGGAATCATCGGTCTGATCCTGATGCTTGCATTTAATGGTGCTCATGTAAAAACTGTGGATGATACATATCGTAAAGCAGCCGGAAAACCATTGGATGATGCATTGGTTGGAAGAAAATAATGTAACAGAGAAATTCAGTCTAAAACCATAAATCATATTTTAAGAAAGGGACGGTGCCTGTGGGTGCTGTCCTTTTCTGAATCTGTGGGAATGAAGGGTAAAAATCTATAGGGTTGAAATTGCAAAATCTGTAGGAATGAAAACACTAAATCTATGGGAACGAAAAAAGGAAATTTGCGGGATTAAAATTGCAAAATCTATAGGGTTGAAGTATAATATCATTATTATCAGGAGATATTAAAAATGAGTTCTGCGCAAAAAAAAGGAGAGGCTTAATGGAAAAAAAGAATTACAAACCAAGACTGATAGATAATTTGGTGGAAGAGTATCTGAAAACTTTTGGCGCATTGTGTATTGAAGGCCCAAAGTGGTGTGGAAAAACGTGGACTTCATCGTTTCATTGCAACAGCGAGATTATGATTGGAAATCCAGAAGGAAATTTTCAAAATCGACAGTTGGCAGAAATGAGTCCGTCATTAGTGCTTGAAGGTGATATACCACGTCTGATTGATGAATGGCAGGAGGTGCCGCAACTTTGGGATGCGGTACGCTATAAAGTTGACCAGACTGGACAGAAGGGACAATTTATTCTGACTGGATCTGCAAGGCCAAATCATAAAGGAATTCTACACAGTGGCGCAGGACGCATTGCAAAACTCAGAATGCGTCCAATGTCCCTATATGAATGTGGAGGATCTAGTGGAGCGGTATCGCTTCAGGATGTGTGCAAAGGCGAAATAGAGCCCCAAATTTTAGGCGAAGTGGATTTGCGAAAACTCATTGATTTTATTATTCGTGGTGGTTGGCCGGCAAATCAGGAAACGGATTTGAAACAGGCAGCATATTTACCGATCCAATACATCAATGCTGTACTTGATGATGATGTATATCGTATTGATAATATAAAGAGAGATCGACATAAAATGGAGTTATTGTTAAGATCCCTAGCAAGAAATGAGGCAACAACAGTAACAAACAAAAGATTGAAAAACGACATGAAAGAGATAGATGATGAAGATATTGATATACAAACAGTGGCAAACTATCTGGATATTTTCAACAGACTTTTTCTCACAGATAATCAAAAACCGTATGACACAAAATTACGCTCTTCTGTTCGGGTAAAACAGGCAGAGAAAAGGCATTTGTCGGATCCGTCACTGGCAGCGGCATTATTGCGGGCAACACCGGAAATGTTGTTGGGAGATTTGAATACACTGGGATTCTTATTTGAAGCACTCTGTGAGCGGGATTTGAAAATATATGCGGAGACATTTGGTGCGGAATTGTATCATTATCAGGATTACAACAATAATGAAATGGATGCAGTGATATCTCTGCCGGATGGATCATGGTGTGGTTTTGAGATAAAGCTTGGGGCAAATCAGATTGAGGCGGCAGCAGAGAAGTTATTGAAAATAAAAGAAGAAATAAAGAAAGATGGTGGAAAAGAGCCAGCTTCTCTGTGTGTAATATGTGGATTGTCAAATGCAGCTTATAAGAGACCGGATGGTGTGCTTGTTGTGCCGATTACAGCATTGAAAAATTAGAAAGAGTGTGGGGACTGGTGATGAATCTTACAAAATTTATAAATGAAGTCGATGAAATAGCAAAAAAGTATGACAAAGAAAAATTATTATAAATTATACATGAGGTTGCACGTACTTTACCGGAGTCATCGCGAAATGATTTTATTCAGATGATAAAGCTTCTTACGTAGCCGCAATCGGAGAAATCCGGGAATATCTGGGAGAAAGAGGTGGAAAGCAGATGCTTATGTCCAGGTATGCGGCAGAATATTCACGTCGATCAGCATTTAGGACAGAGTTGCAAAATTACGGTTGGGTAAAAAGCAGAAAGTAGTTAATAAAAAGTTTATAGAAAATTCCTTGTTTCATGGCGAAATTGCGGTATAATATAGAAAAGTTATCACAATTAATGCAGAATTTCACAGATTTTTTTACTGGTTGAATCTGCAATAACGCAATGAATGTACACAGAAAGGGGTTTTGAAAATGGCTTTTTTTGACAAATTAGGAAACACAATTTCAGCAGCAGGAAAAACAGGATTAAGCAAAGCAAAGGAAATTAAAGATACAGCGCGAATCGCATTAGATATCCAGGAACGTGAAGGCGCAATCCGTAAACTTTATCAGGATCTGGGTCAGGCATATTATCATGCGCATAAGGATGATGAGGATTCCGAATATACACAGATTGACGAGATTAAAGCAGCGTTTGAAGAAATCGGTGAACTGAAAGCTGCGAAAGATGGTATTCGTGGAATCAGAAGATGTCCGGAGTGTGGCGCAGCTATTGCTGATGATGCGAATTTCTGTTCTTCCTGTGGCGCAAAATGTGAGAAACCGGAGCCGGAAGTATATGAAGGCGAAGTAGTAGATTCTGAGGAAGAAGCAGATGAGGAAACTGCGGAATCTGAGGAAAAGGATGCTCCGGTAGAAGAGGAAGCATTCGAAGACGAAGAGAAGACAGAAGAATAAAAAGTGATGCAAAAATCTGTTTGACTTAAAAAAACAGGAACTTTCTATAAATAAAAATCCCCGGCGGAAAATAAATCCTGCCGGGGATTTTTGATTTGATAGGAAATTACGATGATCTTGTAAAAGAATTACAAAGAGATATTTTGTGTTGATGCTTGTTTCGGAAACGCTGTTTTGGTATAAATAACCATTAATATTGCACCGATCAACCAGGAAATCGGATATACCATGTACACACCATCAATGGTTGGAATATGTGGTACTGCCAGCCGGATCCAGATCACGCGGTAAACGCACAGTGAGAACAGGATAATGACCATTGGCGGAACAGATTTTCCGATTCCGCGGATGGCACCTGCCAGTCCATGCATAATGGCCAGCAGGAAATAAAATGGGCAGAAGTACAGCATGGCTCTTACACCAAATTCGATAACCGTCGGATCTTTGGAAAAGATACCGATCAGCGGATGTGCAAACAATAGCAGGATACTGCCGACGCAGATACAGTAAATAACACCCATGGCAACAGTGACCCGCATGCCTTTCCGCACACGCTCCATATTGCCGGCTCCGTAATTCTGTCCGGAAAAAGTAGTAGCTGCCATACTGAAACTCATGACGGGCAGAATGTTAAATCCGTCGATCTTGATATATGCCGCAAATCCCGCCATGGCGAGCGCACCATAGCTGTTGACACTGGCCTGAACCAGAACATTTGCAAAAGAAATTACGGTATTCTGGATGGCGGTCGGTACACCAACCTGGATAATACGGATAGCAACCGTTTTATGAATCCGGATTTTTCTCAAGACTACTTTGTAGCTTTCATTTACACGCATCAGATAAAGCATACAGAGTACGGCAGAGAGCAGCTGACTGATATCTGTCGCAATCGCAGCGCCGGCAATGCCCATCTTTAAGACGGGGATAAATAACAGATCCAGTATAATATTGGTAAAAGAAGCAATTGCCAGATATAATAATGCACGCTTGGAATTGCCGACAGCGTTCAAAATGCCACTTGCCATATTATAAAGAATACTGAAGATCACGCCTGCGAAATAAAGCCGCAGATAAGTGATGGATTGAGGCATAACTTCTTCTGGTGTGCCCATCCAGCGAAGAATCTGCGGAGACAGAATAAGACCGGCAGCGGTCAGGACAACGCCGAGGATCAATGCAATTGCCAGTGCAGTATGTACGGACTCATGGATTCCTTTTTTATTCTGTGCACCGATAAACTGGGAGACAATGACACCGGCACCGGCAGCGGCTCCCATACTGAAAGAAATCAGCAGCATGATCAGGGAAGAACTGGAACCGACGGCAGCCAGCGCTTCGCTTCCAAGAAAATTTCCAACCACGATCGAGTCGACCGTATTATATAACTGCTGAAGCATATTTCCCAGAATTAGCGGAATAGAAAAAAATAAAATATGTTTCCAGATACTTCCTTCTGTCATCAGGGTAGAATGTGATGTCTTTTTCTTGTGTAATGCAATCCCCATATTTGATAGACTCCCTTCTGTTGTAATCTGTATAAAAGAATGTTTCACGCAAAATAAAGTTCCAGAAAAAATACTCATGTGTTATGTATATAAGTATGTATTGCATTTTCTCTGAAACTTTATAGAATTTTTTCATTGAATCTATTATAACGCTTCTTATTTGTAAGAATCAATATAGAAATATGCAAAGATATAGCCTCCGGCAGAATTGCAGAGTAAATGAGCATTGCTTTGTAAAAATCTTTGCTGAAAACCAGCTTTATGCCTGTCTGCTTCATTGACTTTTCAAAGTGCCTGTGATACGCTTAACTACTAGGAAAAAAAGAACAATTCGTCCGTATAAAACCCAAAAGGAGTGATTTGATTATGTGTAAAACCTGCAAAGGAAAATATTATATGACAACAGCGATTGCCTACACATCAGGCAAACCGCACATTGGAAATACTTATGAGATCGTACTGGCAGACAGTATTGCCCGTTACAAACGACAGGAAGGTTATGACGTATACTTCCAGACCGGAACAGACGAGCATGGTCAGAAGATCGAGTTAAAGGCAGAAGCAGCTGGTGTGACACCGAAGGAGTATGTCGACAAGACTGCCGGAGAAGTAAAACGCATCTGGGATCTGATGAATGCTTCTTA
>OHAC01003530.1_pt1 | contig 10867 bp, 11 predicted proteins | sample 1577051 | NCBI WGS metagenome assembly OHAC01 (sample SAMEA3541499, study PRJEB24748) | human gut metagenome | biome: human gut; feature: human-associated habitat; material: faeces | place: China | collected 2012 | reverse complement strand
ATAAATTATTATTTAAGATATTATGATAAAAGAATGTCAGATGAAGAATTATTGGAGGATTATGTAGAATATGTTTTAGGAGCTGAAAAAGGGAGATATGAATATTTAGATAAGCAAACATTTAAGTATATAGAGCTAAGTGATGAAATTGTAGAAAGAGCAATAAATGCGTTTAAAGAGCGATTAAAAAAGAAAAGAGAAAAGGAAAAAATTAATGAAATAGGAGAAAATTTTAGTAGAAGTAAAGAAATTAAAAAGGAAATGGGGAAAGTTATAGATTTTAGTAAATATAGAAAAGTATGATATAATTAGTTGTCGAACAAAGGAGGTGAAGTGATGGGACAAGCGATAAAAAAGAATAAAGTAGAAGAAAATTTGCACTTTAGCGCATTAAAGCGTTGACATAGACCGCGAAATATGAGATAATGGCTTTGGGTCAAAACAGAATATGCTAACTAAAGCCGATAATTTTCTTGGTTTATTGTCAGAACGACAAATAGATTAAGGAGGTTATCGGCTTTTTATGTTTTTTCAGGAAAATGGACAATATCGCTGTGCTGCGTATCTTCGATTGTCACGTTCGGACGGCGATCAGCAGGAGAGCAACAGCATAAAAAATCAGAGAGCGTTGCTGAACGATTACATGGGGAAGCACCCGGAATTGCACAAGTTCGATGAGTATGTGGACGATGGTTACAGTGGCACAAATTTTGAACGCCCGGATTTTAAGCGGATGATGCAGGACATTGAGAAAAGGAACGTCAACTGCATCATCGTCAAGGATTATTGTGCGATAATAGGACTAAATCAGAAAGACCTTGAAAACCAAGGCATTCTGGCTTAGTCCCTTCTTTTTTTGACCGAAAACAAAGGACTTTCACAATAATCAAGCAAGCCGGAGTGTGCCGCTGCACACTTCCGGCAGAAGGAGGATATAGTGGGTGCTATCAAAGTCTTCTTGAAGGAGGTTCTGCTTCCAATCGCGCTTGCGTTCTTCCTCGCGTCATTTCTCAAGCCGATCTATATGCCTGACGGCGTATGTGACTACTTCCTTATGTGGATCTGCGTCGGCTTGCCATTCGGCATCCGGAGGATGTGCCTCTGGCTCGTTCCCAGCGGCTACGGTATCTCCGGCTCAGTCGGCATCTTCGCATTGAACTTAATCATAGGCGGTCTTATCGGAGGACTTGCCTTCTTCATCGGGCTGCTGCTCGGTGTCATTCATACCATCCGGGAAATCATCTGAACTACATCGTAAACGAAGAGGGTTTGTTTCTTCTCCAATTTGGAGTAAGAAGCAAACCCTCTTTTTTTGTTGCCCAAAAGCCGGAATATCTGCTGGCGATACGGCGAAAGAAAGGAGTTTTTAAGCATGAAACGCATGACAGACGGTGATCTGCAAGCACTGGAATTGTTGATGCAGACCACACCCGGCTTTGAGCATTTTGACAGCGGCGCGGATGGCATTCTCCCTGAGTGCCGAAGCTGCCGCTTTCACCGTCCTCACTGGAAATATCAGTCCTGCGTGTTTGCAGAGTGTCCCTACTGCTGCAATCCCGTTTCTACACTCAAAAATCAAAGTGGCACATCTGATGCCGGAAAGGAAACCTGTCATGGATAACAAAATCGAAGTCTTCAAGAATGAACAGTTCGGTGAGGTGAGGACGATCCTCGACGGAGAAACACTTCTGTTCTGCGGCTCAGATGTTGCAAGAGCATTGGGATATGCCAGACCCGGCAAGGCAATTATTGACCATTGCAAGGGTGTCCTAAAACGGGACACCCTTACGAGCGGCGGTACGCAGTCCCTTTCCTACATTACGGAGGGTGATGTTTACAGGCTAATTGTCCATAGCAAACTCCCCTCGGCGGAAAGATTTGAACACTGGCTGTTCGATGAGGTTGTTCCCATGATCCGCAAGACCGGCTGCTACATGACGGAATCCCTGCTGGACCGCATTCAGAAGGAACCGGCGGTCATCATAGAGCTTGCGCAGACCTTGCTCAAGGAAACGAATCGCGCCAATGCCCTTGAAGCGGAGCTGGGCATCGCAAGACCGAAAGCCGATTACTTTGACGCCTTCGTCAATCCAGATGACTGCACCAACATTCGCACCACGGCGAAGGAACTGAAAATCCCGGAGCGCAAGTTCGTCAAATTCCTGCTTAACGAAGGGTATCTGTTCCGCTCTCCCTCCGGTCAGCTTCTTCCCTACAACAAGAAGAGCAACGAAGGACTCTTCATCGTCCGGGATTTCGTGACCTTCCGCTATACCGGCTCTCAGACCTACTTCACCCCGAAGGGCAAGAACGTCATCCGCATCCGCTACTTTGGAATCTGCGGCGTTGAAGTATCTACGGAAATGGCAGGGTGATCATGTGTCAGTCTATCGCGTCAATAAAACCCGTGACTTCACGGTCATGGGCAATACCCACCTGAGAGATAAGAACCTCTCCCTCAAAGCAGTCGGTCTTCTCTCAAAGATGCTGTCCTTCAACGACGGCTGGCAGTTCTCCACCCGTGGTCTTGCGGCACTCTGCAAGGAAGGTCCCGACGCCATACTTTCGGCACTCAAGGAGCTTGAGGAAAACGGCTACCTTGTCCGTCACCGTGGCAGAGATGATAAGGGCAGAATGGTCAGCACGGAGTTCGACATCTATGAGATGCCGCAAGCCGGTTTGCCACACAGGGATAATCCACACAGGGAAAATCCCGATGTGGAGAATCCAGACGTGGAGAATCCCCATAGGGAAAATCCCGCACAAAGAAATACTATCCAAGTAATTACTCAAGAAAGAAATACTCTCTCAAAGAACTATCAATCCATCAATCTTGATGGGATGGACAGGATGGATGAGCGAAGCGAGTATGAAGAGATTATCAAAGAGAATCTTGACTACAACATTCTCTGTCTGGATCCAAAGTTCGATAAAGACCGCTTCCGGGAGATCATGGACATCATGCTGGATGCCGTCTGTTCCACTGCGCCGACCATCCGCATCAACGGCGAGGATATGCCGCAGCAAGTGGTCAAGTCCCGCTTCCTCAAGCTGAATAGCAGCCACATAGAGTACGTTCTGGAAGCAATGAACAAGAACCCGTCAGACATCCGCAATATCAAAGCGTATCTTCTGACGGCTCTCTACAACGCCTCTCTGACGATAGACAATTACTACTCCGCCCTCGTCAACCATGATTTCCACGGGCAGGATTACAGCTATGATGAAGACTGCCTATGAGGTCTTGTAGCATTGGCAGAAAAATGAAAAAGGAGGTCAGACATGAAGCTTATCTATCGCTGGATTGTGCCGCCTTAGCTTCGGCAGCAGTCCCAATAATCATTCCAAGGAAAGGAGGTAAACGCCGCAATGCAGGATGAAGTCAACACCAAAGTTGTTGCAATCATGATCAAGGGCGGAAAAATCTCAGCCGAGGTGCTGAAAAAGGCGCTGGACAAGTTCGTTCAGGAGATCGAGAAGGCGCAGAAGCAGATGCAGCAGCCTAAAACCTATCGCGGCAAGCAGTCCATCAAGCATCTGATGAGCCAGAACGCCGCCATCTCCAACATCGAAGTGACGGACGGTAACATCAAGTCCTTTGAGCGAACAGCCAGCAAATACGGTCTGGACTTTGCGCTCAAGAAGGACGTTTCCGTTGAGCCGCCCAGCTATCTTGTCTTCTTCAAGGGACGGGACGTTGATGTAATGACCGCCGCCTTCAAGGAGTTCTCCGCCAAGACGGTCAAGCAGAAGGAACAGCCGTCCATCCGGCACAAGCTGGATCAGGAGAAAGCCCAGAGCAAGGCGCAGCACAAGGAGAAAGTCAAGGTCAAGACCAAGGATCGGGGTGTGGAGCTGTGAACAAACCCGATGTGAAGAAGCTCATTCTTCTGAACCTTCCGCATGTCTTCGCCTTCTACTTTGCGGATAAGATCGCCGCCGTGTTTCGTCTCGCTCCCGGCACGGAGTTCATCGACAAGCTGACACACGGCTTTGCTGTATTCGGCACTGCCTTTGCAAATCCGCTGCCCAGCTTTCATCCCGTCGATCTGCTCATCGGTCTGATTGCCGGTGCGTTGCTCAAGCTGGCGGTCTACGTCAAAGGCAAGAACCGCAAGAAGTTCCGGCAGGGTGAAGAATACGGATCTGCACGATGGGGCAAGCCGGAGGACATCAAGCCGTACACGGACCCGGAGTTCTCGAACAACGTCATCCTAACGCAGACGGAGTTCCTGACCATGAACAGCCGTCCAAAGCAGCCAAAATTCGCCCGTAACAAAAATATCCTTGTCATCGGCGGTTCCGGCTCAGGTAAGACACGCTTTTTCGTGAAGCCGAACCTGATGCAGATGCACAGCAGCTATGTTGTGACTGACCCGAAGGGTACGGTACTGGTGGAGTGCGGCAAGATGCTCGAAAAGGGCGGCTATGTCATCAAGTCGCTGAACACCATCAATTTCAAGAAATCCATGCACTACAACCCATTCGCGTACATCCGCAGCGAGAAGGACATCCTCAAGCTGGTCAATACGATCATCGTCAATACGAAGGGAGATGGCGATAAGTCCGGCGAAGATTTTTGGGTGAAGGCGGAAAAGCTGTACTATACAGCCCTCATCGGTTACATCTGGTATGAGGCACCCGATCACGAGAAAAACTTTACTACCCTGCTCGAAATGATCAATGCCTCGGAAGCCAGAGAGGACGATGAGACCTTCAAGAACCCTGTGGATGTCATGTTCGACGAGCTGGAAGCCCGCGACCCTGACCACTTTGCGGTCAAGCAATACCGCAAATACAAGCTGGCGGCGGGCAAAACCGCCAAGTCGATTTTAATTTCCTGCGGTGCAAGGCTTGCGCCCTTCGACATTGCAGAGCTGCGGGAGCTGATGAGCTACGATGAGATGGAGCTGGACACCATCGGAGACCGGAAGACGGCGCTGTTCGTCATCATTTCCGATACCGATGACACCTTCAATTTCGTCGTGGCGATCATGTATTCTCAGCTCTTCAACCTTCTCTGCGACAAAGCAGATGATGTTTACAACGGACGGCTTCCCGTTCATGTGCGCTGTCTGCTGGACGAGTTTGCGAACATCGGTCAAATCCCGAAGTTTGATAAGCTTATCGCCACCATCCGAAGCCGTGAAATATCGGCGTCAATCATCTTGCAGTCCCAGTCTCAGCTCAAGACCATCTACAAGGATGCGGCAGACACCATCACGGGCAACTGTGACTGCACGCTTTTCCTCGGCGGCAAGGAGAAATCCACGCTCAAGGAAATCAGCGAGGTGCTGGGCAAGGAGACAATCGACCTTTACAACACCTCGGAAACCCGTTCCAACAACAACTCTTATGGCTTGAATTATCAGAAGACCGGCAAGGAACTGATGTCTCAGGACGAGATCGCCGTCATGGACGGAGCCAAGTGTATTTTACAGCTTCGAGGCGTGAGACCTTTTCTCAGTAACAAATACGACATTACGAAGCATCCAAAATACCGGCAGCTCTCCGACTATGACAAGCGGAACGCCTTTGACATCGAGAAATACCGGCAGCACAAGCTGGTAGTCAAGCCCGATGACACGTTCGACCTCTATGATATGGGCGAGGTCGAAGCGGATTAAAGCCCCGTCGCTGCACTGCGCAGTGGGTAAAGCCTGATGGCTCCCAAAGCAGAACAGCGACGGGGCTTCTTTTTTTATGCCCATTTTCAAAAATACACAACCAATCTTTTTCAAATCAAGGAGGAAAATCTATGGCTTTCATCAATCAGGCTGTCACGGTTCTTCAGACGCTCGTTATCGCCCTCGGTGCCGGTCTCGCGGTGTGGGGTGTTATCAACCTCATGGAAGGCTACGGCAACGACAATCCGGCGGCTAAATCTCAGGGCATTAAGCAGCTCATGGCTGGCGGCGGCGTGGTGCTGATCGGCACGACCCTCATCCCTCTGCTCTCCGGTCTGTTCGGTTGATCCGGACCACACAGGAAGTAACCATCGGGGCGGGTGCTGAAAGTGGCACTCGCCCTCCCATTTCAACAACATTTTTAAGGAGGAAATTCAAGTATGGCATTTATCAATCAGGCAGTTACGGTTCTCCAGACGCTTGTTATCGCCCTCGGCGCGGGTCTCGCAGTGTGGGGTGTTATTAACCTCATGGAAGGCTACGGAAACGATAATCCTGCGGCTAAATCTCAGGGTATCAAGCAGCTCATGGCTGGCGGCGGTGTGGTGCTGATCGGCACGACCCTCATCCCCCTGCTCTCCGGTTTGTTCGGCTAATCCACGGCAAGCCCAGCTTAACCGAAGGGTGGTGAAATATTGGGCAGCATTTTAGAAAAGATTGAACAGGCTCTCAAGGATATGCTGATCGGATGGATCGAGAGCAACCTGACCAATATGTTCACCGATGTCAACGAGAAGGTAGGAACGATTGCCGCCGAAGTCGGGCAAACCCCGTCCGGCTGGAACGGCGGCGTGTACCAGATGATCCGGGGACTGTCCGAAAACGTGATAGTCCCCATCGCTGGTATCATCATCACCTTTGTTTTGTGCTATGAGCTGATTTCCATGATCACCGAGAAAAACAACCTTCACGACATGGACACTTGGATGTTCTTCAAGTGGTTTTTCAAGGCGGCTGTGGCGATCTATCTCGTGACACACACGTTTGACATCGTGATGGCAGTATTCGACATCGGGCAGAACGTGGTTTCCGGTGCAGCCGGAGTCATCCACGGCAACACCAGTATTGATATTGATTCGACGATTGCGCAGATGCGTACCGGCATGGAGAACATGGGCGTCGGAGAACTGCTCGGACTGTCGATAGAAACGCTCCTGATCAGCCTGTGCCTCAAAATTATGGCAATCCTCATTACGGTCATCCTCTACGGGCGCATGATTGAGATTTACTGCACCGTGAGCATTGCGCCTATTCCTATTGCAACCATGAGCAACCGCGAATGGGGCAGCATCGGCACGAACTATCTGAAAGGCTTGTTCGCTCTGGCATTTCAGGGCTTCCTCATCATGGTCTGCGTCGGCATCTATGCGGTGCTGATCAACGGCATGATCATCGCAGACAACATTCATTCGGCTCTGTTCTCTGTGGCAGCGTACACGGTCATTCTGTGCTTCTCGCTGTTCAAGACCGGAAGCCTCGCAAAATCCATCTTCCATGCGCACTAAGGAGGTCGGCTGCATGAAGAAGTACAGCATCATCTACGCCGATCCCCCTTGGGCGTATCGGACTTACTCCAAGAAGGGACAGGGACGGTCGGCGGAAAGCCACTACCCGACAATGTGCATTGAAGACATCAAGGCGCTTCCGGTTGGTGAGCTTGCCGCGAAGGACTGCGCTCTGTTTCTCTGGATCACGTTCCCGTGCCTCTGTGAAGCACTCGAAGTGCTGACGGCATGGGGATTTTCTTATAAGACCGTGGCTTTTGTATGGGTGAAGCAAAACCGAAGGAACGACGATCTCTTTACCGGCATGGGCTACTGGACAAGGGCGAATGCCGAAATCTGCATCCTTGCAACAAAGGGACATCCGAAGCGAGTTGACGCCGGTGTGCGTCAGGTCATCCTCAGCCACATCGAAGAGCATTCCAAAAAGCCGGATGAAGCGCGGGAGCGCATTGTTCGGCTCATGGGAGACCTTCCCCGCGTGGAGCTTTTTGCCCGTCAGTCTCCCGAAGGCTGGGACGTTTGGGGCAACGAGGTCGAATGCACGGCTCATCTTCCTATGGAGGAAACACCATGCTGCGGCTAAGACCCATCTCTCTTCGAGACGCCAACGAGTATGTCCGGCAGCATCACCGGCATCATAAGCCGGTTGCCGGTCACAAGTTTTCCATCGGCTGTGAAGCAGACGGTGAGCTGGTCGGCGTAATCATCGCTGGGCGTCCCGTCAGCCGGTATCTGGATGACGGCTTCACATTGGAGGTTACAAGGCTATGCACCAACGGGGCGAAGAACGCTTGCAGCTTTCTCTACGGCGCGGCGGCAAGAGCTGCTGCGGCTATGGGCTATAAGCGCATCATCACCTACACGCTGGAAAGCGAAAACGGTGCAAGCCTTCGGGCTTCCGGCTGGATCTGTCAAGGCAAAGCGGGTGGGCTTCGCTGGACGGGCAAGCGTCAGCCGAAGGAGGATCAATATCCCGCACAAATGAAGCTGCGCTATGAAAAGCAGCTCGGAAAGGAGGAAACAGTCAATGGCATTTGTTCCGGTCCCGAAGGATCTTAACCGCGTCAAAACGAAGGTCATGTTCAACCTGACTAAGCGGCAGCTCGTTTGTTTTTCCATCGCTGCGGCAGTCGGCGTCCCGATCTTCTTTCTGGCGAAGGCGCATCTCGACTTATCTACGGCGGCAATGCTGATGGTGGTCATCATGCTCCCGTTCATCTTCTTCGCGCTTTACGAGAAGGACGGTCAGCCCGCCGAGAAGTATCTGTACCACATCGTACAGTCCATGTTTATCCGGGACAAGGTGCGTCCCTATCGCACAAACAATCTCTACGCTGAAATTCAGCAGAAAATCAAAGAACAGGAGGAATTGCAGCTTGAACAACAGCACAGCAAAGGCAAAGCCTAAGATGACGGTCAAAAACGGCGTCGTTTACGGCGATGCCCTTTCCGCTCAGGAAAAGAAGCGGCTCGTCATGCAGAAGAAAAAGGACAGGAAGGCAAAGAAAGTCCGCAAGTCCGCCCAGCAGACCATTCCCTATGTGGAGATGTGCCGCGACGGTATCTGCAAGGTAAACAGCCGCCTCTACACGAAGTCCATCGCCTTTGAGGACATCAATTACCAGCTTGCACAGAACGAGGACAAAACTGCCATCTTTGAAGCATGGTGCGACTTTCTGAACTACTTTGACAGTTCGATTTTCGTCCAGCTCTCCTTCATCAATCAGAAGGCAAGTCTCAATGAGTTCCGCAAGCGCATCAACATTCCGGCACAGGAGGACGCTTTCAACGACATCCGCTCTGAGTATTCCGGAATGCTGCAAAGTCAGCTCACTAAGGGCAACAACGGACTGGTCAAGAAGAAGTACATCACCTTCGGCATTGAGGCGGACTCCCTCCGCACGGCAAAGCCGAAGCTCGAACGCATTGAAACCGACATTCTCAACAACTTCAAAACCCTCGGTGTGAGGACGGAACCGCTGTCCGGCTACGAGCGGCTGAAAGTGCTTCATGATGTGTTTAACATGGACACCAATGAGCCGTTCCGCTTTTCCTTCGATATGGTTGCACGGACGGGACTCAGCACAAAGGACTTCATCGCGCCCACTTCCTTTGACTTCCGTGAAGGTAAGTGCTTCAAGATGGGAAAAACCGTCGGCGCGGTGAGCTTTCTCCAAATCCTCGCGCCGGAACTCAATGACCGTATGCTTGCCGACTTCCTTGAGATGGACAGCAACATCACGGTCAATTTTCATATCCGGACGATTGACCAGGCGAAGGCAATCAAGAGCATCAAGTCGAAGATCACCGACCTCGACAAGATGAAGATTGAAGAGCAGAAAAAGGCAGTCCGCTCCGGCTACGATATGGACATCATCCCGTCCGATCTTGCCACCTTCGGCGGTGAGGCAAAGCGTCTGTTGCAGGATCTCCAGACCCGCAATGAGAGACTGTTCCTCGTGACCATCCTCATCATGAACACAGCAACCAACCGCCAGAAGCTCGAAAACGCGGTGTTCCAGACCGCCGCCATTGCCCAGAAGTATAACTGTGCGCTCAAGCGTCTCGACTTCCAGCAGGAGGAAGGGCTGATGTCCTCTCTGCCTATCGGCGTCAATCAGGTGGAGATTGAGCGCGGACTGACCACTTCCAGCACGGCGGTTTTCGTGCCGTTCACCACGCAGGAGCTTTTTCAGGGTGGCGAAGCTCTCTACTACGGGCTGAATGCGCTGTCAAACAACATGATCATGGTTGACCGCAAGCGGCTCAAGAACCCCAACGGGCTGATCTTGGGTACGCCCGGTTCCGGTAAGTCCTTCTCCGCAAAGCGCGAAATGACGAACGCCTTCCTCATCACGGAGGATGACATCATCGTCTGCGACCCCGAAGCCGAGTATTTCCCCCTCGTGAAGAAACTCGGCGGTCAGGTCATCCGCATCTCGCCGGTCAGCACGGATTACATCAATCCGCTGGACATCAACACGAACTACTCCGAAGAGGAAAACCCGCTGACGCTGAAATCTGACTTCATCCTCTCCATGTGTGAGCTGATTGTCGGCGGCAAGGACGGCTTGCAGCCGGTTGAGAAGACCATCATTGACCGCAGCGTCCGCATGGTCTATCAGGAGTTTCTTGCAGACCCCAAGCCGGAGAAAATGCCGATCCTTGAAGACCTCTACAACATTCTGAGAAATCAGAAGGAACCGGAGGCACAGCGCATCGCAACTGCCCTTGAAATCTATGTTCACGGCTCTCTGAACGTCTTCAATCACAGAACGAATGTGGATGTCAACAACCGCTTCGTCTGCTATGACATCCGCGAACTCGGCAAGCAGCTCAAGAAGCTCGGTATGCTGATTGTGCAGGATCAGGTTTGGAACAGGGTCACAATCAACCGCGCCCAGCACAAGGCTACCCGCTACTACATGGACGAGTTTCACCTTTTGCTGAAAGAGGAACAGACCGCCGCGTACAGCGTGGAAATCTGGAAGCGTTTCAGAAAATGGGGCGGCATCCCGACCGGCATCACCCAGAACGTCAAGGACCTGCTTGCATCCCGCGAGGTAGAGAACATCTTTGAAAACTCGGATTTTGTCTACCTTCTGAATCAGGCGTCCGGAGACCGGCAGATTCTCTCGAAGGCGCTGAACATCTCGCCCAGCCAGCAGAACTACA
>OHAC01003526.1_pt1 | contig 10873 bp, 8 predicted proteins | sample 1577051 | NCBI WGS metagenome assembly OHAC01 (sample SAMEA3541499, study PRJEB24748) | human gut metagenome | biome: human gut; feature: human-associated habitat; material: faeces | place: China | collected 2012 | reverse complement strand
ACATCATTTTTGATAAGATATACAGCAGTCTTTTATTTTTATCCCATAATAATCCAGTGGGACAGCGAAGCGCCTCCCACGTCCGTCTGCGATCAGTCAACATTCAACCCGTTCCGGCATGAAACACCAGGCGTGCCCAAGAGGGTGGGAGCTTTAGCGTTGGGACGAAAAATCATTCCGACAAGCTGCACGCCCCAAACAGCGGAAAATCTGTCCCGAATTCAGTTGGCGTAGCCCGCTACGCCGCCCTCATCCGAAACAGATTTTCCACAGTTTGTGACGCACATCTTGCCGAAAGCATTTTTCGTCCCAACGCTAGGAGGGTCTTCGGGTTTCGCAACTCTGAGATGACCCTCCCTCGTATCTTATTTACATATTGTAATACGCAGCATACAATCCATTCTTCTCAAGCAGCTTAGCATGAGTGCCTCTCTCGGCGATACCATCCTCCGTGATCACAATGATCTCATCCGCATCGCGTATTGTAGACAATCGGTGTGCGATCGTAATGGTAGTACGATTTTTTGAAAGTTCCTCCAGACTCTTCTGGATCCAACGTTCACTTTCGTTATCCAGTGCACTGGTGGCCTCATCCAGGATCAGGATCGGAGGATTCTTAAGGAATACACGGGCAATGGAGATCCGCTGCTTCTGTCCGCCGGAAAGGCGTGTGCCACGTTCTCCCACATAAGTGTCATATCCATCCGGCAGCTCCATGATAAAGTCATGGATACTTGCACATTTGGCGGCATTAATGATCTCCTCATCGGAAGCTCCGGGCTTTCCGTAGGCAATGTTAGCCTTGATGGTTCCATCAAAAAGATAGACATCCTGCTGTACCATACCGATCTGGCTTCGAAGACTCTTAAGAGTCAGCCCGCGGATATCCTTTCCGTCTACAGTAATGGAACCGCCGGTCACATCATAGAATCTGGGAAGGAGAGAGCAGATCGTGGTTTTTCCGCTTCCGGAAGGTCCCACCAGGGCAATGGATTTTCCCGCCGGGATATCAATAGAGATATCGGAGAGCACAGGAGTTTCATCATCGCTGTAATGAAAAGAAACATGGTCGTAACGCACATGGCCTTTTACATCCGTAAGCTCCACAGCGTTGTCTGCATCCCTGATCTCGGATTCTGTTTCCATCACATCCAGGAAACGGCGGAAACCGGAAAGACCCTTCTGCATCATTTCCACAAGCTCTACCAGAATCTGGATGGGGCTGATAAAGATTCCGATATACAGGGCATACATGGCAAGATCTGAAGTCTGCATTTCACCCTGGGCAATCAGATAGCCACCGTAAACCAGAGTTACCAGGTACATCATACCCTGGAAGAAAAGATTAGAACTCATGAAGCTTCCCATGCAGTGATAATTATCTCTTTTGGAAACAAGGAATGCCTCATTACTTTTCTTAAATTTGGCACGCTCGATGTCCTCGTTTGCGAAGGACTGTACTACGCGGATTCCGGAAAGCGTATCCTGAAGACTGGCATTTACATCTCCGATCTTACGACGGTTTTCCATGAAGGTTTCCTGCATTTTGGCATTCTGACGAAAAGAAAAAACAAACATCACGATCACCAGGAGGATCAGCGGCAGTGCAAGCTTCCTGTTGATAAAGAACAGGAAGATAAAAGCACCGACAATCTTTACCAGAGAGATAAAAAGATTTTCAGGACCATGATGTGCAAACTCGGAAATGTCAAAAAGGTCACTGACCAGTTTGCTCATCATCTGACCGGAATTATTCCTGCTGTAATAGGAAAAAGACAGCTCCTGGTAATGGTCAAAAAGCTCCCGGCGCATATCACGTTCCATCTTTGCACCCATCATATGTCCCTGACAGGTTACATAATATTTGCAGAGACTCTGCACAATGTACATAACAAAAAGAGAAGCTGCAATCACAGGGAGGGCATGAAGAATAACATTCTTATCCTGTGTAAAGAGAGTTTTTGTCATAGTACGAAGAATCTGGGGATAAGCAAGATCTACCAGACTGATAACGGCTGCACAGATCAGGTCAATAAAAAAGACCGCTTTGTACGGGCCGTAGTAGTGGATGAATTTCTTGATGGTATTCATCGGAAAAAGTACCTCCGTTTTTATGAAATGTATGGTCTGAACACGGAAAAAATATCGCAGTCAGACAGTCTATGTTCATCTTAACATAAGAAAGAATAAAGTCAAGCCAGGGAATTTCGGGTTCGTCCGGCACATATCGTTTGCCGGTGAATAATAGCCGTACCGGATTTTTTACGAAAAAATCAAATTACTCCTTGACACAGAAGAACAAACCCCGTATAGTGTATTTCAGATTTGGTGTGTAACTGATAAGCAGGCATTAACCAGTCATAAATGTTATTATTTTTATTTGACGTTTATGGGGGTTGGTGTCTTTTTTTGTTGCCCACTTAAAAGACTCCCGCTCCAAAACGTCGAAAGAAAAGGAGAGAAACATGAAAGACAAAATTTTCGGAGTTTTGCAGCGTGTGGGACGTTCCTTTATGCTTCCCATAGCAATCCTTCCTGTGGCAGGCCTGCTTCTTGGCTTCGGCAGTTCCTTCACAAATGAAACAACCATTGCAACCTACGGACTTCAGAAGATTCTGGGAGACGGAACTATCTTAAATGCACTCCTGATCATTATGAACAAAGTCGGAAGCGCGGTATTTGATAACCTGCCGCTGATCTTTGCAGTAGGTGTGGCCATCGGTATGGCAAAAAAAGAGAAAGAGGTAGCAGCTCTTTCTGCACTGATCGCTTACTTCGTTATGAATGTAGCCATCAATGGTATGCTGGTAGTAAATGGTAAGATCACAGCAGACGGACAGATCGCAAAAAGCGTTCTGGAAGGTACTGTAACCTCTGTCTGCGGCATCCAGTCCTTACAGATGGGTGTGTTTGGCGGTATCATCGTCGGCCTTGGTGTTGCAGCTTTGCACAACCGTTTTCATAAGATCGTGCTTCCAAACGCACTTTCCTTCTTCGGCGGTTCTAGATTTGTGCCCATCATTTCCACCATTGTATATATGTTTGTGGGAATCCTGATGTATTTCGTATGGCCGGCAGTTCAGAACGGTATTTATGCTCTGGGCGGTCTTGTAACAGGCAGCGGCTATATTGGAACCCTGATCTTTGGTATTATCAAACGTGCGCTGATCCCCTTCGGACTTCATCACGTATTTTATATGCCATTCTGGCAGACTGCCGTTGGCGGAACTATGGAGGTTGCAGGCCAGATGGTACAGGGTGGACAGAACATCTTTTTCGCCCAGCTTGCGGATTCCGCAAATGTAGCACATTTCAGCGCAGATGCAACAAGATATTTTTCCGGAGAGTTCATTTTCATGATCTTCGGCCTTCCGGGAGCAGCTCTTGCCATGTATCGTTGTGCAAAGCCTGAGAAGAAAAAAGCAGCAGGTGGACTTCTTCTTTCCGCAGCTCTTGCATGTATGCTTACAGGAATCACAGAGCCACTGGAGTTCTCCTTCCTGTTTGTAGCCCCTGCACTGTTTGCAGTACAGGTTGTTCTTGCAGGTGCGGCTTATATGATTGCACATATGCTGAACATTGCGGTAGGACTTACGTTTTCAGGCGGTTTTCTTGATCTGTTCCTGTTCGGAATCCTTCAGGGAAATGAAAAGACAAGCTGGCTCAGAATTATCCCGGTTGGTATTATTTACTTTATTCTCTACTATGTGATCTTTACTTTCCTGATCAAAAAGTTTGACTTCAAGACTCCGGGACGTGAAGATGACGACACAGAAACAAAGCTTTATACAAAAGCAGATGTAAACGCAAGAAAAGAAGCCGGTAAATCCGGTGAAGCAGCAGGAAGCACATCCGCAGATCCGGTAAGCGAAGCAATCACTGCCGGTCTTGGCGGAAAGAAAAACATCAGCGATGTGGACTGCTGTGCAACAAGACTTCGTATCACTGTCCATGATGCTGCAAGAGTCAACGACGACATTCTGAAAACAACAGGCTCCAGAGGAATCGTGAAAAAGGGCCAGGGTATCCAGATCATCTACGGTCCGCAGGTAACTGTGATCAAGTCTAAACTGGAGGATTATCTGGAGACAGCGCCGAATGAATATTTTGAAGGCGCAAATGAGGCAGTAACAGACAATGCAGAAAATCAGGCTCAGTCTGATACAGAGCATACAGCAGAAAGTACAGGTGAGGCTGCTCAGAATACAGCTCCGACATCCGAAGCCAACACGCAGCAGGAGAAAAAGGTTCTCAGAACAGCTATCGTCTACAGCCCGGTAACCGGTATCGCAGCAGACCTTTCCACTGCACCGGATGAAGGCTTCGCAGAAGGAATGATGGGCGAGGGTGCTGTAGTCACACCGAAGGACCCGGTGATCTGTGCTCCGGAAGACGGCGAGGTAGAGTTTATTTTTGACACAAAGCATGCCATCGGATTCCAGACAGATACAGATCTTCCAATGCTTCTTCATATAGGCATTGACACTGTAAAGCTGGAAGGAAAAGGCTTCGAGATCCTGGTAGAGCAGGGACAGCATGTGAAAAAAGGCGAGCCGCTGATGAAGATCGACATCCCGTATCTCACAGAAAACGCTCCGTCCTTATGTTCTCCGATCCTCTGCACAGAGATCGAGGATAACCAGAGAGTACGCCTTCTTGCAAATGGAGAGATCAAGGCAGGAGAGCCGCTGTTCGCAGTGGAGACTGTGGAAGAATAGGAAATTTTTCAGCAATAATATAGAGGATTGTTTTTGTGAAAAGCGCGCCTAATGCCCGGGCGCGCTTTTCCTGTAGCAAAGAAAACAACTGTCCGTCAGAAGGACTTTACACAAAAGACAGATTCTGTTACGATAAAGAAAATCAACAGCTGCAGACAAAAATGTTGACTGAAAATCCGGGGCAGACAGTGGTGGAATGTGGAAAAGCAGCAGGATATATAAAAATGGTGGGGAAAAAAGATGTACAGAGTGAGCAAGGTATTGAATAATAACGGCATCATTGCCATAAATATGGAAGAAAACCAGGAATATGTGCTTCTGGGGAAGGGGGTTGGATTCGGAAAGAAGGTCAGCCAGCGTTTTGAGGCTCCGGCAGACTGTACCCTTTACAGGCTGGCTCAGGAGACAGAACGTGGCTCAGCAAAAGAACTGGCAAAGAGTGTAGCACCGGAATTTCTGGAGATCGCAGATGAGATATTAAGAGAAGCGGAGAAGACCTTCGGGGATACTATAGATAAAGGGATTATTTTTCCGCTGGCTGATCATATCTCTTTTGCAGTGGGACGTATCCGTAATCATGAGCAGATCAGCAATCCCCTGACTGATGACATCAAGGTGCTTTTTTACAGCGAATTCAAGGTGGCGGAGGTACTGAAGAAGATCCTGAAAGAACAGATGGACATTGAGATCGATGATCATGAGGTGGGATATGTGGCACTTCATATTCACTCTGCACTGGGAGATGAGAAGGTGTCCGTAGCCATGCAGACAGCAAGAGCTGTCCGGGAATGTATCGCCATGATCGAGATGGCTACAGGTAAGAAGATCGATGTGATCTCCCTGTCCTACAACCGTATGATGAACCATATTAAATATATGGTAGCCCGTGTCTCCACAGGGGAGACACTGAAGCTGGATATGAATGATTATATAGAAGAAAAATATCCGGAATCCTACAGGATCGCGGAGGATGTATGTAAGAGCCTGGGCAAAAGCCTGGGTAAAGAGCTGGATCCTATTGAAATTGGTTATCTTGCCATGCATATTGAGAGGACAGTGGAGCAGTAAACATAAATGGCTGAGCAGTCTCAGAGATTTACACAATAAATTCAATGGCTTTTTTGACAGCAGTACTCATGGTAGTACTGCTGTTTGTGACTAGGCAGACTTCCCTCTGGGGGAGCGGCTCCTTAAGCTGAAGGGCAAAAATTTTACCGTCATTGATTACTTCCCGGGCAAGGGGTTCCGGGTAAAAGCCGATTCCCAGATTATGGACGATCATGGGAAGAACCTGGTCTGTAGTTGCTGCCTCGATGTCAGGATGAAAAGAAACACGGTTTTCCATAAAGTAATTCATATACATTTCTCTGGTGCTGGTCCCTTCCGCAAGACCCACAAAGGGCAGGTCCTGAAGCTCATGGATGCTGATGGGGGCAGTGGTCAGATCCTTATATTTGCTTCCGCACACAAGAATCTCCCGGTAACGCAGGAGACTTTTTTTCTGTAAAGGCTTGCGGATGGAAATCGGAGTGGTGATAATTGCGAAATCCACCGCATAATTCTTCAGTGCCTGTACAGCCTGTGGAGTGGAATGGTTGAAGAGGCGCAGGCGAACATGGGGATATTGCTCGCGGAACAGCTCCAGCTTTTCCAGAAGGATCAGACGCAGGGCATTTTCGCTGGCACCGATGGAAACCAGACCATGCTCCAGCTCACCGTTCTGGCGGATCTCCTCCTCACCGATGGAAAGCTGCTCAAAAGCCAGGGCAACGTGTTCATAAAGCTGGCGGCCTTCCGGTGTAAGTGCGATTCCCTTGTTGGAGCGGAGAAAGAGAGTACATTTCAGCTCCTGCTCCAGGTTGTTCATACAGCGGGTGATATTTGGCTGGTTGTTGTGAAGAGCTCTTGCTGCCTTGGTAAAGCTCTTATACTGGGCTACATAATAGAAAATTCGATAGTAGTCGTAAGTGATCATGTGTGTTCTCCGTCTTATAATATGATTTTAATATGTTTACGATATTAATAATACTTTTTACATTTGCTTCTGAGCAAACTATAATACACCCGAGGAAAAAAATCAATGACAGGAGTGATTTAGAGTGGTTTCAGGAGGCAGAAAGCTGCAGAGCGCAGACCGGCAGATGTCAGAAGCTTTTATCACAAGTGTATTTCTGGCAATGTCCGGCGGATTTCAGGATGCCTACACATACTTTACAAGAGATGAGGTGTTTTCCAACGCCCAGACAGGCAACGTGGTTCTGATGAGCCAAAATTTTATGACAGGACAGTGGGGAGAGGGCTTAAGGTACCTGTTCCCTGTTTTAGCCTTTGCCATTGGTGTTGTAGCGGCGGAGCGGATCCAGAGTACCTTTAAATATGCAAAAAAACTTCACTGGAGGCAGATGATCCTGCTGATCGAGATCCTGATCCTTTTTGCGGTGGGATTTATGCCGGGAGAATTGGATATGCTGGCAACTGTACTGGTATCCTTTTCCTGCGCCATGCAGGTACAGACCTTCCGGAAGGTGGGCGGTTATTCCTATGCAAGCACTATGTGCATCGGAAATTTACGAAGCGGCACGGCGGCGTTGTCCGTGTATTGTCGTGAAAAACGTCCGGAACAGCTGAAGCAGGCTCTTTATTATTTCGGGATAATTTTCTTTTTTGCCATTGGAGCCGGTGGCGGAGGAAATCTGTCCATGAGGCTGGGGATCCCGGCAATCTGGGTATCGGATGTTTTGCTTCTGATCAGCTTTATTCTGATGTTTTCCAGCAAACATAGAGATTAGAAAGGGTGAGGAATTGTGGAAAACAGCACATTATTCCCAAGAGAGGAAAAGGCGGAGCTTTTATTTGAAAAGATCCTGAAGGATCCGGAGGCGTGCAGACGGCTGACTGAGACCTTCTATGAATCCATGGATGCGGATACAGACATAGAATGCGGATATCTTCCTCCGGAAAAATTCGCTTATGCATTGCTGGACGCATATAAAAACCGTGATCTGACAGCTCTCCTTATGGCGATCTGCCAGAACAGTATGTTTGATCTTCTGCGCAATTCTTTTCTGGCACCGTTCAGGTTCAATGCAGATGGACAGGAGAATCCGGTGTTTCTCACAGATGAAAAAGGAAATTTTCTGCGGGAAAAGGGAATTCATGTAAGTGACAGGGATTACGACCGGTTCCGCAGGATATACAGGGAGAAACCTGGTGTAAAGATGTATCTGGCGTATGGCTACCGGAAGCGACATGCCTATGATGAAGCTACCATGGAAGTAGAAGAGTACAAAATGGGCGAACATATCGGTGTGCTGCTGGTGTATGAGCTTCCGGACAGCGTAAAGGAAAAAGAAACGGAGGCACAGGCCTATGCGGCTGTATGGGATATCATGATGGCAATTCAGAAGAAGCTTCCAAGAGCTTTTGTGTATTATGGGCAGGATTCTGTGGAGGATGGTGGAAAACGTTATGACGGACTGGGCGTTTTTCTCCCCATCCATAAATTTGCGGACCGCCTGGAAAAAATGATCGGGATCGCTGATGAGATCGTAATGAAATAGAGTGTACAAAAAAGGACTGCTTTTGTATTGCTCCGGTTATCAGAAGGATAGTTGATGACCGGAAGCTACAGAAAGCAGTCCTTTTTGTATGCCCATCAGGTGCAGTAGCGGAACATTTTGTCTGTAAGAATCCTGGCGAAAATAAGGCCCAGAGGAAGAGCAACGATGATCAGGATCGCAGCTGCAAACCAGGAGGCGGAAACATTCAGGGACATGATCCCCAGATTGTAGATTGCCCGGTAGAGATAAAGTCCGGGAACCATGATCACAATGGATGGTACGGTAATGGAAATCCTGGGATATCCCACTTTTGTTTTGATGAGGGAAGCCAGAAGTCCGGCTGTCAGTGCTCCGAGAAAAGCTGCAGCGGCAGGTGGGAAACCGGCAAGATCAACAAGCTCCAGCCGGAAGGTGTTGGACAGTGCACCAATGAAGGCGGCAGCTGCGGCAAGTCGGAAAGGACTGTTGAACATGACTGAAAAGCCGAATACCCCGCAGAAGCTTGCCAGAAGCCGGAACAGGATCCTCTGAGCTGCCGAAAGCTCCAGAGGCAGGAAATCCACAGGCTTCAGATGAAGAAGCAGTGCCATCAGCCAGGCAGAGACAGCAGCCACCATTACAACAATAATGGCGTAGGCCAGTCGTTCCAGTCCGGAACGCATATCCAGCTTGGCAAGGTCGATCCCGCTTGTGATAAACGGAAAGCCCGGAATGATAAACAGCATGGAACAGATGTACCCGGCCTCATGCTGGACGGAAATGTGGAACAGAAGCTCTGCCAGCTTCAGGAAGCCTGCATATACAAGACAGGCGGAGGAAACAGAAACTGCAATGCACATAAAAAGGGTAAAATGATGCTTGCCAAGCTTGCAGCGGATGGCGTTTCCGATACCTGCGCCTGCAAAAGCCAGGATCATCTCCAGTGGGCCACCGCCCAGAAGAAAAGTAAATGCACCACAGGCCAGTGCAGAAGCCAGTCCCAGGGCTGCAGGGGAATAAAGCCCGTGGATTCGCTCAATCTCATCTAACTGACTGTGCAGTGCTTCACCGCTCATATGGATACCTTCCGCAGGAAAATCACTGACAAAACGTTCCAGCCTGTTCAGCCTGGAAGTATTTACGCCGGTGGTAGTCAGACTAAGGGCATGGGAAAAACTGCTCTCACCGTCAAAGCAGGTGTAGCTTATAGACATCAGTCCGATATCTGCGGAGCAGGTGATGCCAAGTGCTTCTGACAATGTATTCATGGAACTCCGTACCCGCCAGGCACCGGTTCCACAGGAGAGAAGCATCATGCCTGTACGGCCGATCAGGGAAGCTTTTTCGGAAAGAGAAGCTTCGGTAATGGGTTGGCTGCTCCTGGTACTTACGTAGTTGTGCCAGGGGATTTCCATATGATTACGTTTGCTCAGAATATCTGACATAGAAATCACTTCTTTCTATATATTAAAATCATATAGTTGCTATTATAAATATATATAATAACTATAATCAGATATATTGTAGCCATTATTCTGAAAAAGTCAAGTGTAGATGGAGTAAAATCTGACAGTACCAAAACGTCACTGTTAAAGATTTATCATTTTTTTGCGGAAAATGAATTTTTTTGGTTGCTTTTACGTACAATTTATGTATAATTGTGGATAGGGATGTTGGAATGACCAATTCCTATGGCAGGATGACAAAAACCTGCAGCAGTAGGTGGCTATCATAATTACTATTAAAGAAGAGAGGTAAATGTTAAGATGGCAAAAATCGATTTAACAAAGTATGGTATTACCGGAACAACTGAGATCGTGTACAATCCTTCCTACGAGACATTATTTGAGGAAGAGACCAAACCGGAGCTTGAGGGCTTTGAGAAAGGTCAGGTCAGCGAGCTTGGTGCTGTCAATGTAATGACAGGTATCTACACAGGACGTTCTCCTAAAGATAAATACATCGTTATGGATGAGAACTCCAAGGACACAGTTTGGTGGACATCCGATGAGTACAAGAACGATAACCATCCGGCAACTCAGGAAGCATGGAATGCAGTTAAAGATCTTGCCAAGAAGGAGCTTTCCAACAAGAAACTTTTCGTAGTAGATGCATTCTGCGGAGCTAACAAAGACACACGTATGGCTATCCGTTTCATCGTTGAGGTTGCATGGCAGGCACACTTCGTAACAAACATGTTCATTCAGCCGACAGCTGAGGAACTTGAGAACTTTGAGCCGGATTTCGTTGTTTACAACGCATCCAAGGCTAAAGTTGAGAACTACAAAGAATTAGGACTTAACTCTGAGACAGCTGTAATGTTCAACATTACAAGCCGTGAGCAGGTTATCGTTAATACATGGTACGGCGGAGAGATGAAGAAAGGTATGTTCTCCATGATGAACTACTATCTGCCGCTTAAGGGCATCGCTTCCATGCACTGCTCTGCAAACACAGACCTTAACGGAGAGAACACAGCAATCTTCTTCGGTCTTTCCGGAACAGGTAAGACAACACTTTCCACAGATCCTAAGCGTCTCCTGATCGGTGATGACGAGCATGGCTGGGATGACAACGGAGTATTCAACTTCGAGGGTGGATGCTACGCTAAGGTTA
>OHAC01003522.1_pt1 | contig 10881 bp, 8 predicted proteins | sample 1577051 | NCBI WGS metagenome assembly OHAC01 (sample SAMEA3541499, study PRJEB24748) | human gut metagenome | biome: human gut; feature: human-associated habitat; material: faeces | place: China | collected 2012 | reverse complement strand
TACCTGGTTAGAGACCAGAAAATCCGGTGAGCTTGGTTCCTTCATGTCTACCTGGTCTGCCGATTACAACGACCCGGACAACTTCATTTATACCTTCTTCGGAAATGAAGAGAAGACGAAGATCCGTTCTATCAACTACCCGGATACGGAAGTTATGGCCCGTGTAGCGAAGGCGCGTACCATTGTGAACGAAGACGAGCGTCTGGCTGAGTACAAGGCACTGGAAGAGAAAATCGTCCACGAGGATGCGGCATGGGTGCCGATGTTCTCCAGACTGCATTTGTTCGCGGTCAGCAAGCGGGTTGAGGGCTTTGCACCGTTATGGAGCGGTCTGAGTGACCAGCTTTTCTACAACGTATCAATCAACGAGTAGGATCGTGACCGGAGGGAGTTCCCGAAAGGGGCTCCCTCTTTTGCCATGTAGAAACGCAGAGGAAGGAAACATTCATGGCCGGTCTGTATGTCAACGGGCATGCCAGATTGTGTGTCTGCATAGAAGGAGGAGAAGGTTTTGTTTAAGAAGATACTGAAGCGGATTCTGATTTCCATTCCGGTTCTGGTGGGCGTGGTGCTTCTGATTTTCATCATGCTGCGCATTGTCCCGGGCGACCCGGTTACCACCATGATGGGCGAGCATGTGAATCCGGCGGTGATCGAGAAGATCAGCAAAGAGATGGGGCTGGATAAGCCTTTGTATGTTCAGTTTTTCCAGTATATTGCCCACGCGCTGCGGGGCGATTTCGGCACGTCCTACCGGCTGAACCGGAATGTGACGAAGATTATTTTAGAGGCATTTCCGAACACGGTAAAGCTGTCGCTTCTGGCGGCGGTAGTTGCCTGGGTGATCGGCATTGTGGCAGGTATCATTGCGGCGGTGCGGCAGAATAAGCTGCTGGACCGCCTGTTTATGGGCGGTGCCCTGATCGGTGTTTCCATGCCGGTCTTTATGACGGCGCTGGTACTCCAGTATTTATTTGCGTTTAAGTTCAAGTGGTTCCCGGTTTCCGGTTTTGATTCCTTCCGCGCCATGATCCTTCCGGCGATCGTGCTGGGGTGGAACTCTGCGGGAAGCATTGCCCGCATGACCCGATCCAACTTGGTTGAGATCATGCAGAATGACTTTATCCGCACAGCGCGGGCTAAGGGTCTGTTGGAGTCTGGTGTCATTGTAAAGCATGCGCTGAAAAATGCCATGCTCCCGGTTGTGACGATGATGGCGCTGCAGGTGTCCAGCATGCTGTCCGGCGCTGTTTTAACGGAGAGTGTGTTCGGTGTTCCGGGCATTGGTCGTCTGGCAGTCAATGCCATTGAGACCAGAGATATGCCGCTTTTGCAGGGCACCGTTATTTTTACTACGATCCTGATCATTGCAGGAAACCTGGTGGCAGACCTGCTTTATAATGTACTGGATCCGAGAATCAGGGAGGGCGCGTAAATGACAGAAGAGAAGAAAACACAGGAACTGTCAGAAAACGGGCAGAACAACATGGAAAACACATGTGTATCCAAAAGTGGAGCAGATATGGCAAATGCACAGGAAAAAGAGAAGACCGTAGAAACCGTGCAGCAGGATGGCACAAATGCAAAAAACATGCAGACAGATTTCAGCGCTCAGATCGGCGAGGCAGACACCTGGCTGGACAAGGCGAAGATTCTGGTACGTCAGAATAAGCTGGCAGCATTTTCTGCACTCTTGATCATCCTTATGATCCTGATCGCAATCTTTGCCCCGGTGGTGGCGCCTTACGATCATTTACAGCAGAGCCTGGCAGACCGCCTGCAGCATCCGAGCGCAGCGCACTGGCTGGGAACCGATGAGCTGGGGCGCGATGTCTTAAGCCGCATTATTTTCGGTGCCCGTATTTCCTTAACGATTGGTCTGGTGCCGACGCTCATTTCCATGGCAATCGGCACCGTGCTTGGCATGTATGCCGGTTTCTATGGCGGAAAGGTCGATTTCATCATCATGCGTCTGGCGGATGTGATGCTGGCATTCCCGTCCCTGCTTCTGGCTATGGTGGTCATGTATACCATGGGGGGTGGTCTGATCAACATCTTCATTGCATTAAGCCTGGTAAACTGGGCGGGAACGGCCCGCATTGTCCGCTCCCAGACCCTTTCTTTAAAAGAAAAGGAGTATGTGGAGGCGGCACGCAGCATTGGCGTGAAAAAATGGGTCATCATGTTCCGGCACATCCTGCCGAACTGCATTCCTTCCCTGATCGTGCTGTTTACGTTAAATATTCCGTCTGCAATTTTGTCCGAGGCATCATTAAGCTTCCTGGGTGTCGGTGCACAGCCGCCGAGTGCCAGCTGGGGGCTGATGGTTGTGCGCGGAAAGAAATATCTGTTTTCCGAGCCGTGGCTTTCCATTGCGCCGAGTGTTGCGATCATGATCGTGGTGATGGCATTTAACTTCCTGGGCGATGGTCTGCGCGATGTGCTGGACCCGTATCTGAAGGAGCAGTAATGCCGGAACTGCATGGAAAAAGACAGCAGTGGTGATTGGCTGTGCCTGACGGGCAGGAGCAGTTGCCAGCAGAGAAGGAGCATTTTTGCCTGACAGGGACAGGAATGAAAAGGAGAAGAACATGAACGATTCAATCGTATTAGATATCCGTGATCTGAAATCCCACTTCTTTACCGCGAAGGGGGAGGTGCCGGCAGTGGATGGCGTCAGCATTGAGGTACCGGCTGGAAAGATCATTGGCATTGTAGGAGAGAGCGGATGCGGAAAGAGTATGACCGCCATGTCTGTTATGGGACTTTTGCGTTACCCGGGCAAAGTGGTAGGCGGAAGCATTACCCTGGAGGGACGCGACATTACCCACCTTTCCCCACGGGAACTGGCGAAGGTGCGCGGAAATGAGATCTCGATGATCTTCCAGGAGCCGATGACCTCGTTAAACCCGGTCTATCCGGTGGGAAAGCAGGTGCAGGAGGCCATTCTTTTGCATCAGAAAGTTTCAAAAGAAGAAGCAAAGCAGCGCGTTATTGACATTTTCCGTGCAGTCGGAATCCCGGAGCCGGAGAAGCGCTATAAGAGTTATCCGCATCAGCTTTCCGGCGGTCTGCGCCAGAGAGTTATGATCGGTATGGCTATGGTGTGCCGCCCGAAGGTGATGATCGCCGACGAGCCGACCACGGCGCTGGACGTGACCATTGAAGCACAGATCTTGCAGCTGATGAAGAAACTCTGTGAGGACCAGGGAACCTCGATCATCCTCATCACCCACAACATGGGTGTGGTGGCGGAAATCTGCGACTATGTGTATGTCATGTATGCGGGCAAGGTCATGGAGCAGGCAGAGACCTTTGAGCTGTTTGACCATACCGCGCACCCTTATACGCAGGGCCTGTTAAAGTCCATTCCGAAGCTGGACAGCCGGGAAGAGCGGCTTTACACGATCGAGGGTGTGGTGCCGAATCTGCTGCATCTGCCGAAAGGTTGCCGTTTCTGCACCCGGTGTGAGTATGCGACGGAGCGGTGCAGAAATGAGGAGCCGCAGATGTATGAGAGTGCCGAAGGGCATAAGGTGCGGTGCTTTCGGAGCGAAAATGCCGGAGCAGAGGAGGTGAGCGTGAATGGAGACAACTGAAAACACAACATGGCTGGCAGATCAGCCATGTCTGGATGGGCTGGCAGAAAACCAGCAGACAGAAAACAGCACGAGTGAACGCAAGCTTCTGCTTCGCACCAATCATCTGGTAAAGGAATTCCCTATTGGCGGCACAAAGAAGGATCCGCTGGTGGTGCATGCAGTGTCTGATGTCAACCTGGAAATTTACGAAGGTGAGACGCTGGCGCTGGTCGGAGAATCTGGCTGCGGAAAGAGTACGTTAGGGCGCTTGCTGATCCGTCTTCTGGAGGCAACTTCCGGTAAGGTGGAGTTTGAGGGGCAGGATATCACTGCCATGAAGGAGTCGGAGTTTGCGAAGATCCGCAGACAGCTGCAGATCATCTTCCAGGATCCGTACGCTTCCTTAAATCCGCGTATGAGCGTGGCGAAGATCATTGCAGAGCCGCTGACAACTTACGGAATGAAAGATAAAAAGCAGTTGGAAATACGGGTGAAGGAGCTCATGAAAGAGGTCGGGATCCCGGAAGAATTTTATAACCGGTATCCGCACCAGTTCTCCGGCGGACAGCGCCAGCGAATTGGCATTGCCCGTGCCATCGCACTGAATCCGAAACTGATCGTCTGCGATGAGCCGGTATCCGCGCTGGACGTTTCCATCCAGTCCCAGGTGTTAAACCTGTTAAAGGATCTGCAGGAAGAATATAAGCTGACGTATCTGTTTATTTCCCACGATCTGAGCGTGGTGAAATTTATCGCAGACCGTGTGTGTGTCATGTTTTTGGGAAGTATCTGTGAGATCGGGGATACGGAGTCGCTGTATGCGCATCCGCTGCACCCGTACACCCGCTTTCTTATGAACGCGATTCCGAAGGCAGACCCGCATCTTCGGGCCAAAGAAAAGGAGCTGCTGACCGGCGAGATTCCGTCTCCGGTGAATCCACCGTCCGGATGTAAATTCCACACCCGCTGCCCTTATGCACAGGAAATTTGTGGAAAAGAGCAGCCGCCATGTAAGAGTTTTGGGGATAGAACGGTGTTCTGTCATTTCCCGCTTGAGAACGCAGAGCAATAGAAAAGAGGAAACAGATCATGGAATTTGTATTTGAGCATGTGCGAAAAGAAGAGGCGGACGAGGTCCTGGCTCTCTACCGTTCGCTGATCGGCACTCCGTTTTGCGCCTGGACTGCGGATTATCCATCCCGCAGTGATGTAGACTTTGATTTATCCCGCAATGCATTATTCTGTCTGCGGAACGAAGAAAACGGAGAGATCGCCGGAGTTATCTCCATCGATGAAGATCCAAAGGTGGAAACGCTGTCCTGCTGGACGAAAGAACTTCAGCCGGGGCGGGAACTTTCCAGGCTCGGTGTGCGCGAAAGCTACCAGAACCAGGGAATTGCCAGAAAGCTGATGGCGGGGGCGATAGAGGAACTGCGCAGCCAGGGATTCAAAAGTGTACACATCCTGGTGGCAAAGGAAAATAAAAAAGCACTGGCGTCTTATAAGGTGTTTGAATATGAAACAGTCGGGGCGTGTTTTTTACACGAACACGATTACTGGTGTTACGAAAAAGCATTATAATAGAAAGAAAAAAGCTGATGACTTCTGCGGAAAAAACGCAGGGCATCAGCTTTTTTGATATGGATCCGGCTGTGACGGTAGGAATCCTGGATCCGCTTAGTTTGTTTTCTCGGTGAGCAGTTCCAGAAGCGCAATCGGAGCCAGAGGTCTGGAAAAATAATATCCCTGGATCATATTGACCCCCCACTGTTCCAGCAGGTCCAGTTCTTCCTGGGTTTCCACACCCTCTGAAATGATCAGATAGCCCATCTGCTGGAATGCAGCCACGATACTCTGATAGAAGGTAGCGGCTTTGACATCAGAACAGATGTGAAAGAGCAGGGAGCGGTCCAGCTTGATCGCAGCAAACGGAAGCCGCATGACGGTATTAAAGTTTGCATAGCCGGAGCCGAAATCATCCAGGCACAAGAGAATCCCGGCATTGGAAAATTCTTCGACAGCCTGATTCAGGATATTATTGTATTCGGTTGCCACGGTTTCCGTAATTTCAAACTGGAAATAGGAATGCGGGAGACCGAATTCATCTATGATCCGGATAAAGCGGCGGCTGCAGTCATTTTTGATCAGATCCAGCGGAGAAAGGTTGAATTTGACCGTATGGAGCTGTTTCATCAGATCTTCATGGTCTTTGAGGAAGCGGCAGACACGGCGAAACTGCAGGTCGCTGATCTGGTCGACCAACCTGTTCCTTTCTGCAATCTGAATGAACATATCGGGAGAGATCCAGCCGTACGTCGGGTGACGCAGGCGGCTTAAGGCTTCCAGGGAAACGAAGCATTTTTCATCCAGGGAGTAGACCGGCTGGTAATAGACTTCAAACAGATCCTCTTCAATGGCGGTATGCAGAAACTGTTCGATTTCTTTATTATACACAAAGCTGCTCATGGTTTTCTGGTCATCCTGAACGGTCTCAACGATGCCATTTCGCGGAGCAAGAGATTCCAGATATTCTGCATATTCCAGGATGGACCCTCCATCATTCAGCTTTTCTGCATTGAGGATACCGCAAAGAATGGCAGGGGAGGATAGCTTGTCAGAAGTTTCTGCATTCAGTCCGGAATTCTGCTGAAAAAGCTTTTTTATTTCCGTCAGGAAATATTCATATTCCTGCAGGGAAGAGGCCAGTACGAGAAATCGTTTTCCGGTGATGCGGAAAACCTGCAGTCCGCAGATTTCTTGAAGCTGTTCGGAGATGAGCTTTAGAAACTGGTCCCCACTCTGGGTACCGGCTGCCCGGTTGATCTGGTTTAACTGGTAAAAGGTTATGGTGATCACGTGGAAACTTTTCTTTTCCGCGAGAAATTCTTCTGTTTTCCGGATGAAGTATGGTTTGTCATAGAGCCCGGTCAGACTGTCGGTATTGGCATGTGGATTGTTAATGGTCAAAAACAGTGTCAGGACTGCAAGGCTGAGCCCAAATCCAGTCATCAAAAGCGGTTGATACAGCGCCTGAACGATGACACCGAAAGCCGACAGTACAAGAATCTGAAACAGTGCCTTGATGGTCGCCGGACCAAGTGCTTTTCTCCGGAAAATGATGATCAGAGTGGCTTCTGCAATATGGAGCAGGGCACAGTAATACATGAGCATGTACAGTGGGCCTTTTACGTAACCGGTCTGAGATTCAAAGAAAAACATATTGCCGGTAAACTGATTGCTCAGGATCAAAAAGAGCAGGATAAGTGTTGGAAAGCCCAGGATGAACATTTCACCGGGATGAATGTGCTCTTTTTTATGAAAGGTCCGGATGTAACAGACCAGAACGAAAGGAAGCAAGGTCTGCATCAGGTAAAAGATGGTAGTGGACAAAATGGCGCCCATTCCAAAATCACTATGACCGGAAGCAATGTAGTAAGTGCTGATCAGTTCAAAAAATACGTCCAGAATTCCAAGCACTGCCAAATGAAGAAATGTGCGGTTATTCAGATCATTTGGGCGCTTCTGATTAAAAAACTGCCACAGAACGATGGTAAGAATGATGAACGCGGCAATCAGAAAATCGGAATTATAACTCATAAGGATTCCTCCTGTTCGGACATTCTTTTGTATGGATTGCTGACCTGGGAAGCGGCGGTCTGTCCGCTGCTTTTGTGCTGGTCATAATCGGCCTGGCTCTTCCAGCTGCTGATACTCTGTGTATTTCCCAGGCTGTCTTTAAAATAGCTGTGTCCCAATGTAAGACATACCTGGCAGCGGCTGCTGCCGGACGCATTGAATCTGCGAATCTCTTTCTGCAGCATGGTTTCATAGTCAGAAAAAGAAATTTTTGGATCGGTAAGAATGACGGCAAATTCATTTCCATCGGTACGGAAACATTCAATCGGTTCCGGTGAAAGTTCCCTGCAGACATTCTGGATACACTGCGCGGCACTGATGATCAGTTCATTTCCGGCACTCATGCCATAGGCCGCATTGGCTTCTTTCAGATCCTCCAGTTTCAGAAATGCCAGGAATGCATTTGCGTATTCATCAGAATGCCGTTCCAGTTTTGCAAGATAGTGTTCGAAGGCTTTTTTGTTCTTCAAGCCGGTCATCCGGTCTTCCATGGACATTTTTTCCCGGATTTCCTGTTCCATGCGGAAGCGGATATCATTTGTGATCTTACAGATCAGACCCCAGAACAGAAGCAGGATATACAGCATGATTCCAAACTGGAAGATGGCATCATACCAGTAGATCTTAAAGAGCCAGTATAAGATTAGGGAGATAATGCCGCCCACGCCAAGGATCGCGAATGCAATCAGACAAAGCCCGACTCCCCGGTTGTGTGTGGTCAGGTATTCGCGGCGTAACAGCAAAATCATGGTAATGACTCCGGAAAACAGCAGGATATGTGTGAGGAAAAGCATATGGATAAACGGTACGCCTGTCAAAAGGTACCAGATCCCCTGGAAAAAAGCATTGGCATAGAGGGCTGCGATCCAGAGATCGGGAAGCGGACTCCTTTTTAATGTCACAGTATTTTGTATGAAGTGAAGCATGGGAACGGACATCAGCATGAATGCGTAAAAGGAGATGAGGCTTCCAATCGCAATTTCTTTTCCATATACATGATAAATCCCTGAGTCGGTAAAGGACCACAGAGAACACAGGAACAGAAACAGTGCGACATCCAGAAAACGTGGTTCGTGAAAATCGTGATATTTCAGGTACAGGTAAATGGCAAGGGAAAGAATCCCAATGCCCAGCATGCCCGCCAGGACGGCAAAGAAAAGCGCATGGTCAATCAGATGCTGTCTTGTCACTGCTGAAGTGGGACCGAAAATGGGCGCGTAAATAAACTGAGGGCTGTCTGGCATGTTTCTATAGACCAGGCAAAGCGGACTGCTTCCGGTCGTTTGTGGGAGGAAAACATCAGCCCAGAGTTTTCCCTTCATCTGGTCATTTTTCAGAAACGCATTTTCCCGGTACTGATAAAGAAGGGAGTCTCCCATGCGGATCTCAAGGCCATACTGGATGCCGCGGGCGGAAAAAATTTTCCCGGCATCGGATCTGGTCAGTTTGTCACAATACAGCGTGAGGCTGCCGTCAGGTCCCGGTGTCAGGTTTGCCGGAAGTCTCATTTCGATGCGCTGTCCGTCCTGCAGCCGGTACCAGTCGCTCACAACGGATACAGGCGCGTTCACGGCAGGCTCTGGTTTATAAAAGCAAAATGACAGAAAGACCAGACACAGCAGCAGAAAACCAATTGCTGCGTATTCCAGTTTTTTCCATTTCGAAAGTTTATTCATGATCCATCTCCTAATGTAGAATGCAGGTATAAAATTTTGCCTGATAGTCTTATTATATCGTACAGAGTGTTTGGATGACAAGATTAGATGGCAAAAATGAGAATCTTCGCTTTACAAACCGTGGGAAATACAGTAAAATAGCGCCTGGGAATGAAGTTCTCCCGTGGGAAACCAAAACCGCTGAAATAAGGCTGATGACTTCTGTGAGAAAATCACAGGGGTCACCAGCTTTTTTTGCATTGCATATCGAGGAGTCACCAGTGGCGCGTCCGATGATTTCGCGTACAATAAGGAGGAAAAAATATGTTAACATCACTATCATTCATTTTTCTGGCAGGTCTGGCCATGGCGGCGATCTGTGCACGTATGAAACTGCCGCGCATCATCGGTATGCTTCTGACCGGTATTGTGCTTGGGCCGTATGTGCTGGATCTGCTGGATCCGTCCATTTTGTCAATCTCATCAGAGCTGAGGCAGATGGCGCTGATCATCATTCTGGTAAAGGCCGGACTATCCTTGAACCTGGCCGATCTAAAGAAGGTGGGACGGCCTGCCGTGATGATGGCCTGCGTTCCGGCGAGCTTTGAGCTTCTTGGGTATGTATTGTTTGCGCCTGTGATCCTTGGTGTGAACCGGATCGAGGCCGCTGTTATGGGAGCTGTTCTGGCCGCTGTTTCCCCAGCTGTTGTTGTGCCGCGCATGGTGAAGCTGATCGAAAACGGATACGGTACGAAAAAGAGCATTCCGCAGATGATACTGGCGGGTGCTTCTTGCGATGATATTTTTGTCATTGTCCTGTTTTCTACGTTTTCCGGGATGGCGCAGGGCGGAAGTGCCAGACTGATGGATTTTGTGAATATCCCGGTCTCCATCATCAGCGGCGTGATCGTTGGTGAGGTGGCAGGATGGCTGCTGAGTCTGTTCTTTGAGACGGCTTATGCGAAGGAGCATTATGTCCGCAACAGCATGAAAGTGATCATCGTACTCGGAGTTTCCTTCCTTCTCATGTCGGTGGAAACCTGGTTAAAGCCATTCATTTCCGTGTCCGGGTTTCTGGCTGTGGTCAGCATGGCCTGCGTGCTGAAATTGCGCAGTATCAAAGAGGTGTCTGCACGTTTGTCTGAAAAGTTTGGAAAGCTGTGGCTTGCAGCAGAGGTACTTTTGTTTGTGATGGTGGGTGCGGCGGTGGATATCTGTTATACTGTGGGAGCTGGACTGGCGGCGGTTGTTATGATCGCAGTTGCCCTGTTTTTCCGTACCGTAGGCGTGCTGCTCTGTCTGGTAAAGACAGCGCTGAACTGGAAGGAGCGTCTGTTCTGCGTGATTGCTTACCTGCCGAAGGCAACTGTGCAGGCCGCGATCGGTTCTGTTCCGATGGCGATGGGATTGCCTTGCGGGCAGATCGTACTTTCTGTGGCAGTCATGGCGATTCTCATCACGGCACCGCTTGGTGCGTTTGGCATGGATAGCAGCTTTGAACAACTGCTGGGAAATAACACTCTGATAAAAATTGACAAAAAACGATAAAATTCAGAAAAAAGCCAGGATCAGTTTTTGAAAGCTCTTGGTTTTTGCGAGCTGATCGAAGAATACCAGGTTATGGAATATGTATGGGAGATAGTGGACAGCGAAATTTCCCTGTGAAATTTTTATAAAATAAAGCCATTCTGTGCTGACAATTTCACAAAAATCGGATATACTTGTGCCTGGTAATTGCGGAGTATTACGCAGTTGCCAGGTTTTCAGATCGCATAGAAAGAGAGTGATACCCTATGATAGATGAAATTATGGAATACAACCGGAAATTTGTGGAGAACAAGGGCTACGAGCCGTACTTAACCAGCAAGTACCCGGACAAAAAGCTGGCTATTTTGACCTGTATGGATACCCGCCTGTTGGAGCTTCTTCCGGCGGCACTTGGCATCAAAAACGGCGACGCCAAGATCATCAAGAATGCCGGCGGCGTGATCGTGCATCCTTACGGCAGC
>OHAC01003516.1_pt1 | contig 10898 bp, 9 predicted proteins | sample 1577051 | NCBI WGS metagenome assembly OHAC01 (sample SAMEA3541499, study PRJEB24748) | human gut metagenome | biome: human gut; feature: human-associated habitat; material: faeces | place: China | collected 2012 | reverse complement strand
GCCAGTGCATCCGTGTTCCTGTATTAAACGGACATACAGCAGCTGTATTTGTTAAATTCAGAAAGAAACCAACCAAAGAGCAGCTGATCGAGAAGCTGGTTAATTTCAAAGGACTTCCGCAGGAACTGGAGCTTCCGAGCGCACCGAAGCAGTTCATTCAGTATCTGGAAGAGGATAATCGTCCGCAGGTACAGCTGGATGTCAACTATGAGAAGGGCATGGGCGTATCTGTTGGCCGTCTGAGAGAAGACAAAGTTTACGATTGGAAGTTTGTAGGTCTCTCCCACAACACACTGCGCGGCGCAGCCGGCGGTGCGGTACTGTGTGCAGAGCTTCTGACCGCACAGGGATATATCCAGGCGAAATAAAGAAATCTGTTCAGAGAATCCGTGAAATAGAAAATTAAAACTGATAAAAGTAAGAACTGCCGCCCAGTGGCGGAGAGGCTGTTAAAAAAACGATGGCTGACTCTGTCCGGAACGGCAGTTTTTTTGTGTCATAGGAAACTTCGTCCTAAGACACAAAAAATGCTCCGTGTGATGTGTTAAGGAACTTTCTTTTTTATCTGAAATGGAATCTTGGTAATTGTTCACAGGTGGGAATTTTCTGAACTGAAAATTCCGTAAGATACAGTTCTGGCTGCAGCTTTTGCCGATTTGGAATGTGAAGCATCGGCAAAATCCAAAGAAAGAAGGAGAGACTATATGGCAAATTATCGGAGATTGATTTCTTACATATACGCTTATGAAGGTGGGATAAAAGGGAAAAACGTGGGCTTTGCCAAGATAGAAAACCGGAAAGATCAGTGCCGTATCCAGGTCAGCGTGCGCAATGTGTATGTAGGGAGCCAGGATATCGGCGTCTATCTGATGTCCACAGAAGGAGAAAGGCTTTTAGGCAAGATGTTTATCCGCGGCGGTGCAGGAGAGTTCCGCTGTATGGTTCAGATGGACAATGGTATGTCTGACTGTTATGGATTGACGATCCACAGCATCGGGGATTCCTGGCAGAGCTATACTACGATCTGGGAAGATGCGGTTGCCCATGCTGCTGAGGTGGATCTGTCAGATGCCGTTTCCGAAAAAATGGAGCAGAAAGAAATGGAGCAGATTCCAACAGATCAGATTCCAGAACAAGCCCCAGGAAATCCGGTCTGCCAGAGGTCGGTAGCAGAGGCCATTGAGGCAGAATTAGAAGCCGAAGAACAGAAAGTGCCGTGGGAGGAGCCAGAAATCCCGGATGTACCACCAGAACCACAGCTTCCGCCAGTGCCAGAAATCCTTCCAAATCCGCCAGAACCGGTTCCAGTGACGGAACCGGCCACGGAACCAGAACCGGTTCCAGTGATTGAACCAGCCACAGAACCAGTTACAGAACTAGCCACAGAACCACAACCTGCAACCCCACAGATGACTGTATCAGAGGCGTCAGACCCAGCTCCGGCGCCTCAGCCCCAGGAGTCTCCGGAAACGCCTTCGTCAGCCCAAACTGTCCAGGAATCAGCCCAAGTTGTCCAGGGATCAGCTCAAACCGTCCAGGGATCAGCCCAAGCCGCCCGGGAATCAGCTCCAGCCGCCCGGGCTGCCGCCAGCGCCGCCCCGGATCTCACATTTCCGCTTCCGGAAGAACATATGGAAGCCCAGAAACTCTGGAATTTCTTCAGCCACACATATCCGAAGATCCAGGCGTTTGATTATAGCGGTGGCTGCGAGATCCTGACCATCAAGCCCCAGGATATCGGCCTCCTTCCGCGGGAAACATGGGTGTACGGGAATAATAGCTTTTTGCTTCACGGCTACTACAATCACCGTTATCTGGTTCTGGCCCGCCTGAATACTCCTAAGGGAAAGCCAAGATTCCTCATCGGTGTTCCAGGCCACTATTACAACAATGAAAAATACATGGCCTCCATGTTCGGATTCCCGAATTTCGTTCTCTCCAAGATGCAGCCAGCCGGAGACGGCCGCTTCGGTTACTGGTATACCGATATCCGTCTTGACTGAACGAAATACATATAGGATAATAGAAAGAAATCATTTGAGCTTCCCAGAGCGAAAACTGCAAAGCTGCATCGGATTGATACGGAAACTCCGGTGCCAGGTAATGGAATGGATTTTTGCTCGTAACGATGAAGGGATTGAATCATTACAGTTTCAGAAGAAAATGGAGTAAAACTATGACAACAGATGAAAAATACATGAAAGAAGCCATCCGTCAGGCAAAAAAAGCTGCCGCCATCGGCGAGGTCCCCATTGGCTGCATCATCGTTTATGAAGACAAGATCATCGGCCGGGGCTACAATCGCCGGATGGTCGATCATACGGTTTTGGCTCATGCGGAGATCCTGGCCATGAAAAAAGCCTGCAAAAAGATGGGCGACTGGCGCTTAGAAGGCTGTACCATGTATATCACTCTGGAGCCATGTCCCATGTGCGCCGGAGCCATCGTCCAGGCCCGGATCCCCAGAGTGGTGGTCGGCAGCATGAACCCCAAAGCCGGATGCGCCGGATCTGTCATGAATCTGTTGCAGGAACCCGGCTTCAACCACCAGGTGGAGTTGGAAAAAGGAATTCTGGAAGAAGAGTGTTCCACCATGTTAAAAGAATTCTTCAAAGCCCTGCGGAAACGGAAATCCCTTGACAAATAAAGACCCGCAAGGTATACTTAACAGGCTATATGCGATGAAAGTTCCACCAGACAGTCGGTGTGGCCTTTCATAAAGAACCAATCAGTCATAAAGTTTCCGCGCAGCCGGGGAGATAGCGGTGCCCTGTACCTGCAATCCGCTCTAGCAGGGGTGATATCTCATTGCGGGCTACGTGTTGTGGAGCTGCCCTTGGTAAGTGGCGATGACGTCTGGGTCTTACGCAACAGAACTCTATGAACCGTGTCAGGGCAGGAATGCAGCAGCACTAAGTAGATCCTTCTGTGTGCCGTGAGGCAGCCTGGACCGAGTTAACTGCCCAGGTAACGTCTGTGACACCTGCACAAGGTGAGATGCGCGGATTTAATTAATAAATAGAATCGATTTGAATGTTGACAACCACTCAGACTTTTAAAGTTTGAGGTGGTTGTTTTTTGTATACACCCCCAAACAGGCTTTCGTTCCAGCAGTTGATTTCCGGAAAACCACGTATTTTCTTAGATTTTCTTATGAATTTCCCAATGAATTCCCCCCTTGCCCTGTGAAACCCTTTGTATTATAATTACAAAATGGGGATTGTATGACCTTACACAAAGAAAGGAACCAAATACATGATTAGAATAGGAATGTTGACCAGCGGTGGTGACTGCCAGAGTTTAAATGCGACCATGCGCGGCGTAGCGAAATCTCTGTATAAAAGCTATGGTGACGAAGTTGAGATCATTGGTTTTGAAGATGGATATAAAGGGTTGATCTATGCGGATTACCGGATTATGAAGCCTTCAGATTTTTCAGGCATTTTAACAGAAGGAGGAACAATCCTTGGAACATCCAGACAGCCGTTTAAACTGATGCGGGTGCCGGATGAAAACGGTCTGGACAAAGTGGAGGCCATGAAACATACCTACCGGAAACTGAAACTGGAATGCCTGGTTGTGCTTGGTGGTAACGGAAGCCAGAAAACAGCGAATCTGTTAAGAGAAGAGGGCTTAAATATCGTATCCCTGCCAAAGACCATTGATAATGATCTGTGGGGAACGGATATGACTTTCGGATTCCAGAGTGCAGTGAACGTAGCAACGGATGCCATCGACTGTATCCATACCACAGCAGCATCCCATGGCCGTGTATTTATCGTAGAGGTGATGGGGCATAAGGTGGGCTGGCTGACTCTTCATGCAGGAATTGCAGGAGGCGCAGATATCATCCTGATTCCAGAGATTCCATATGATATTAATGTTGTGGTCAATGCGCTGAAAGAAAGAAACCGTCAGGGCAAGCGTTTCTCGATTCTTGCTGTAGCGGAAGGTGCAATTTCCAAGGAAGACGCAAGTCTTACCAAGAAAGAATTAAAAGAAAAGAAAAAGAATGGTCTGGTATACCCGTCTGTTGCATATGAGCTGGGTGCCAAGATCGAAGAGCTGACTGGCCAGGAAGTCCGTGTGACGGTTCCTGGACATACTCAGAGAGGCGGCGAGCCATGTGCTTATGACCGTGTATTATCGACCAGACTGGGTGCAGAGGCAGCGGGCCTGATCCTGAATAAGGAATATGGCTATATGGTCTGTGTTGAGAATAACGAGATCAGCAAGGTTCCGTTAGAAGAAGTTGCAGGAAAATTAAAAACAGTAGATCCAGAATGTTCCACGATCAAAGAAGCTAAGATGCTGGGCATCAGCTTTGGTGATGAATAAGGGTCATAGATAGGAGTTATCCCATGTCATATATGGCATTGTACCGCAAATGGCGTCCAACCACATTTGAGGATGTAAAAGGACAGGATCATATTGTCCAGACATTAAAAAATCAGATCACATCTGGCCGTATCGGTCATGCGTATCTGTTTTGCGGAACCAGAGGAACAGGAAAAACCAGTATCGCGAAGATATTTGCCAGAGCGGTCAACTGTGAACACCCGGTGGACGGAAGTCCCTGCGGGGAGTGCCAGACCTGTAAAAATATCGCTTCCGGTGCGTCCCTGAATGTAGTGGAGATCGATGCTGCGTCCAACAACGGCGTGGAAAATATCCGTGATATCCGGGAACAGGTGCAGTACCCGCCTACAGAAGGCCGGTACCGCGTTTATATCATCGATGAGGTGCATATGCTCTCGACAGGAGCATTTAACGCCCTGTTAAAGACCTTAGAGGAGCCGCCGTCTTACGTGATTTTCATTCTGGCGACCACAGAGATCCATAAGATACCGATCACGGTGCTTTCCAGATGTCAGAGATACGATTTCAAGCGGATCACCATCCAGACGCTGACCGCCCGGTTAAAGGAGCTTTCTGAAGCAGAGGGAATCGATGTGGAGGACAAGGCTCTGACTTATATTGCTAAGGCGGCAGATGGTTCCATGCGAGATGCCTTGAGCCTGCTGGACCAGTGCGTGGCGTTCCATTTTGGAGAGAGGCTTACGTATGACCATGTGCTGGATATCTTAGGCGCAGTGGACACCACCATTTTCAGTAAGATGTTCCGGGCGGTCAGACAGGAGCAGACTACTCAGTGCATTTATGAACTGGAGGAGCTGGTGCTGCAGGGTCGGGAGCTGGGACAGTTTGTGACAGATTTTATCTGGTATCTGCGAAATCTTCTGTTAATCCAGGCAACGGATGACGCAGAAGATATTCTGGATATGTCCACGGATAACCGCAAATTATTAGAAGAAGACGCGAAAATGGCAGATGGGGAGACTCTGATGCGCTATATCCGCGTATTTTCCGAGCTGTCTAACCAGATCCGATATGCCAGCCAGAAGCGTGTGCTGGTGGAACTGGCATTTATCAAATTGACAAAACCGCAGATGGAACACAGCTACGATTCCATCATTGAGCGGTTAAATAAAATCGAAGATCAGTTGGAGGAAGGCGTCCCGGTAAACCCATCCATGTTAGCCGGGATGACATCTCCTGTCACCCAGATGGCAGTAAGCCAGGCAGTGGGTCCTACGGAGCCGGAAGTTCCCAGAGAACAGGTGGCACTTCCAAAGGCCCAGTACGAAGACCTGGAACTGATCCGCAATGAGTGGGGCAAGATCGTCCGCACCCTTGGCGGTGTGATCCGCTCCAGCTTCCGTGATACGGTGGTAGAACCCAGCGGCGAAGGCTGCTTATGCGTGGTCTTTGCCAGTGTGGATAATTTTGAGATCGGAAGAAGACCGACGATCATGGGCGAACTGGAACAGTACGTCAAGAATACTTACGGTAAAGATATTTATTTCAAAGCCCGGCTCATGGGAACCGGGGAACGGATGGATACGGTATACGTCAGCGATGAGGAGCTGCGGGAACGGATCCATATGGATATTGCAATCGAAGAAGAGTAATTTCAGGAGGAGAAAGGAATGGCAAAACGTGGTGGATTCCCAGGAGGAATGCCTGGCAATATGAACAATCTGATGAAGCAGGCACAGCGCATGCAGAGACAGATGGAGGAGACAACCAAAGAACTGGAGGCCAAAGAGTATACAGCAGCAGCGGGCGGCGGCGCAGTCAGCGTGACCGTATCTGGTAAAAAAGAAGTGACTGCAGTGAAGATTTCCCCAGAAGCAGTTGATCCAGACGATGTAGAGATGTTAGAGGACCTGATCATGGCAGCGACTAACGAAGCTTTCCGCCAGCTGGAGGAAGCAAACAACAATGCCATGTCAAAACTCGCTGGCGGCATGGGCGGCTTAGGAGGAGGATTCCCATTCTAAGATGGATTACTACAGCAGTCAGATCACAAAGTTAATTGAAGAACTGTCCAAACTTCCGGGAATCGGTGCAAAATCAGCCCAGAGACTTGCGTTTCACATCATTAACATGCCACAGGAGCAGGTGGAGCGTCTGTCCAGTGCCATGATGGATGCAAAGAAGAATGTCCGCTACTGCAAAGAGTGCTTTACATTGACGGATCAGGAATTATGCCCCATCTGCAGCAGCGACAAGCGCGACCACCAGACCATTATGGTGGTGGAAAATACCAGAGACCTTGCGGCCTATGAAAAAACCGGGAAATACAATGGCGTCTATCATGTGCTGCATGGCGCCATTTCCCCTATGCTGGGAATTGGCCCGGGAGAGATCAGGCTGAAGGAGCTGATGCAGCGCCTTCAGGGAGATGTGAAAGAAGTGATCATCGCGACCAACTCAAGCCTTGAGGGAGAGACAACAGCCATGTACATCAGCAAGCTGATCAAGCCTACTGGAATAAAAGTCAGCAGAATCGCCAGTGGCGTTCCTGTGGGCGGAGACTTGGAGTATATTGATGAAGTGACCCTGCTTCGGGCTTTGGAAGGGCGTACCACGCTGTAACCGCCGATGAAGAGAGTTAGGAGAAAAAGCAATGGATAAGTATGAGTTTAACATAAAAGTTGAACAGATTAAAAAACTGGTCAATAAAGGCGACTTCGAGACTGCTATGAAGATCGCAGATACCATCGATTGGAGAAGAGTGCGTAATGCCAATCTTCTGGCCATGATCTCCCAGGTATATGAGAAAAATGGTGAGTATTCTGAGGCAAAAGAAGTATTGCTTCTGGCCTTTGAACGTGCGCCGATCGGCAAACGTCTGTTATATAAACTGACGGAACTGGCCTTAAAAGAGGGAAGCGTCAAGGAAGCAGAGGATTATTACCGGGAGTTTTGTGATATGGCTCCGGATGATTCCAGACAGCATCTGCTCCGTTATATGATCTTAAAAGAGAAAAAAGCGAGCGATGCGCAGCTGATCCATTCACTGGAGTGCTATGTCAGCACTGAATTGGATGAAAAGTGGATGTATGAGCTGGCGTCACTGTATGCAAGAGTCAATATGGTTCCGGAGTGTATCCAGATGTGCGACCGGATCATGCTGATGTTTGGCATTGGCAAGTACGTGGACATGGCTATGGAATTAAAGACCCAGTTTGCACCGCTTAGTGATTACCAGGTGGATCTTGTAGAGAATCGTGATAAATATGAGGCGAAATTAAAGGCTGTTGAAGAAGAGTATGAAGGCCAGTATGATAACCAGTTCCAGCCTGATGATCAGTTCCAGGATCAGGGTCAGGACCAACCGGAATATGGGCAGCAGTATGTGGATCAGGATCCGTATGCAGATCAGGGATCGTATGTTGGTGAAAATCAGTATGTGGACCAGAGTCAGTATACGGAAGCAGATCAGAGCCAGTATGTTGATGCAGCCCAGTATGAGACGCAGCCGCAGTACGCAGAAACCCAGGAAGAGCCATATGCGGCCCAGCCACCGTATGATGAGCAGCAGCCGGAGGAGATCCAGCCGGAATATGATGATTATCAGGAACCAGAGGTGGTTGTAACAGAGGATACGGAAATCGCAGAGGAAGACCGGACAGAAAAGGGAGACCAGGAAACAGAAGAACTTGTGGAGGAGCCAGTAAGAACGCAGAGGGATTTACATAACATTAAGCCTGTGACGAAAATGGCGGCAGAAGCCATGGAGGTTCAGAATGCTCCGGGTACCGAAGACGACGGCGTCGAAGAGGAACCGGCCATGCAGCCAATGATGGCGAACCATTTGATGATTGAAGCCAAAACACCAGAAAAGGGTCTTCAGATTGCGATTGACGCGTTGAAAAAGATCCATAATGAACTTGGCTGTAATAACCAGGTCGTAAAAATCAGCGCTGGGAAATTGAACCAGCGTGGTCTGATGACCATTGCTGACAAATTGGCTGGAAAAGATCTGATTGTTGAAGAAGCAGGCGACCTGCAGGAAAACGAGTTAGAGGCACTGCAGAAGCTGATCAGCCGTGACGAGACTGGCATGATCATTGTCCTGATTGATAATCCATATCAGATGGAGCAGCTGCATAAGCAGAATCCGGGGCTGGCCGCTCAGTTTGAGTGCATTGGAAGTGAAAAAGATGATACTCAGACGAGCATTGAACGTGCGGTTCAGAAACAGATTGAACTGGAGACCCAGATCGCCAGAGAAGAAGAACTTTCCAGACAGGCAGAAGGACCGGAGACAGAGGGACCACGGGAAGAGATCACGGATAAAAATTCAGAGGAAGTCCAGAAGCTGGCTTCAGAAGAGGAATATTCCGAAAACGAGGAAATCATGGATCAGGAGCCGGAAGTTGCTGGTGAGATTGAAGAGAAAATGGATCAGGAAGAAGAGGATGCTCCAGAATCAGAAGAAGAACAGCCAGAGGAGACTTATGCAGAACCAGAGGATGACACAGAGATGGATCTGGATGCATTTGCCAACTATGCTTGTGATTATGCCAGATCGATCGATTGCAGCCTGAAGGATAAGAGTATGCTGGCTCTGTATGAGCGGATCGAAATTATGGAAGAGGATGGAATTCCGCTGACAAAGGCGAATGCGGAAGCGCTGATCGAAGAGGCAGCAGATAAGGCAGAGAAACCATCTCTCGGCAAACGGATTAAAGGTCTGTTTTCTTCAAAATATGATAAAGATGGTCTGCTGATTCTGAAAGAAGAGCATTTTATTTAAAAAGATCTTATTTTTGAAAGGAAAGATATGAGCATCCGATTAATTGCGTTAGATTTAGACGGAACGCTGTTAAATAGTAAAAAAGAACTGACGGAGAGAAACAGAAAGGCTCTTGAAACCTGCATTGCGCAGGGAATCTGGATTGTTCCCTGCACAGGCCGGACTTCCATGGGTATTCCAGACTTCGTCAGAGGAATTCCGGGTGTCCGTTATGCGATTACAGTGAATGGCGGTATGATCGAAGATATGGAGGAAAGCAAGGTTCTGGATGAGCATCTGTTAAAGAAAGAAACTGCGCTGGAATTGATCGATCTGGTGAAAGACCGCCATATCATGTATGACGCCTATATAGGAGGACAGGGAATTTCAGAGGACAAATTTTATAATCATCTGGAAGACTATCGCATTACACCAGAGATACAGATGCTGGTGAAAAAAACCAGGATCATGGTTCCGAGTATTGTGGAGTATGTAAAAAAATGGAATGGCATGATTGATAAAGTCAATTACTTTTTTGACGATCTTGAGGAGCGCCAGGAGATTTGGGAGCTGTTGAAGCAGAGAGATGATATTCTGGTAAGCACTTCTTTATACAATAATCTGGAGATCAATGGACCAGGGGCGTCTAAAGGGGAAGGACTTCTGCGCCTTGCTTCCATGTTTGGAATCAGACGGGAGGAGACCATGGCTTTTGGCGATGGTAATAATGATGCTTCTATGATTCGGGATGCTGGAATTGGTGTTGTGATGGAAAATGGAGATCCTGACTTAAAAGGGATTGCCGACTATATAACAGCCACCAACGATGAATCTGGTGTGGCTCAGGCTATCGAGAAACTGGTGCTTTCCGAGGAGAATAAGTGAGAAACTGGGTAGAGATTGCGGTTGGCGTGTATTTACTTGGGATGGTATTATATGGCCATTATCGGGGATTTATCCGTCAGGCAGTATCCATGTTTGCTCTGGTGGCTACTTTTGCAATCGTAAATCTGGGAATGCCCAAGGCGTGTACCTTTATTAAGGATAACACGCCTGTTGTATCTATGATTGAAGAAGGGGTCAAAAATACGCTGATACCAGAAGATGTCCAGATGCCTGCGCAGCAGCGGCAGATCATTGAAGAAATGCGGCTTCCAGATACCCTGAAGGATCTTCTGATTGAAAATAATAATAGCCGGATTTATGAAGCGCTCGGGGTCACAAGGTTTCAAGAATATATTGGAAGCTACATTGCCAATACAATTTTAAATGTGGTGGCTTATGTCATGATGCTGATTGTGGTATATTTGCTGATCAAGGTATTGGTAAGCTGGTTAGACATTGTAACCAGACTTCCCATTCTTTCTGGCATGAATAAGATTGCAGGAGCTATTTTAGGCGGTGTGCAGGGCCTGCTTTTTTTCTGGATTGCAGCGCTGTTGCTGACTGCTTTTGCCACAACTGCCTGGGGAAGCTTTCTTTTGATGCAGATTGAGACCAGTACCTGGCTCTCCATTCTTTATCATATAAATCCGATCAGCAGGATTGCATTGGGAATTCTTCATGGAATTTTGACATAGTAAAAGAAGCGTCTGTGTTACTGTACATGGGCAGGCGTTTTCTGAATGGAAACACATCTGTAAAAAACTGAAAAAGTTTGGAAAAAGTTTGGAAAAGTTATTGACATTTAACTCCACATTTGCTATTATAATACTCGCCCCGTGTGAACGGGGCACGAACCTTCAAAAAGTTCAAAAAAATAAATAAAAAAAGTTGTTGACAAACAGAACAACATCTGATATACTAAATG